>JAEEGL015953568.1_pt1 | contig 10444 bp, 7 predicted proteins | sample 9134231 | NCBI WGS metagenome assembly JAEEGL01 (sample SAMN16246548, study PRJNA631951) | gut metagenome | biome: gut microbiome; feature: rumen; material: fiber-attached | host: Bos | place: Iran: Karaj | collected 2018-10 | reverse complement strand
TTTGCTTCAAAAAATCTTTCAGATTTACCTAAAATTTCTAATTTTCTTTTATCTTCATTATATGAAAAAAAAACATTTGTTCCAACTTCTGGTTTATCTTTTATTAAAAATTCATTTTCTCCTATTGATAAAAATGGTTTATTATTATTTATATCAGTTTTAATTATTATTTTTGATAAAATATTATTTTTAATAAATTTTTCTACTTCATTAGCTGATTCTATTTCTTTCTTTTCTAATCTTTTAATTTTTTTATTGTGATATTTTTTTCTTTTATAAATCTCATTTTTTATTTTTGATGCATTTTCAATATTTAATCTTAAAAATTCAGTTTCTTCTTCATCAGTTTCCCATTCATTATCAATTTCATCTTTAATATTTGAATTCATAATTTTTTAAATATTATTTATTATTTATAAAAGGAATATTATTTTCTAAAAATTTAAAATAATATTCATATTATTATAAGTAAGTGATTTTGTTTTTATTATTAATTTTAATAATTTATATTTTATATAAATTATAATCAAATTTTAAATTGATTAATTTATTAGATATTATTATTATTTACTTTTTTTAAAAACAATAAAATAAAAATATTTATCTATAAATATAAATTTGTCTTGAATAATGTTAATTTATAAAAAAGCTAAATTAATATTTTTTTAATTAAAAAAAAAAGAATTAAATAATATTTATAAATTATCAATGAATTCGGAACAATTATTAAAAGCAATTAATTCTCTATTTACTTTTATGATAAATAACCCATTAAATTCATCAGAAGATATACTAGACTCAAATATACTTAAAAAAATATTTAATGAATTAGATGAAGAAATTTCTAAAAATCTAAAATTAAAATATGATAATAGTTTAACATCTACTATATTAAACATAACAGAAGTTAAAACTCAATTATTAAAAATATTAAAAAACTCAAGTTTTATTCCAACAGAACAATTTAATGAAGAAATTGAAAAATTAGATATATCAAAAGTTTCAAATAAGAATCAAAAATATTTAGATACTTTTATACAATTGATTCTCATTTCAACATTATATTGTAAAGAAAGGAAAACTTTTACAACCAAAGTAAATAGTGAAAATAAAAAAGTTTTGAATTATATTTTTAAAAAATATCTTAAGGTAAAACAAACTACAAATACTTCAACAGATAAAATGAATAGAACAATGAAAGTAGGAAAAAGTCCTTTAAGAAAAATGGATGTAAATAATGAGAATAAAGAAAAATCAAAAAGAGAAAAATCATCTGATAAAAATATAAATATAAATAATGAAAAAGTTAATCAAACAATGAGAAAAGGATTTCCAAAAATGAATATTAATTTTAATGAAAGTGAAAAAGAATTAAGAGATAAATTAGATAATGAAATAAGTATTACAATGGAAAAAGATGCTGCTATTAAAGAATTAGAAGATAGATTAATTAGTTCAAATAAAATTGAAAATCAATTAAAAGAAGAATTACTTAATTTAAATGGAAAAATTGAAAAACAAAATAAATTAATTGATTTATATCAAAAAAATGAAAGTTTGAATAAAAATAAAATTAAAAGTTTAGAAGAAGTAATTCAACAATTAAATGTGAAGTTAGAAAAAGTAAAAGAATCAAGAAATAAATTTAATCCTGATATTTTTGATAATTGTCAACAAGAATTTGAATTAATATCTGGAGCAATGTATCAATTAGGTGTTATATTTTGGGGAAATAAAGCTGAAAATTATAGTAAAAAAGTAGAAAGTGATTGGCTTGAAAAAGAAAGATTAAGTAATTTTAATTAGGAATAATATTTTATATTAAAAAATAAATAATTATTTTAAAAAAATATGATTAATTATTTTATTTTAAAATGAAAAATATATTTTTAAATAAGCTTTTCGCAAAACATAAATAATCTTCTATATTAATCATATATTTAAAATCAATAAAATAAAAAAATAAAGAAAAAAATACTTTTTTAATTTCATATTCAATAGTAAATAAGAAATTTTTAACTTATATCAAATTTATAATAAATCAAAAAAATTATTTAAAAAAAAATTTAATAATGAGTAGTTCTATATTCTTTCCAAAACTCAATAAACTTAACATAATCTAATTGACCATCTTCTGATAAATTACAAACTTTAAACAATTCTTCAGTTTCTTCTTGACTAAAAATATTTCCTAAATTACTAAGTAAAAATTTAAATTCAGCATTTGGAATTTTTCCATCATGATCTTTATCAAAAGACTTAAAAGCTCTTAAAATAGCATCTTCATCAGTTTCATCAATAAAAATAGTATGATTTTGAATTAAAGTAATAAATTCTTCAAAGTCAATTTGACCATCTCCATCACTATCAATTTTATCTATCATTTTTTTTATTTCTGTTTTAGGTAAAGGATAACCATAATTTTTCATCATTTTATATATTTCGTCTACTGTTAATAAACCATCTTTATTTATGTCAAACATGTTAAATGCTTCTTGATATTCTGCTATTTTGTCTTGAGGAATGTCTAATTCTCTTTTTTGAATTACTATTGATTTTCTTGGCATTTTTTTTAATTTTTAAATTTTTTTTTTTGATTATATATTATGTTTTGTTTTTTATTTAATTTTTATTTTTTTTTATGAAATGAAAAAAAATTTTTTAATTTAAATTAAATTTTTGAATAGGTGTAAAAATTATTTGAAAATTATTTGAAATATAAATTTGAATATTAAATCAATTAAAAAATTATATTTTAAATATATTAATTAAAATTAATTTTAATTTAAATATTCCAATATACTTAAATATTGATATTTTCCTTATTCTAATTTAAAATAAGTTTAAAATAGAATTAAAAAAAAAATTTAGCTTACACTCTACTAAATTTGAATATAATAATATACTAATTAATAGAATACAGCAATTGTATATAAAATTAATTAATGATTTGAATAAATTAAAATTAAAATAAAATAAATGAAAATCCAATTATTTTTCATAATTTCAATATTAAAAATATATATTTATGCAATAGAAAGAGATCCAGTATATAGATGTCATGATAATCCATATAGAGATGAACAGTGTTTAACTCATGAAAAATTAGGAGATGTAGATTTTTACTGGATTAGAAAATGTAAAGGTGCAAAAGTCTGTGTCAAATTACCATATTATGGTAATATGACAGGAGTTTGTAGTATAAAAGTAAGATCACATTATGATGGTGAAACTTGTCAAAAAAACAATAAATGTACTAGTGGTATATGTAATAATAATAAATGCAAAGGATTTGATGATGGTCATCGTTGTCAACCTGGTCTTGGACAATGTAAAAAAGGAAAAGTTTGTAGACGTATTAACAAAGAGGATACTTTTCATGTTTGTAGTGACCCAATAGAGGGAGGGAAAGAATGTGAAGGATTGATTAAATATAATACAGAAGATAATGATTATTTTAATAATAGTGATAAATCTTATTATTTACCTGAGAATAATATTTGTGAATTAGGTTATGTTTGTAGTAATATACATTGTACTCAAATTCATTCAATAGAAAATGGAAATAGCTCTACAAATCCATTAGCATGTAAAAGTGGAGCGATTTTTAACCACATTTGTATAACATATCCTCCAAGTAATAATACATGTGATCAACAGAATGAATGTAAACAAATCACTTTAACTGGAATTAATGGTCAACAAACTGTACCTTGTTTAAAAACATCTAAAGGTGCTTATTGGTGTCCGACGAGTGCAATAAATCTAGCATTTACTGATTGGTATAATGAGTGGATTAGTAAAACAAAAGATAATAATGATACTAATCTTGAAGCTTATAGATATACTGCAAATAAAAAATCAGTTAATGAATTATTTTTTAGATATAAATATTTTGGATTAATTACTGATGCAGATGAATGTGCATATGATTATTTTTGGAAAAATAATTCTTCGAAAAAATTAGAATTTTCAATAATAATAATAATAATTACATTGGTATTTTTATTTTAAACAAATTACAATTTTTAATGATATATAAAAAACATATTATTATTTTTTTCTTAAATAGGAAATTTATTTAAAATAAATTAAAATTTTTAAAAATAATTAACAAGTTATATAAGTATTTTTTGATAAATTCATAATTTTATTTTCTTTTTCAATCATTTGTCCAAGTAAAAATTTTAAATAATCATTATTATAAAAATTACTATAAATTTGACAAATATATTTATAAATTTCTTGAAAATTAGCACCAATAGAAGCATCTTCTTCAGTTTTTTTCAAAATAAAATTATAAATTTCTTTTTTAATAACAGTAGTATCAATTTTAATTTCAACTTTAGCATCAATAAAATTTTGTGTTTCATTTTCATATAATATTTTACCAACCATATATTGATTAAATAATTCAAATACATTTTTTAATGCATTAATTTGTTCTTCTGTATTTAATTGACCAAAATTATCTTTTATCATTTGAACTATTTGATAACTTGATAAAATATTTTTTATTGGAATTACAGTATAACCCATTTTATCATCTTGAGTTCCTTCAATTGTAAAATTTTGAAAAAAAGCAAGGAGACCATTAGCAAAATCTTTTAATTGACTTTGATTAATTTTTTCTTTTTGATTTGATAAATTTTGTTTTTGTTCTTCTTCAAAATCAATTTCAAATTTTATTTTTTCAATTGATTTTTGATTATTAAGTAAAGTAGTATGAAATAAAAATTCATTAATGTATCTTGTTATTATTTGATATCTTTCAATATTAATTTCAAATTTATTAAAAAAATAATCATTTTGTCCTAAAATTCTTAAATAAGTTCCAGGAATTATTTCACTTTCTGAATTATTATAAATAGTTTCCATTTTATTTTTCCATAATATACATTGAATTACTCCAGTTGTATCATCAATTAAAATAATTTTTCTTTCTCTTTCTCCTTCTTGATGAAAAGTTTTTATTTCAATTACTATTCCCATTATTTCAACTTTTGAATAAATTTTTGTTCCTATTACAAATAATTTTCTAATATATTTTTCATTCATTTCTCCTTTTGGTTCATCATCAATATCCATTAAATCTTCTTTTTGTAACATTTCTTTTTCTATTAAATTATTACGCTTTTTTTGTACTTCAAGCCATATTGGAAAAGATACTGCTGAATTTATTTGACATATGTAAAATTTTACATATATTTTTGCTAATATATCATATCCTTCCATTTCTATTTTATTTATTTTAACATTTTGTTTTTTTTTTTTTTTAGGTTTTTTACTCTGTTTTTTTTTTCAATTTTATATTATTATTTTTTAATTGTCCATTATTTTATTTTTTATTTTTTAATAAAATTAATTTTAAAAATGTCTAATTCACTTTTTTCAATTGATTTTAATAATAATGAAAATAAATATAATAATGAAGATGAATCTGTTTCTATTGATGAAAAATTATTAAATAATTCAGTTTTTCAAAATTCATTTATTAATGATGAAAATTTAAAAAATAATATTTTCTCTGAAAAAAATTTATTAGTTAGTGAAAAATCAATTGATTTATCTTCAACTATTCATGTTGCTTCAATTATTGAAAATTTTTCAGTTTTTATTTACGAACCAACTTTATTTAAAAAAATTTTAAGTGATTATAATTTAAATAAACAAAAAGATATTGGTTTAATATATAATATAATTAAATCTGAAAATATAAAAAGAGAAATTTTATCATTTATGATAAGTGAAATATCACAAAATCATTTTAATGAAAAAATCAAATTAAATAAAGAAAATAAGGATATTGTACTTATTGATTTATTTAATGAATTTTTAGGGAATAATAGAAATTCTAAAATATTATATTCAAAACTTTTGCCATGTGAATTATGTGAAGAATTTGGTATTGAAATAATTTTAGAATTAAGAGAAAAAGTGGATTGTTCTAATTTATGTATTTTAATGCAAAATCAATATAGAATATATTTTAATGATGTAATGAATATTAATTTTAATAATCCTTTCCCTTTTACTAAACAAGATATTAAATATATATCATTTTATAATGATAATTCAGGATATAATCAAATTGAAGAAGAAACTAGAATAAATTTAATTTCACTTATTATATCTTATTCACAAAGAAAAAAATATGAATCATGTTTAAGATTATGTCAATTTTATTTAGATAAATTTTCGAATTCATTTTCATTAAACTATTGGGTTTATAATACATTAGGGAAAATTTATGGTGATTTAAAAATGATTAATGAAAGTGAAGAAATGTTTAATAAAAGTATAAATTTAATTTCTTGGTTATTTCCAAAATTTAATTGTAATATAATTTGTGATACTTATTATGAATATGGATTAAGTTTAATAAAAAATAAATACAATAAAATGATTAATAATAAATTATTATTAATATTAGAAAAGAGTTTATATTATGCGAATATTTTTTATGAAAAAAATAATAGAGAAAAATATTTGAAAATTTATTTAATATATGAATATGAAAATATTTATAGTAATATAACAACAACAAATGTTGATAATATAATTAACTCATTAAAAGAATTAAATAATATAAATAAAAAAGAAACAGAAATGTTTGTAAAATTGTTTGAGGGATTATGTAAAGGTAATAAACAATTAATTCAATTTTATAATGAATTAAAAAATAATTTTAATAAATAAAAAAAAATTTAAATATTATAAATAATAATTAACAAATTTTAATATTTTAAAAAAAAATTTTTAAATATGAATTTAACATCTAAATACTATTTGAATATTTCTACTAAAAAAATAAAAAAATCAGTTTATTAAACATCAAATTCTTGATAAACAGGTAAAAGACTATATTCACTTTTAAAAGTATTTTCAAATAAATCTTTACAATCTCCTTCAAATATATTAACTAGTATGATAATAATTAAAAAAACACTAACTAAAAATTTACTAAAAGCAATCAAACAAACAATAGTTAATTCTTTATTATAACTAATAAAAAGTTGATTAACTGCATTATCACTTTCATTATCAGGTAAACCAAAATTTGAAGTCTTTAAAAATTCAATTAAAGTAAAATAACAAAAACAACTTGCAATAATAACTTTTATAATATCATAAAGTGCTAATTTTAATAAATCTGAATTTTCTTCAATTTTTCCAATTCTTAATATTTCATTAATTAACATAATAAACATTATTACACAAATAATAGTTTCCCAAAAAATTGAAATTGATCTATAATTATCCAATTCATATATTATATATTTAAAATTATGACCTTTTTTAATATATTCAGGATTAAATCCATAATAAGTTCCTGAAAATAAACCAATATTATGATTTGTAAAATTATTTTCAGATACATATAACATATTATCTTCAAGTAAATTTTTTTTTAATTCATTATCAATTAAATTATATGTTTTTTTATCAAATGTATGATTTAATCCATATTTTTCTTTTGAAAAAGTTAAAGATGATATAATATTACTATTAATATTCTCATTAGTAAAATGTAAATATTTATCATTTTTTAATGTTAATGTTTTATATTTAAAACCATTATTTGGAGGTGAATTTGATTTAGAAATTTCAATATTATTAATTGGACAATTTTCTTTTTCAATTATACAAAATTTATGATATAAAGTATCAATAAAACCACAATTTTTAAAACCTTCTTTACATTCTTCATTTTTATTAACTGTATAATTTAATAATTCAACATATGATTTATTATTTGTTTTAATACAAAATTCATTACCATCCCATATATGAATATTATTTATTTTTTTTGGTTTAATTGTAATACATCCATTTCTTAATTCTTCATATGTACAATATCCAGAATGAAATTTTCCATGACAATTACAATTTTCTACTTTTGTTTTATGATGACCTAAAATAATTTTTTGAGAATTTTCACATTTACCATTATTTGATAATGATATATCAAAAATGGGTGAATCATCTAGATTATTTGTTATTAGTTTTAATTTTGATAAATCTATTTTTTCATAATGTACAAATAAAGAAAGACTAAAGATATAGATACAACAAATAAAACCCAATATTATTAATTTCTGTCTTGTTGAATCTAACATTTTTTCAATTAATTTTAAGAAATATTATATATACAATTTATTTGAATATTAAACTTATTTATTTATTTATTTGTTGGTTTAAATTACAAACTACCCAACATGTTAATTAAATATAAGTTTTATTTAATAATGATAAATCAAATAAAAGGTAAAAGAATACAATTATAGAAGAGGTAGAATTTAATGCTCAAAAGATTATTAGCAATATAGATATAATTTTTTAATATATTTTAATTTAAAATTAAATAATTATAATTTTAATTTAATGATAAATAATGCTTTTTTTCAAAAAAACAATAAATAATAAAATATTTTCCATAAAAAACATTATTTTCAAGAAATAGGAAAACTTATGTATAACAATCTTTATATTCAATTAAAGAATAAAATGCAATATATAAAGTATTTTGATATGATAATGATGGATATTTATTATTTGATTATTTTAAACTATTTTTATTAATTAAAAAAAGGATAAATTATAATGATATTATAAAATATAAATAATTTAGGAAATCAATATGATTTATATTAAATACATTTATATTATAAAATTGAAATTATAAGAATATGAAAAAAAGTAATTATATCTTTAAAGTTCCTTTATATCAAATATTTATGATTTCTAATTCTTTTTCTTGATATTTTTTTAAATATTTTTTATCTATTTCTTTATATTTTTTTCCCATTATATTTTTGTAAATAAATCAATTTCAATATCTTTTACATCCTTTGGTTTTCTAAATATTAAATAAAATATAATTGCTAAAATAACAACACATAAAATTGCAAAAGCAATATAATAAAATATATAATTTGAAAAAGTAGAATTCTTTTTTGCAAAATACAAAAATTCTGAATCACTATCATATTTATAATAATTTGTAGTATTACCATAATCATCAATAAAAAAATAGTTCTTTCTATCTTCCATTTTAAAGATATGATTATTTTTTCTTGCTTCATTAACAAAGAAAGCACCAATTAAAACAGAAACTTTTAATATATTCCTTTCATGTGGTAATTTATAATTTTTATTCCTTATAAAAGGTATTTTTTCAGCATGATATTGTGTAGCATAAATTTTAATATTTTCATTTTTTCCTTCAATTGAATTTACAAATTTAACATTAGAAGAATCTTTTGAAATAGAATTTATATTAAATATACTAGTTAAATTTGTAGTTTTATAAATTTCTGGCTCAAAACCCCATGAATGAAAATATAAAGTTGTTTCTTTTTCTAAAAGACTAAAATTACTTTCATCAAATAAAGAATACATTCTTGATTTTTTTGTTTCATCAGATACAATCATTCCATGAACAACTGAAGAATCATTAAATTTCTGAACTAAAATACTCAAATTTCTTGATAAAAGAACATTAATTAATTGAAATCCCATACAAGTTCCCCAAACTGGAATTTTATCATTTTTTGCTTTTTCAATAATATAAATAGCATTTTTTTCCCATATAGCATTTAAATTAAAATCCCTTCCTCCTCCAATAAATAATACTCCATTAATTTTTGATAATATTTCATCTATTTCGTTTTTATTATACCATTGTTGTATTATCATTACATCTGCACCAAATGATTCTAACCATCTTATATATGAAAGAGGAACATATGTCATATTATAATATTTCATATCATTTTCTGGATATGGATTTCCATATATTCCAATTACTGGTTTGTATTCATTATATGTATTTATTTTTATAAGTAATAATGTTAAAATAAATGAAATTATTTTAATCATTTTTAATTTTAATAATATTAATAATTTTTAAGATGTTATATTTATATTGAAATAATTTTTGCTTTCGAAAAATGGGTTGTTGTAATACAAAAAGAGAACTTACTTTAAAAATGATAAATAATGTATTTGATGATCTTAAAATAAGAAAAGATACAATTCCTGAATTTCATGAATATTATAGAATGAATATAGAAAATAAACAATTTACTCCTATATATAATAAAAATACTATTAATGAAAATGAATTTCAAATTTTAGTTAATGAAAAATTATTAAATAATTATGAAGATAATATAATGAATGATTTTTGGTTTTCATTTTATAATGGAATACAATTTAGTGATAGATTGTTTTATATAAAATTTATTTTAAGTTTTTTTTGTAAACCAAGTAAAAATGAAGATGAAATTATTTGTATGAGAGATTTACTTATTACTATTAATAATTATAGACATCCTGATTTAAAAGAAGAATTAAATAACAATTTTTTTGAGAAAGAAGAATTAATTGATATTTTATCTTTTTATATTGAATTAATAACAACACAATCTATTGAACATTT
>JAEEGL015509877.1_pt1 | contig 10444 bp, 8 predicted proteins | sample 9134231 | NCBI WGS metagenome assembly JAEEGL01 (sample SAMN16246548, study PRJNA631951) | gut metagenome | biome: gut microbiome; feature: rumen; material: fiber-attached | host: Bos | place: Iran: Karaj | collected 2018-10 | reverse complement strand
GGCGGGCGGCGATGCGTCTCAAAGGAGACCGAGCCGCTGGCGGAGACATAGCACTGGGAAACGGGGTTTGTTCCTATGGCGAAGAACGGCTCTGCGACCTCGATCCAGTCACCTATTTCGGTTCCGCCTACCCGGCGGAATGCCGTGATTTCGACTGCGGTCGCGGATTCGTTCGGGGTGTGAATGGGCGTCTGCATGGCGGGGCGGAAGGATGGGCTCAAGGGTCACCGTCATTGTATCAGACCTGTTCCAAGGAAGGCAACTAGGGACAAGAGGGCTTGCCGCGGCAAGGACGACAAGACGACAAGTAGACACGATGACGAGAAATCGCGCCTCGCGATGCTTCGCGGAGAACAGGCGTTGCATCCCATCGTCTTGCGTCCTCCGTATCCCGTCGTCCCGTCGTCTCGTCGTCCTGTGCTCGCTACCGATTCTTTTCGCTTGCCTTTTCCCCATCACATGCTATACTCCATGTTGCTAACCGCAAATTAGCAAGTTTGAGAATTTGTATTTAGTAAAACGGAGGATACATGATTACCATAGACGATTTGCAGGCCGTGGCCGACAAGCAGCGGAAGACCGAGGAGCGCCGATCCGAAGGACTGATGCGGAATGTCAACGTGAACGACGATATTCTTGACACACACGCGCTCATTTTGACCGGTGTGCGCCGATGCGGGAAAAGCACCGTCATGACACAGCGTATCCGACGGAAGCAGATGCCATGGTTCTACATGAAATTTGACGCCCCGCAGCTCGTTTCGCTGGAATTGTCCGACTCCGCCCGCCTCGACAAAGTAGTTGAACAAAGCGGGGCTCATCGCCTCTTCCTCGACGAGATCCACGAACTGGATGGTTGGGAACTCTATGTTCTGGAAAAACTTGACGAGGGGTTTCGCGTCTGCGTGACCGGATCCAACGCCTCGCTTTTGAAAGGGGAAAGAGCAAGCAAACTCACCGGCCGGCATGTCTCCGTTGAACTTTTCCCTTTTTCCTACACCGAATTCCTGGCATTCACGAAAAAGAAGAAGGGACGGACCAGCGTTGAAGAGTATCTTGAAATCGGTGGTTTTCCCCGGTATGTGCAAACGCGGGAGGAATCCCACCTCATGGAACTGTTCGACGACATCGTCTATCGGGACGTTATCGTCCGGCATGGCATTCGCGAGGTCGGAGCCGTGGAACGACTGGCCGCCTACCTCTCGGAGAATCCAGGATGCCGCTTTTCGGCGACTCGGATGCTGAAACCGCTCGGCGTCTCCAACGCCTCTACCGTGACACAATGGTGCGACTGGTTCGAGGACGCCTACCTGTTCTTCTTCGTGCCGAAGTACTGCGACTCCGAACGCGCGCAACTGGTCAATCCGCGGAAGACCTACTGCGTGGACACCGGTCTTCTCCAAGTCGTTTCAACCCGGCTCGTCTTCAACGATGCGCTTCGCTTTGAAAACCTAGTGTTTCTCGCGTTGCGGCGGTCATTCCGTGACATCTACTACCATGATGATGGCGGCGAATGCGATTTCATCGCCGTCCGACGCCATCGGGTCGTCCTAGCCGTGCAGGCCTGCGTGGAACTCACATCGGACGCCCTTGAACGTGAACTCAGCGGCGTACGCTCGGCAATGGCCCGGTTCGAATTGGACGAAGGGTGGATTGTCACCCTTGGACAGAGCGATGTCTATCAAGTTCCTGAAGGAACCGTCCGCATAGTCCCGTTTCATGATTTCACACCCGATATCATAGCCTCGTAAGCCCCCATGGAACCTGCCAAACCGAGACTTCCGAAACTCCCATGGGAACACAGCAACCACACGGACGATGCCGATGCGGATTCGGATGAATCCGGGGAGGAGTCACAGAAGCGCTAACTGTAAGTTATAACTGACAGAAATCGCAAAATTCGGTTTCGTGTCAGATACAACGGATGGCATGATCCCCATGACCGACGGCGCGATCCGGCATCGGTACATTCCCGATTTTTGCTTTCCGAGTCGTAATCGCCCTCAAAATGGGAAAAGCCGATTGGGACGAAGACCCGCGCTAGGCGCGGGACTTCTCGATGCCCTCGAACAGGCCCACGATGTAGGCGGCACCAAGGGCACGGTCGTAGAGACCGTAGCCGTAGTGCTTGTTGTGCTCGCCCCAGATCATGCGCCCGTGGTCGGGGCGGACATAGCCGTCCCAGCCGCGGTTCACGAGGGCGTGCGCGATGCCGTACATGTTGATCGAGCCGCACGGGGTCGGGTGGGCGACCTCGTGGAAACGCTTGCCGCCGGCCTCGACCGCGATGTTGCGAAGGTGGAGGAAGTGGATGCGGTCGGCGAAGCGGTCGGCCATCCGGACGAGGTCGTTGGCGGGGCTGGCGCCGAGCGAGCCGGTGCAGAAGGTCAGGCCGTTGGCCTCGTCCTTCTCGATGTCGAGGAAGCGCTGCAGGTTCTTCTCGCAGGTGATGACGCGCGGCAGTCCGAACATCCCCCACGGCGGATCGTCGGGGTGGATGGCCATCTTCACGCCGCTGGCGGCGGCGACGGGGATGACGGCGTGGAGGAACGTCTCGAGGTTCTTCCAGAGGCGCTCCTCGTCGATCTCCTCGTAGCGCTTGAGCAGGCCGAGCAGTTCGTCCTTCGAGTAGCTCTCGTCCCAGCCGGGGAGGTGGAACGAGGTGCGGTCGACGTTCTTAAGCGCATCGTCGTCGTAGGCGAGGGAGTTCGAGCCGTCGGGGTTCGGGTGCTCAAGCTCGCTGCGCAGCCAATCGAAGACGGGCATGAAGTTGTAGCAGACGCACTTGACGCCGGCCTCGCCGAGGCGGCGGATGTTCTCGCAGTAGTTCTCGATGAGGGCGGGCGCCTTGTCGGAGCCGAGCTTGATCTCTTCAGGCACCGGGACGCTCTCGACGACCTCGAAGGCGAGGCCGGCGGCGGCGGCGGCGTCCTTGACGCCGGCGATGCTCTCGCGGCTCCAGACGCCGCCGGGCGCGACGTCGTAGACGGCGCTCACGATGCCGCTCATGCAGGGGATTTGCCGGATTTGCTCCAGGGTGACGGGGTCGGACGGGCCGTACCAGCGGAAAGTCAGTTTCATGGGGGGAATCCTAATCGAGGTGGAGGAGGGCGCGGATGTTTTCGCAGGCGATGCGGCGCATGAGCGCGAGGGCGCGGTCTGCCGCATACTCGCCGTGGTCGACGAGGCGTGCGACGAAGCTCGCGAGGATGCGGCGGAAATAGTCGTGGCGCGCGTAGCTCAGGAAGCTGCGCGAGTCGGTGATCATGCCGAGGAACGAGCCGAGGTGGCCGGTCTCGGCGACGATGTCGAGCACGTTCTCGATGCCGCGGCGGTGGTCGACGAACCACCAGGCGGCGCCGAGGCGCACGGGGCCGTAGCTGCCGGCGACGGTCATGAGCGAGGGGTTCATCGAGGGTTCGAGCGCGTAGAGGATGGTTTCGGGCAGGCCGCCGTCGGAGTGGATGGCGTCGAGCACGCGCACGAGGTCGCGCACGGGCACGCGGTCGCCGATGCAGTCGCAGCCGCAGTCGGGGCCGAGGGCGCGGAAGAGCGGGGTGTTGGCGTTGCGGTAGGCGGCGAGGTGCCATTGCATGACGAGCCCGCGCGCCTTGTACTCGCGGCCGAGGAAGACGAAGAGGTTGCCGAGGAAGCCGAGGAAGGCGGCGCGCGGCACGGTCTCGCCGGCGAGGGCGCGGCGCAGCGTGGCGTCGGCCTCGGCGTCGGGAGCGATGGCGTCCGGGAAGTCGGCGAGGCCGACGTCGGTGACGCGGCACCCCAGCTCCTGGAATACGTCGAGCCGGCGGCGCAGGGCGAGCTGGAGGTCGTCGAGCGAGGCGATGGCCGGGAGGCCGGCGGCGGCGGCGAGCGTGGCGAGGTAGTCGCGGTAGCCGGGCGCGGCGAGGTGGAGCGCCTTGTCGGGGCGGAAGGAGGGCAGCACGTGGAAGCCCTTCGCGGTGTCGGCGGCGAGGAGACGGTGGTACTCCAGCGAGTCGGCGGGGTCGTCGGTCGTGGCGACGAGCGCGACGCGGCTCTGGCGGATGAGCGCGCGGGGCGAGAGGCGCTTTTCGCGGATGACGCGGTCGCAGGCGTCCCAGATCGCGTCGGCGTTGGAGGCGGCGAGCGGGAGGTCGACGCCGAAGAACTGTTGGAGCTCCATGCCGCTCCAGGCGTAGAGCGGGTTGCCGGCGGCGAACTCGAGCGCGCCGAGATAGGCGCGGAACTTCTCCTGGAACGAGGTCGTCTTACCGGTGACGAGCTCCTCGGGGACGCCGGCCTCGCGCATGAGGCGCCACTTGTAGTGGTCGGCGCCGAGCCACAGCTCGCCGATGTTCCCGAAGACCGTGTCCTCGTAGATCTCCTTCGGCGAAAGATGGCAGTGGTAGTCGTAGATGGGGAGGCCGGCGACGTCCGCGTAGAGCGTCCGGGCGGTCTCTCCGCTCAGCAGGTAGTCTGGGCTCATGGGAGGGGATTTAGGGAACGGTGGCGGCGGCCTCGGCGGCGGCCTCGGCGATTTCGGCGGCGGGGACGGTCGAGCCGAGGACGATCATGGCGAAGACCATGACGAAGATGGCGACGGTCTCGACGACGCCGAGGGCGCCGAAGTAGTTGGTGAAGCCCTTCTCGGTCTCACCGAAGCTGTCGGCGGCGGCGGCGGCGGCGCGGCCCTGGTACCAGGCGCTCCAGCCGATGGCCAAACCGGCGACGAGGCCGATGACGAGCAGGGCGAGGCCGGGGGCGCCGCCCTGGGCGCGGCCCTGCATGTTGAACATGAGGATCATGCCGTAGATCGTCTGGGAGAGAGGGGCGCCGACGAACGAAAGCAGCATCATCGAGGCCTGCTTGCCTTGGATGTAGCAGCGTTTCCAGGCGCCGACGGCGGCGCAGGCGGCGGTGCCGCATCCGAGCGCGGAGCCAATGGCGGAAAGGGAGAGGGCGACGACGGCGCCGGCGACGCCGAGAGACTGGTTGAGGAGGGGATCCATGGTGACGAGTTTCCTAAGGTTCGGAAGATGGGGAAGTATAGCACGGATGGGCGCTCCCGTGAACCGGTTTTTCTGGCACGTTGCGCCCCGAGGAAAAAATATGGTATTCTCCCGGCAAACGTGCCGGATGGAATTTCCGATTCCCCTCCCATGACCGAAGACACCATCATCCATATTCGTCCCGACCGCGGGTGGTTCGACATCCCGTGGAGGGAGGTCTTCGCCCATGGCGAGCTCCTCCGACTGCTCGCCTCGCGCGACGTGTCGGTCATCTACAAGCAGACAATCCTCGGCCCCGTCTGGTTCCTTCTGCAGCCGGTCCTCACCGCGCTTGTCTTCGCGGTCGTGTTCGGCCGCATCGCGAACGTCCCGACGGAGGGCATGCCGCGCGTGCTCTTCTACCTCAGCGGACTCCTCGTCTGGAACTACTTCTCCGGAATCCTGACCGGCGTCTCCAAGTCGTTCCAAAGTGCGCGCCACCTGTTCTCCAAGGTGTATTTCCCGCGGTTGATCGTCCCGCTCTCCTATCCGCTCTCGCACCTGGTCTTCCTGGGGCTCAACACGGCCGTGTTCGTCCTGTTCTACCTCTGGCACATCCTGATGGACGGGCTGGCCCTGCGGCCGACCTGGTGGCTGCTCGCCGCCCCCCTGCTCGTGGCATGGGTCTCGGCGGCGGCGCTGGGGTTCGGCCTGGTGATCGCGGCGCTCACGGTGAAGTACCGCGACCTCCAGCACGCGCTCCCGTTCATCCTCCAGGTCTGGATGTTCTCCTCGCCGATCATCTATTCGCTCCGCAACGTGACGGACCCCTTCTTCCTCCTCGTCCTGCACCTCAACCCCGTCGGCGTGGCCGTCGAGGCGACGCGGCTCATGTTCACCGGGCGCGGCGTCGTCACGTGGGACGCCGTCGGCACCGGCGCGGCCGTCATCGCGGCGACGCTCCTGTTCGGCCTCGCCGCCTTCAACCGCGCGCAGCGCGATTTCGTGGACACGATCTAGCCATGGACGACTTCCCCGAAGAACTTGCGATCCGAGTGCGCGGCATCGGAAAAACCTACCGGATCGGCGTCATCGACCGTCGGACGGTCCGCGACGAGCTCGTCTACCGATGGTTGCGCCTCCGCGGGCGGGATCCCAAGGGCGCGATGGGGCGCGTGGGGGGGCGGGAGCTCGCACGCCCCGGGCTTTTCCATGCCCTGGACGGCGTGTCCTTCGACATCCGCAAGGGCGAGACGGTGGGCCTGATCGGGCGCAACGGCGCGGGAAAGTCGACGATGCTCAAGATTCTCGCGCGCATCACGACGCCGACGCGCGGCGACGCATGGATCCGCGGCCGCGTGGGCTCGATGCTCGAGGTCGGCACCGGCTTCCATCCGGAGCTCACCGGCCGGGAGAACATCTACCTCAACGGCTCGATCCTCGGCATGTCGAAACGGGAGATCGACGCCAAGTTCGACGAGATCGTCGAGTTCTCCGAGATCGGCCATTTCCTCGACACGCCCGTGAAGCGCTATTCCTCGGGGATGTACGTGAAGCTCGCCTTCTCGATCGCCTCCTCGCTCGACAACGACGTCCTGCTTTTGGACGAGGTCCTCGCCGTCGGCGACGCCGCCTTCCGCAAGAAGTCCCTTGCCCGAATGAAGGAGATCGCCGCCTCCGGCCGCACGATCCTCTTCGTCTCCCACTCGATGGCCGACGTGAAGACCATCTGCACGCGCTGCATCTGGTTCGACGGCGGGACCGTTTGCATGGACGGCCCGACGGACGACGTCGCGCCCCGCTACGACGAGTTTTCGAAACTGCCGTTTCTCCCGGTTTCCGAGTTTCTCCCCGGCGTCCGGGCGGACGGGACGGTACCGGTCGTCCTGTTTTGCCGGAAGAAAACCGGGCAGCACGTCCTGGTTTCGAACCGCCAGGAGATGCAGAACATCCTTTCGAAACTGTCGGAATGGACGTGCGAAGGCGCGGTTTTCCGCGCGTTTCCGGACGCCCGTCCCGGCACCGTGCCGCTCTTCCGGTTTCTGAATCTTGCCCATGGCATCCATGCGTTCGCTGCCGGCGATGCCGCCGCGGCCCCGTACATGGCCGCGCCGGCGACGTGGAAGTTCGAAAAAATCCTCGGGCACGTGTATCCCTCGCCCGCGCCGGGACGTGTCCCCGTCTGGGTTTCCGCGCGCACCGGCGTCGTTCGCGTCGATGGGAGCGAGGAGGGGCCGGCTGACTTCTACGCCCCGCCCCAAAAACTTCTGGGCCCTGAACCATGAACTTTCCCCCCACATCCCTCGTCACCCTTCTCCGCCTCCTCCGTCGCGACGGCCCCGCCTTCTTCGTCAAGTGCGCCCGCTACGCCTTCTCCCGCGACGCCTGGCTCTGGCTGCTGCGGGGAGGACGCCATGCCCGTGCCCCCGTAGCGAAAGCCCCGGCACCGCCGCACCGGCGTCCTCCGTCCCCCGGTCCGGGAATCGCGGCGATCCGCCGATCGTCTCTTTTTGACGGGGACTGGTATCTCCGGAACAACCCGGACGTCTTCCAGGCGCACGTCGATCCGGCCGCCCATTACGTCCAGCACGGGTGCGAATCCCTGCGCAATCCCGGTCCCGACTTCGTCGGCGACGAGTATCTGGCCATCAACCAAGACATCCGCGATGCGGGCGTGAACCCCCTCGTCCATTTCGAGCTCCACGGCCGGAAGGAGAACAGGCCGATGTCCTTCCTCCATTTTCCGGCGTCGTCCTATCCCGCCGAAGCCATCGAAACGGAGCGGTCGTTTCCCCCTGCGCCGCGGAGGCACCGCCGGCTCGCCGTGTTCGCGGCGCATTCCGGCGCGGCAAGGATTCCGGAAAACACGCTGCTCTACCTCCGCGGCCTGAAGGAAGTCGTGGACGACATTGTCTTCGTCGCGAGCAACCCCATTCTCCCGGATGAAATCGGGAAACTGGAGGGCATCGTCCGCTACGCCGTTTTCCGCGACCACGGAGGATACGATTTCTTCTCGTACAAAATGGGGTGGGAAATCGCGAACGAACGGGGGATGGCGGATCCCGCCGCAACGGACGAATTCGTCCTCGCCAACGACTCCTGCTACGCTCCGGTGGTCCCCTTTCCGGACGCGTTCGCGAAAATGTCCGAACGATCCTGCGATTTTTGGGGCCTGACCTCCAATGTCGGTTTCGTTGGAAAGGAACACATCCAATCGTTCTTTTTCGTGTTCCGCCGTCCCGTGCTCGACGACGGATCGCTGGATCGGTTCCTCCGGTCCGTGGAACCCATTTCCGACCGGTGGGAGGTCATACGGCGCTACGAGTCGGGCCTTACCCGGGCGCTGGTCGAGGCGGGACATGCCTGGGATACGCTCGTCCCCCGTTCGTTCGTCGCGGAAAACGGGACCACGCCGACGAAAAAACCGCTTTCGCTGATGTCGGAATACGGCATGCCGCTCCTGAAGGCCTCGGCGATGAAAGGGGACATGCGGGACGAAAGGGACGAGGTTCTGGCCTTCGTCCGCGCGCACAACCCCGAACTGGCCGCCACCATCCCGACGATGGTGTCCGCCCAGGACTACGATCTTCCCCGGCGGCTCCGGGAAGAGCATCCGCGTTCGTTCGCGGCGAAGATCGAGGCCGTCCGTCGCGAGAGAATCGACCGGGGGCTTCCTGTCCGGGCCCTCTTCCTCGTTTTCACGCCGTCGATGTTCCCCGCACGGCCGCTTTTTGATGCCATGCTCCGGGATTCCGCCTTCGACGCGCGGATTTTCGTCATCCCGGATTTCCGCAGATGGGGCCGCGATCCCGAAGCCTTGCGCCGCCTCTGCCGGGAGGATCTCGGCGCGTCCTATCCGCCTGATCGGTTCCTCGAGGCCGCCCCGAATAGTTCCGGCGTCTGGCCAGACGTGATCGGCGACTTCGGCGCCGACATCGTCTGCTATCCGTCGCCCTACGACGTCTCCTGCTTCCGCTACAACCCGCACTGGGCCGTCGGACGCAACTTTCTCCCGATCTACCTCAGCTACAGCTTCTCGACGTCGATCCACGGCTACGGGGTCTACGGACGCCAGAACTACGCCTATTTTTGGAAAGTCTTCACCGAATGCGAGGCGAACGCGAAGGATTACGCCGAGCACTCGATCCTCAAGGGCTCCAACGCCGAAACCGTCGGCTACTTCAAGATGGACGCCCTCGCGACGGCGAAGCCATGGCCCCGCAACGGCGACCGCAAGCGCGTCCTGATCGCTCCCCACCATTCCGTCGAGGGCGGGGCGAACGACTCGCTCGCCCTCTCGAACTTCCAGCGCTACGCCGACTATTTCCTGGCGCTTCCGGAGAAGCATCTGGAGCTTGATTTCGTCTTCCGTCCCCACCCGTTCCTCTTCACGGTCCTGGCGAATCCCGCGAGGTGGGGACAGGCCAAGGTGGACGATTGGGTCGCGCGCATGAAGGCGCATCCGAACGTCCGCTGGTGCGACGAGGGGGACTACTTCCCCGCCTTCGCCTCCTGCGACGCCATCGTCCAGGACTGCGGCTCCTACCTCGCGGAATGGGTCTACACCGGCAGGCCCTGCTGCTTCCTGCTGAAAGCCCCCTCCGACGTCGACGCGAAATTCACGCCCCTCGGGAGGGAGATCCTCTCGCACTGCTACATCGCCTACGACGAGGCGGCGATCGAATCGTTCCTGCGCGATGTCGTGGAGGGCGGCTCCGACCCGAAGGCCGCGGCCCGGGACGAATTCCGGAAAACGGTCATGGTGAACTACCCGCACGCCGCCGAGGCGGCGCTCGCGTCGATCAAGAAGGAACTGGGAATGACATGAAAGCCGTCTTCGGTTTCCTGCGCTCGCTCTTCCGCCGCGACGGCCTCGCCACGGTGGGCAAGATTTTCCGCTACGGTTTTTCCCCGAAGGCCTGGCTCTGGCTTCTGGCAAATCTCAGGCATCGGCGGCTCGTGAAGGCGTCGGGCCTCGTCGACGAAGACTGGTACCGGCGCGAGTATCCCGAGGTGGCGGAAAAGGGAATCGATCCCGTCCACGATTTCCTGACGCCACCCCACGACCGGCTCCGCCTGCCGAATCCGGATTTCGTGCCCGGGGAATACGTCGCCGTGAACCTGGACGTGAAGGCCGGCCGCGTGCCGTGCCGCCCGCGATCCACTACGCGGCCAACGGCATCCGGGAAAGCCGGCCCGTTTCCACGCTGGAGAACTTCGAGAATCCCTTTCCCCCGGAAGCGGCCGAACTCCGGCGGGAGTTCCCCGCCGCGCCCCCGGTCCGCCGCCGGACCGCGGTGTTCGCGTCGTTCTCCGGGGACGGCCGGATCGCGGACACGGTTCTCTACTATCTCCGCGGGCTCCGGGAGGTCGTCGACAACGTCGTGTTCGTCGCCAACTGCCCGATCCTTCCGGACGAGGCCGCAAAACTGGACGGACTCGTCCGCCTCGCGGTCTTCCGCCACCACGGCGGCTACGAT
>JAEEGL015292183.1_pt1 | contig 10444 bp, 12 predicted proteins | sample 9134231 | NCBI WGS metagenome assembly JAEEGL01 (sample SAMN16246548, study PRJNA631951) | gut metagenome | biome: gut microbiome; feature: rumen; material: fiber-attached | host: Bos | place: Iran: Karaj | collected 2018-10 | reverse complement strand
TTTTGGAACATGGTCTGGAACCATGTCGCAACCGTTGACAGTGCGTTCTTGATATCGTTCCAACGATCAGCGAACCATTGTCCGACGTTTCTCCATACGTTCTGAACATTCGTATAGGCATTTTGGAACATGGTCTGGAACCATGTCGCAACGGTTGACAATGCGTTCTTGATGTCCGTCCATCTGTCGGCGAACCATTGTCCGACTGCTTTCCATATAGCAACGACATTGTTCCATGCGTTCTGGAACATGGTCTGGAACCATGTCGCAACGGTTGACAGGGCTTTTTTGATATCGTTCCATCTGTCAGAAAACCATTGTCCGACCGATTTCCATACGTTTTGAACGTTCGTATAAGCATTTCGGAACATGGTCTGGAACCATGTCGCAACGGTTGACAGGGCTTTTTGAATATCAATCCAACGATCAGAAAACCATTTTCCGATCCCCTTGAAAACGTTTGTTATGTTTGTATAGGCTTCCGTAAATCTGTCAGAAAACCATTGTCCGACGTTCTGGAAGATCTTCTGGATCCCCGTCCAGATATCCGAAAACAGTTTCTTGACGTCAACGCCGAATCCTTCGAAGAATCCGACAATGAATGAAACCCACGCTTGAATGATATTCTTTGCGAAATCAATGACATTCTGAAGGGCTTTCCCGATATAGTCGAAGAATCCGTCAAAATCGCCCTGCAATAGTGCCACTAATGCGCTGATAACGTTTGTCACAAAATCAACGACGTTCGTAATCGCTGCGATAACAGGCGCGGCGGCGTTCATGATTCCGTTCACGACTGCGGCGATATATGTCAGGATGAATTCAAAAACAGGCTTCAGGGCTGTCATCAGGTTCTTGAAGGCTTCCTTCAACTTTTCAAGAAGGGGCTTGATCTTCTGAACCATATCTTGAAATTTTGCTTTGACCTTTTCGACGGTTGCGTTGACCTTTTCCCGGAATTCATCGTTTGTCTTGTAAAGATAGACGAATCCGGCAGCTAACGCCGCGATCGCGGCGACAACAAGTCCGACAGGCGAAGCGACCGCCGCAAGTGCGCCCTTCAATCCGCCCAATTTACCCATGACGCCGCCGATCTTCGTCATGATCCCGCCGATCCCCGACGTCAGTTTTCCGATGACGATAAGGGCGGGCGCGATTGCTGCGACAACTGCCCCGATCTTGACGATCATTTTCTTCTGACTGTCGTCAAGGTTCTTGAACCATGTCGTGAAGTCCTTGACCTTCTGAACCAGTTTGTCGATCGTAGGCTGAACAATTTCAAGGATCGACTTCGCAAGTTCCGCCCCGGATAACTTCAGGTTGTTCGTTGCGACTTTCATCTGATCCCACGGATCAAGGGTTGCGTTGTAAGTGTCTTTAACTGTGTCTGCGTAATCATCAAGTGACGCCGACAGATCATCAACAGAAAACCTTCCTTCACGGATTGCCTGTGTCATTTCTGCCGCGCCCTTTTTGCCGAACAGATCTGTCGCGATCTGAAGGGCTTCTGTTTCAGTTGACGCGTTTTTGATCGCGTCGATATTCTCATTCAGTACGTCATCAAGGGACTTTCCTTCCTTGACCGCGTTCTGCTGCGCCTTTTTCAAGGCTGCAAGGGCTGTTGATGAATCAACGCCCGAAGATTCAAACTGCGCTAACAAATTGACGGATTCTTCCAGTCCTAGCCCCATTTCTTTCAGGGTTGCGCCGTTTGTTTCTAATGATCGATAAAGGTCATCCATTGACAACCCGGTGTCCTGTCCGGCTTTTGTCATTAAGCCTAAAACCTTCCCGGTGTCCTTCGTGTCAACGCCGAACTTTGTCATGATAGCGTCAACGGAATCAATGGATCCGTTCAGATCCGTTCCGTTGATCTCTGAAAACCTGATAAATTCCTTCGACAGATCTTCCAATGCGTCCCCGGTCAATCCGAATCTGGTGTTGACTTCGCCGATCGCGGTTCCGGCTGCGGCTGCGTCTGTCGGAAGATCCGCGAAAACGTCGTCCATCTGCTCCGTCAGGTCATCCAACGCGTCCCCGGTTGCCCCGGTCTTTGTGATTATGGTGTCATAACCTTCGTCAATCTCTTTTGCGGACGCAATAGACGCCGCGCCGACCGCTGTGATCGCTGCTGTGACAGGCATTAACGCCTTTCCCGCGCCTTCGATCTTTGATCCTGCAGTCTGAAGTTTCTGTCCCATTTCTTCAAGGGACGGATTCGTCTTTTTGACCTGCGCTTCAAGGTTTTTCAGTTCCGCTTCTGTGTTTGCGATCTCCCTTTCAAGTGCGCGATACTTTTCTTCAGGCAGTTCGCCACGTTCGAAGGCTTCCTTTGCCTGTTGCTGCGCTTCTTTCAGGGTTTTCAATTTCTCGTTTGTTGCCTGAATGGATTCTGTCAGGATCTTTTGTTTTTGGGACAATAGATCGACATTCTTCGGATCCAGTTTCAGGGACTTGTCAACTTCCTTCAGTTCTTTTGACAGGGCTTTCGCTTCTTTGTCTGCGCCTTTCAATGCCTGATCTAGTTTTGTGGTTTCGCCCCCGATCTCGATTGTGATTCCTTTGATATTGTTCGCCATGTCCCGATCCTCTTATTTCTTGCCTAGTTTTTCGCGCAGACGCTTCCGATCCGGCTTCGTCTGTTTGTAATAAAAGGCATTTTCTAAATATTTCCGACCTTCTTCAGTCTGGTTCATGTTATGAATAAAGGCGTCCCGGAAAAAATAAAGATATTCGTCAAGATCCATTTCGCCCAACTCCGGAATTGATAATCCGGTATAATCTGCGACCATTTTTTCCCCTGCGCTATCCGGTGTATAGAACAATTTCTGTTCGCTAACGTGTCCCGGATAATAGGGGACTGTCAGTTTGGGTTGTTCTGGATTGTACCGACGAATTTTTCGTAATATTCCCCGATAAACGCCGTCATTTCCTCGATATCATATTCTTCTGCGATCATTTCCTGATCGACCTTGACACCGTTCAGATTGTTGTTCAGGCAGTCCGCCATGACGCCCGCCATTGTGTCGATCACATCCGCAACGTCCGCCCCGTCATCGTCCTGAAGGGTTCGAAGCGCCTGAACCTTTCCGAACGTGTTCTTTGTAGGCATTTTGACCTGAAGGGTTGTCCCATCTTTTAACGTTACGTTGAAGAATGTTCTTTTGAATTTGTTGAAATCAAAACTTAAATTTGCCATGATCCGATCCTTTCTTTTCCTGAAATGTCCTGTTTTAACCAAAAATCCGGCGGCGGGCGTTTTATCTTTTCCCGACCGCCGGATCGTTTTCTTGTTTGTCCTGCTGCCCTTATGACGCGGACGCTGTGATAACAACGTCGCCTGTCACGCTTGCGATTGTGACCTTGCTTTCTGCGGAATCCCACGCAGTTGAAGAAATGTCAGTTCCGCCCATTGTGACAGTCACGGAAGAAATTGTTCCGGATGTTGCTGTCAGGGTTGCTTCAAGGGTTGCGCCGTCTGCGACGGTTTCGCCATCGAAGGAACTTGAAACGTCAGACAATGTCTGTGTGACTGTGTGTGTGATCTGCGCTGCGCTTGCTGTGATAACAACGTCGCCTGTCACGCTTGCGATCGCAACCTTTGACGCGCCTGAATTCCACGCTGTCGCTGTGATATCAGTTCCGCCCATTGTGACAGTCACTTCGTCGATCGCATATCCTGAAGCTGCTGTCAGAACTGCTTCAAGGGCTGCTTCATCGTCAACGGATTCGCCGCTGAAGTTGGATGTGACGTGTGATAATGTCTGTGTTACGCTGTGAGTTGTCACAACGTCCTTGATCTCCTCGACGTAATCGACAAGGGTTCCTTCGTCGTCAAGGTTCGGAAGGGCTGTGAATTCTGCGTCAACAACAGTTGCGTCAGAAGGCGCGAACTGAAGTGTGAATCCTGCCTGATTCTGTCCGACGATCATTACCCATATATCGCCGTCATCAGGATCGACATGATGGAAGCAGATGACGTATTTCGCGCCCTTTCTGTTTGCAACGCCGCCGATCTTTGTTGTGCGATACTTTCCGTCATTTGAAACGCTGACGCGGGCTGTGTCGCATAACTTTTCGATTGTGTCGCCGATCAAGGTCATAAGTCCCGCCTTCAACTTCACTTCCTCGGAAGTGATAACGGTCTTTTTAACCTTTCCCATGTCATCCTGAACGTTCTGAACCTCGTTTGTATATTCAAGGGACGCGCCGTTCTTGATGTAGGAATAACGGTTTTCGTCCGTGCAGAATGTCTGCGGATCAGGAATTGTCATTCCCTTGTTGAATACGGCTAAATGAATATAGCCGGATCCTAAAATGATTCGTTCGGGTGCTTTGTTCATTTTCTTTTTCTCCTTTCAATGAATTGAAGCCTTAAACTTTTGAACGACGTTGAAATCATACGCCGTTTGATACATATTTTCCGACTGGATCGGGGCTGTGGTTTTGTGGAAATCTATGTCGAAAAGTACATTCGATTCGATCAGGGCTTCCAGATCATGATCCGGTGTCCTGTCAGTATACAGTTCGATCGACGCCTGAATGTTCCGGATCCGGTTCTTTTCATCCGTTCCCGTCTGATCTTCTGCGGAAAAATAGATGATAAAAGGCGGATTCGGGGCGGGATTCTTCTTCGTGTCCTTGAATTCATATTCGGCGACTGGATATCCTAACCCCTTCAACCGTTCGATTATTTGTTCATACTTGATTCCGATCATCAAATGCCCCCGTTTGCGCTTTTCACGGCTTGTTCAACCGCTTCAACCGCTAATTCCTGCGCCGCCTGTTCCGCGGGCAGGATGTGTTGATATGCTTTTGTCCTGCTGCCGTTGCGCGTGACGTGTCCCTTTTCCAGAAGGTGCGTCAACTGATAATGTTTTCGATTGTGGACGGAATATTCTTCGCCCTGCATAGCTGACCGCCCCGGTCGTTCCGTGACAGTCCAGTCCGGCGTATATTTCCCCGTCCTTTCCTTGTAGGATCCGCCCTTCTTTAGCGTGTCCGCTGTCCGATCGGCGACGTCCTTCAGGTTCTTGTTGACGTTCTTTTGTATGTCCGCGTTGTATGTTTCCAACTGTGCCCGGATCGCCTGATCCAGTTGATCCGGCTTTGTTTTAACGACCATAATTTCCCACGCGCTCCGCCGCGTACAGTTCAATCTTTCCGTCAGGTCTTGCCCCGTATGTCCGATAGATCGTCAGACGGTTCCCGCCGACTTCAAGTTCTGGTTGATCGTCATATTCTGACGCCCATATTGTGAACTGATTTTGTGCTTTGTACCCATTGACGCCCGCTGCCTGAAATTCGTCACGTCCGACAGGCTTCACTTCCGCGAAAACGTCTGTCCTTTCGTCATCGTCCGACTTGTCGCCGGGATGAATCAATGTGATCTTCACTTCATACATCAGTCCCCGCCCCCTTCCGGATCAGGATCGGGATCCGGATCAGGATCCGGAACTGGATCCGGTGTCGGATCCGGTTCTGGTTCGGGTTCCGGTTCAGGATCCGGGGCGACCTGAAAATATTTTCCGTCGCCCTTGATCTTTGTCATGTTCATGTCGTAGATCCCCGACAGGATCGGGAAGGCTTGTGTGTCAATGGAATAGTTCGCCTTGACGTATGACAGGACGGTTTCAACGATCAGCGGATCCGAAGGATCCTGAAGCCATGTTTCATGAACGCCGATTCGTTTCAGATCTGCGATCGCTGTGTCCGCAAGCCTTTGAACATCCGCGTCCAGATCGTCCGATATAGATTTTCTAACGCGAAGCCGCGCCGCTTCGTACAGTTTTTCGATCGTCATCCTTTTCGCCCTTCTTTCGCCTTATTTCTTGACGGTTTTCTTCTCCGTCTTTTTCTCGGTGTCCTTTGCGGACGCTTTCACGCCCGCAGGACTGCCGTTTTCTGTAACTGGAACAACAAAATGAATCATGGTTTTACACCTCGCTTTCAAGTGTCAAGCCGGACAGATCAAACGTCTTTGTGCAGGACTTGTCGCCCTTGTACGCTGCGAACCTGATCTTCTGTCTGAACTTGTCGGCGATCCTAAGAACGGCGATTCCGTCCTCGTCAAGTGTGACGGGATGTCCGACTGTTCCGTTGATAACCTCAACGGATAATGAATCCACGGTGTCGGCGGCTTCACAATGAAGAACTAAGAAGTTTCCTTCCTGTTCGTTCGGATCTCCGCTGAATCCTGTGTAATCATCGACATATTTCAAGGTTCCCACGATCTGACTGTCGCCGACTATAACGCCGGACTGAAGATCTGTGACGCTCTTTCCTAACAGATCTGTCCCTGCCGAAATGTCCGAATCAATCGACAGGGTTGTTAAAAAGACGCTTTCTTCGCACGAACGAATCCGTTCCATGCTGCGACAGATCCGCCCGCGAACATTGAAGCCCTGAACGCTGTCTGTCCTGTTCTGAACTTGTAATCGTCGGATCTGCGAACGTCGATGTCGCTGAAGATTGCAAGTTCGTAGTTCTGAAGATAACCGTATGCCATTACATACGCGCCCGCGTCTGTTGCTGCTGCGCTGACTGCTGCACACGCTGAATTGATGACAAAAGGAACGCCGTCGATTGTTCCGGTCTGACCGTTGTTCACGATGGTGTAAACCTTTCTGCCCTGCTGATCGCGAAGTTTTGCGAACGCCTTCAGGTCATTCTTGTTCAGAATGAGTGTTGCAACGCCTTCGACTTCCTCGTCGCCACCGAATGAATAAATGATGTCGTCAAGGGTGTCGGCTCCGATTGCGCTGATCTCGATATCTGTGTCGGGATCGATAACGCGATCGCCTGCGTTTGAAGGATTGAAGAAGATTCCCTTCAGGTTGCTTGTTGTGCCGTCGCCGATAAGGATCTGACGGGACAGATATCTTCTGATCGCCTTTGAAACAGATCCTTCAACAACGCTGTCATAATCAGCGTTAGGAAGTTTCTGCATTTCCTCGGGTTCCTCGGTGTATGCTGTGACTTTCTGTTTCTCGATTGTCACATAACCGAAAACAGGTTCAACGGCGTTGTAGTTGCCGCCTTCTGCTGTTGCCCCTGCGCCGTTTGCGCCGTAATCCTTGACGAATCCTCTTTCGTAGGTTTCGCCGCCCTGAAGGGGAACTGCCTTGACAAGATCCACAAGGGCGGAAACAGGATTCGCGGTCTGATTTAAGTCAGGCGCGGTGTGCTTAACAGGCGCAGTCTGTGAAACTGACAGTGTGTCGTTCACGCCCTTGACTGCGATCTTTGCGTTCATCTGAACGCCCTTTCCTGCCTTCAGTTCACTTCCTCTCTTGTCAAATGCCTTGACTTCCTTGTTCTCGGACTTTTCGTCCTTCTCTCCTTCGTTGCCGTCAGGATCAACGTTGTCGGCGATTGAAGCAAGCTGTTCGCGCTTCTTTGCCTGATCCAGAATGTCGCTGATCTCCTGTGCTTCCTGAAGAAGTGCGTCAAGAACTTCGCCTTCTGCTGCCTTTGCCTGAACGCCGATCTCTTTCAGACGCGCGTTCAACTGGTCTTTTGTAGCCTTGATGATTTCATCGTGTTTCATGGTGTTTGATCTCCTTTCACAAACTGTTGATGATTGTTCGCGCGATTTCGTCGCGCTTCTTGCTATTCTGAATCAGTACCGCCGACCGCGCGTCCTGATTTTCAGACTTTGTTTTGTCTGCCGGATCCTGATCCTTTTTGACAGTCAGGTTCTTCGGCATATTGCGGGATCTTGCCACATATTCGCCCGCTGCTGCGGCGATTTCTGCGACGCTTTCCGATGTTTCGATGTCGAAATATTCGGCGGCTTCTGTCCCGGTCATCCATGTTTCCGCGTTCATAAGTTCGCGGATCTGATCTTCTGTCACGCCTTCCTTGACGTGTTCCATGTAAACGTTGACGATTCCGTCTGTGATGACATCCAGATCGTCCGCCATCTTGCGAAGGTCTGCTGCGTTTCCTTCGACTAACGCCCACGGATTATGAATCATCAGGAACGCATTTGACGGGATCTGTGGCGGCTGTGATCCTGAAAAAGCGATAACAGACGCGATCGATCCGGCTAATCCATCAACGAAAACCTTGACGGTTGCGTTCTCTGCGAATCTGCGAATCATGTTATAGATCGCAATTCCGGCGAATACATTTCCGCCGCCTGAATTGATATAAATATTCAGGGACTTTCCCTGTTGTCCGTTCAGGAAGTTCTTCACGGCTTCGGGATATTGATCTTCTTCCGCCCACGCGCCCCACCAGTCGGACACGATATCGCCGTAAAAATATAAATCGGCGGACGTTGCGGTTTCGTTCCTGATTTCGAAACAATTAAACATTTTGTTTTTCACTTTGTCCTGCCCCCTTTCTTTCAGTTTTCAGAAAATAGACTGCGGATCCTTTCAGGATTCCTTCCGGGATCTTGTTCTGCTGCCCTGGATCCTGATCGGAACTGTCATCCTTCCCGACCTGATAAAGTGATTGATCGTCGGTGTTGACGTAGTTCAGGGAAATCATCCTGACGTCGCCGCCTTCGATCGGTTCGTAATACATCAATTCGCGAAGTTCATTGATCGTGATGATCCCGCGGTCGTATAATGCGCCGCCGATCGTCATTCTTGTCTGAAGTGTCGCGTATTGAAGGCGATTCGCTGTGAATATAACCCTGTTTCCGAATCCGATTTCCCTTTCAGTCAACAATTTGAACGTGAATTCAAGTGATAACTGGATCGAAATCGGTTCGATGACGTTTTCATAAAACGAATTCCATTCGGCTTCGTTGAAACTGGATGTCAGGATCTTTTCGTTTACGCCGTAATAGCGATAAACGTTGTCACGAAGGAACTGTGACTGAACAACCGGGATTGTCGGTGTTGTCTGACTGATTTCCTTGAAGTCCATTGAATTATCAAGTCCCGCGATTCCCCCGGTATTGCCGACGGACATATATGCGTCCTGAAATTCCTTGACCTTCTGTTTCAGTTCTGCGTCATCGATGAAGTTGTTATATTTCAGATAACCCTTCAGGTTTGCCGAATTCCTGACGGCGGATCGCAACGCTTCGCCTGTCGTGTCGATCAGTTCAAGCGTGTTCCGAAGTTGTCCGTCAGGCGCGGTTCCCATGAATCTTTTTTTGTCGAACCTTGCCTTGATGTGGATGACGTTGTTATACGGCAGCGTGTAATCCTTGCCGTCGTACTGCCAACGGAACCGGATCAAGGTTATTCCGGAATCTGTTTCCCATATTCTGACATTTGAAACCGTGACAGGGACGATTGACTGAACCCTTGTGAAGTCCGGTGTGTAGAATATGACTGCATACGCGTTTGAATGATAAACCAGATCAGACGCCATCCGGTAAAGTGCGGAATATGCGTCCATATCAGGCGACCAACGAAGCGACAACAGACGGGACAAACTGTCATTTCTGACGTTCAGTCCGTCATCTGTCCGGCGGACGATCTGCGGTTGTAGCTTTCCGACGTTCGACGCGATCACGTTCGCGATTGCGCCCACGATGTCGGAATCTTGCAGATTTCCGTTCGCCTGATAATCGCCCGTCAGGGCGACAAACGGCGCGAACTTCACGCGTCTAAGATTTAATAAATCACGCAGTAATCCCACGGACTGCCGCCCCCTTTCTTTGCTTATTTCTTGCCTATCATAGCCATATAATACAAAACAAAACCCCGACAGAATGACGAAATTTTATGTCATCCTGCCGGGATCATTTTCCCCTGTTTTCCAGAAGTCGCCCGATCTCGTTGTAATATTTCATTTTGACCGTCAACGCGTCGAATACTGCGACCGCGCCGTCGATGTGGGCGCGTCTGTCGATCTTGACAGGCTTCATTCGGCTGTCGTTCATGTTGATGTCAACTGCGACGTTCAAAAAATGCGCCTGAAGAAGTCCGTTGTCCCCGATCTGGATCAGTCCATCCTTCAATTTGCCTTCGAACTCGATCAGGATCGGCGTCAAGTTGGTTCCCTGATATACGTCATCCATGTGAAACCCTGCGTCCTTCATGTCGTTGACAAGATACTGCGCGCAATAACGGTCATATCCGGTTTTTAGCGGCTTGATCTTGTATTGCTTCACAAGTGTGAAGAACCATGTGAACACGTCCTTGTAATCGACGACGTTTTCGCCGCTGATCGTCAGGATCCCTTTGTCCTTGTAAATGTTATACGGGACGCCTTCTTCGTCGATCGCCACTTCATAACGCTTTTGTGGCATGAAGAACCGGACGAAACAATAATTGACGCCGCCCTTTTCGATGATGATCGCGGCGGCTGTCAGGTCTGTCGTCCGGGACAGATCTATTCCGCCGACGCAGTAACATCCGGCGAAATCTTCCAGTCGATAATGAACCGGGGATCCGTCCTGATCCTTCTTGACTGCCTTTTCGACGTCCTGAAAATCTAACCATGCGATCGAACTGTTCTGTTTGATGTTGCAGAA
>JAEEGL015237397.1_pt1 | contig 10444 bp, 8 predicted proteins | sample 9134231 | NCBI WGS metagenome assembly JAEEGL01 (sample SAMN16246548, study PRJNA631951) | gut metagenome | biome: gut microbiome; feature: rumen; material: fiber-attached | host: Bos | place: Iran: Karaj | collected 2018-10 | reverse complement strand
TTGCCGTCCTTCAGCTGGGTCTCGGTGAAGAAGGATTCGCAGGGGATGCAGTACCAGTCTTCGTAATAGCCCTTGTAGATATCGCCCTTCGCGAGCATCTTCTCGAAGATGTGCGCCACGTTCCGCTCGTGGTCCGCGTCCGTCGTGCGGATGAAGCGGTCGTAGGAGGCGTTCATGCGGTCCCAGACGGCCTTGATGGACGCGGCGTAGCGGTCGACGTATTCCTTCGGGGTGACGCCGGCTTCCTTCGCCTTGTTTTCGATCTTCTGACCGTGCTCGTCGGACCCGGTGACGAAGTGCACGTCGTAGCCGCGGAGCCTTTTATACCGCGCGATGGCGTCCGCCGCGATGATGTCGTACGTGTTGCCGATGTGCGGCTTGTAGGACGCGTACGCGATGGCGGTGGTGATATAGAATGTTTTTTTCATGGCGTTGTTCCTGTCGTTTTTCTGAATTCCTTCGTCAAATCCGTTTGCCCGTGACCCACACCGATTCGATCGCGGGATTTTCCCGGTCCGTGATCATGACGATGTCGGCGCGGCGTCCGGCGCTGAGGGATCCGCAGCTTCCGGCGATGCCCACCATCTCGGCGGGGTTGGACGTTGCGCAGGGGAGCGCGTCCTCGAGGGTCCTGCCCGTGAACTTCATAAAGTTCGTGAGGCCCCGGAAGAGATCGAGGGTGCTGCCCGCGAGCGCGCCGTCGGAGTTGACCGCGCGGCCGTTCTTCACGTAGACCGGGAGGCCCGCGATGCCGTATTCGCCGTCGGGCATGGCCGCCGCTTCCATCGAGTCCGTGATGAGGACCAGCTTGTCCTTCGGCTTGGCGCGGGAGGCCAGCGCGATCATGGCCGGATGGACGTGCTCGCCGTCGCAGATCAGCTCGGTCCAGGCCGTGTCGCACATCAGAGAGCCGATCGCGTTGCCGGGCTCGCGGTGATGCACGGGCTTCATCGCGTTGAAGGTGTGCGTGAAGGAGGTGACGCCCCACGAGACCGCGCGCATCGCCTCGTCCCACGTGGCGTCGCTGTGGGCCATGCCGACCGTCGCGCCCATGCGGATCGCCGTTTTCACGAATGTCTCGCCGCCCTCGAGCTCCGCCGCGCAGGAGACGTGGATCGGAAGGGGCAGCATGTCGGAAAGAAGGCCTTCGAGCTCCGCCGCGTCGAGGGGGGCGAGCAGTTCGGTGGCGTGCGCGCCTCTGCGCTTCGGGTTGAGGTAGCGGCCTTCGAGGTGGATGCCGGCGATGGTCGCCATGCCTTCGGAAAGCTCACGGTTGCGGCCGATGTGCGCGATGGAGTTCGCGAGGGAGTCCATCGTCGCCGAGGCGAGGGTCGCCATCAGGGTGGTGGTCCCTGCCTTCGCGTAGGAGCGGCGCAGGGCCTTCACCGCCGCGTCGTCCACGCTGTTGAAATCATATCCGGAGCGGCCGTGCGTGTGGACGTCCACCATGCCGGGCAGAAGATAGCGTCCGGTGCAGTCGACGACCTCGCAGCCGTCCGGAAGCGCGCCGGTATAGGCGGGATCGGCGATGACGCCGTCCTTCGCCAACAGATCCGCGCGGAAGAACATTCGCCGTGCGGTCGAATAGACAGAACCGTTCTGAAAGAGCGTGTACATGATCGTTTCCTTTCGGGGGGAGATGAGTGAGATTCTTTTCCTAACCATTATATTATTATAACAGAAAACCAACTTGATTTCAAGACGTTTTTTCTGTGCAGAGCGCACAGGATTATTCCGTCGTGCGGCGCCGGGATCTGCCATATTAAACGAAATCCGGGAGGGCTGTTCAAAAAAATGCAAAAATAGGTCGACGCACGGATCCGCGGCGCCGGGAAGAGTTCCACAAAAAAGAGCCGAAAACCCCGCGAAAATCGCGCAAGTTTTTTGAAAAAACCTCTTGCAATTTCAGTTTCCGTATGCTATAATACGAGAACGTGAGTAACTTTGAATGAGGTGAAAGAGAATGAAACAGGGAATCCATCCTCAGTATAAAGAGGTAACGATCCGCTGCGCGTGCGGTGAGACCGTCGTGACCCGCTCCACCAAGGGCGACGCGAACGGCGAACTGCGTGTGGATATCTGCTCCAAGTGCCATCCTTTCTACACGGGCAAGCAGAAGTTCGTTGATTCCGGCGGACGCGTGGACAAGTTCAAGAAGCGTCTCCAGCAGAGCGGCAGATAACCGCCCGGCAAATTGTCCGAGAAAAGTCGTCGGACAGGAAAGTGAAGCTGCGGCTTTGGGTCCTGTCCGGCTTTTTCTTTGTCCCGGAAAGGAGGATCGGTGATATGGAAACGAATACGGAAAAGAAGAAGGTCATCCTCTGCGCGATCTTTCCGCAGGGCGGCGAGGAGGCGGAGGACGTCTCCCTCGGCGAGCTCGAGCGGCTTGCCGAGACCGCGGGATGCGAGACGGCGGCGATCGTGACGCAGTGCCGCGAAAAGCCGGACGTGAAGACGGTCCTCGGCTCCGGGAAGATCGCGGAGCTCTCGGATCTGTGCGGCGCGCTCGGCGCGGACCTCATCGTCTTCGACTGCGAGCTCTCGCCGTCACAGATCAAATCGATCGAGGACGCCGTGGGCCGTGACGCCGCGGTGATCGACCGGAGCATGCTGATCCTCGACATCTTTGCCGCCCACGCCCGCACGAGCGAAGGACGGCTGCAGGTCGAGCTGGCCCAGCTCAGATACACCTCGCCGCGGCTCATCGGGCGGGGCAGGGAGCTCTCCCGGCAGGGCGGCGCGTCCTCGTCGGGCTCCGTCGGGGCGAGAGGTCCCGGCGAGACAAAGCTCGAAATCGACCGCCGCCGGGTCCGCGAACGCATCGCCGCGCTCGAGGACGAGCTCGAAAAGGTCGCGCAGAACCGCCTTGTGATGCGCAGTCAGCGGGACCGCTCGGGAATCCCGAAGGTCGGGATCGTCGGCTACACCAACGCGGGGAAGAGCACCCTTCTGAACACCCTGACGGGCGCGAACATCCTCGCGGAGAACAAGCTCTTCGCGACGCTCGATCCGACGACGAGACAGTTCGTCACGCCCGGCGGTGTGAAGATCCTTCTGACCGACACGGTCGGCTTCATACGCAACCTGCCCCACCACCTCATCAAGGCGTTCAAGTCGACCCTCGACGAGGCGGTGTATTCGGACCTGCTCCTCATCGTCATCGACGCGTCGGACCCCGAGTTCATCACGCAGACGACGGTGACGACCGCGCTGCTCGAAGAGCTCGGCGCCGCCGGGAAACCGACGCTCTACGTCTTCAACAAATGCGACGCGGCGTCGGACCGGGACGCGCTCATCCACATGAAGGCCCTCGCGTCGAAGTCCGGGGAGGACGTCGTGTTCGTCTCGGCGAAAACCGGCGCCGGATGCGACGCGCTCGTCTCCAGGATCGAGGCGATGGTCATGGCGGGCAAGCACCGCGTGACGCTCCTCATTCCGGTCGGGGACGGCGCGATCACGGGGATCATCTATAAGGAAGGCGACGACGTGGAGATGGAATACCGCGAGGACGGCATCCTCTGCCGCTGCATCGCCGACGACCGCCTCTACGCGAAGATCAAAAAGTATATCATCGAAGAATAAAACAGAATTCCAGTTTCATTCCGCAAAACCGTTTTGCCGTGGTTTCGTGCGGAAGGAGCACAAGCGTTCGGAAACGCGAGGATGACGCGATGAAAAAGAAAGAAAAAGAGAGTCCCCGCGAAGAGATCCGCCGCCGGGTCACGCTGGCATCGACGGCGTCGGTCGAGATGGAAGAGCGGAAATCGGTCTTCATCGGACATGCCGCCCCGGTGAAGGACGAGGAGGAGGCGCGGGCCTTCCTTGAGGAAAAGCGGCGGGAATACCACGACGCGACGCATAACGTCTACGCGTATCTTCTGAACGGCGGGGCGACGGCGCGCTATTCCGACGACGGCGAGCCGCAGGGCACGGCCGGGATCCCGGTCCTGAACGTCCTCAAAATGTCCGGCGCGACCGATCTCTGCGTCGTCGTGACCCGTTATTTCGGCGGGATCCTGCTCGGCGCGGGCGGACTTGTGCGCGCGTACGGGGCGGCGGCGAAGATGGCGGTCGACGCGGCGGGGATCGCGGTTTACGAGCCGTATGCCGTCTGGCGCCTCGACGTGAGCTATTCCGACTATCAGAAGCTGACGGCGGCGCTGCCGAAGCTCGGCGTGAGCGAGGACCGGTGCGAATTCGGCGAAGGCGTGACGGTGATCTGCGCCGTGGAACGGACCCGTGAGGACGAGCTGCTCGCGGCGGTGAACGAGATCACCTGCGGGCGGGGAAAGGCCGTCCCCGAACGGGTGGAGGAACGCGCGTCGAAACGGGTTTGATCGGGTGTTTTTCCCGCGAAAAAAGAAAAAAAGAGATTCCCTGCGTATATTATATGTGCAAGAGCACGCGCAGGGAGGCTTTTATGTCGGACGGTGTGAAAACGGTCAGGGAGATCTTTTACGAACGGGAACGGATGACGCTCGCCCCGCAGGCGTTTCTGTGCGAAAACACGCGGGGCAGGGACAAGCCGATCGACCCGTGCGTGAACCGGACGGAATTCCAGCGGGACCGCGATCGGATCCTGCATTCGAAGTCCTTCCGCCGGCTGATGCACAAGACGCAGGTTTTTTTGTTTCCGGTGGACGAACACTACCGCACGCGCCTGACCCACACCCTCGAGGTGACCCAGATCGCCCGGATCATCGCGCGCGCCCTCATGCTGAACGAGGACCTCTGCGAGGCGGCCGCGCTCGGCCATGACCTCGGTCACACGCCGTTCGGCCACTGCGGCGAGGCGGTGATGCAGGAGTGCTTCGATCCCTCGTTCACGCATTACAGGCAGAGCCTGCGCGTGGTGGAAAAGCTCGAAAAGAACGGAGAGGGGCTGAACCTGACCTGGGAGGTCCGCGACGGGATCGTGAACCACTCGGGCGACAACCTCGCCGCCACGCTGGAAGGCCGGATCATCAAATTCGCCGACCGGATCGCCTACATCAACCACGACATCGACGACTCGATCCGTGCGGGGATCATCACCCTCGGGGATATCCCCGCCGAATACCGCGACATCCTCGGCAGCGCGCACAGCGAACGGATCAACACGATGGTCTCCTCGGTGATCGACGCGAGCCGCCCGCTCGACGACATCCGCATGGGAGACGAGGTCGGCAGGGCGACGAACGGGCTGCGCGACTTCCTCTTCGAGCGGGTCTATCTCAACCCGAAGGCGAAGAAGGAAGAATCGAAGGCGCGCGCGCTCGTGGCGCAGCTCTACGACTACTTCTGCAAAAACCCCGAAAAGATGCCGGAATTCTACTACAACAACACGCGGACGGAATCCGTCGGACGGTGCGTCTGCGACTATATCTCCGGGATGACCGACCGGTTTGCCATCGACCTCTACAAGGACCTCTTCGTCCCGAAGGAGTGGGAGACGCCGCACGTCGGATGAAGCCGGCGCCGCCGGAGAGCGCAGCCGTTCACAAGCAGCCGTCAGGAAAGGAGGGAGCCGGCGTGATCCCCGCGAACGTCATCGACGACATCAAAGCGCGCAGCGACATCGAGACCGTCGTCTCCTCCGTCGTCACGCTCAAGCGCACGGGCCAGAACCTCAAGGGCCTCTGTCCCTTCCACAGCGAAAAGACCCCGTCCTTCACCGTCTATCCCGGCACCCAGAGCTTTTACTGCTTCGGATGCGGCGCGGCGGGGGACGTCATCTCCTTCGTCATGCGAACGGAGAACCTCGATTACGTTTCGGCGGTCGAGACCCTCGCCAAGCGCGCGGGCATCGTCCTCCCGGATTTCGACGAGAGCGACCGCCGCGAGCAGGGCGTGACGCGGACGCGGGTGCTCCAGATGAACCTCGAGGCCGCGAAGTTCTACCGGCAGATGCTCTTCGACGAACAGACGGGCGGGCCGGGGAGGCAGTATCTCGCCGAGCGGAAGCTCTCCATGGCGGCGATCAAGCGCTTCGGGCTCGGGTATTCCCCGCCGTCCGGGAGCAGGATGCTGAAGCATCTCTCCTCGCTCGGCTTCACGAATCAGGAGATCCAGACCGCGTATTTCGCAGGGAAGAGTGAGCGCGGCTATTACGACTACTTCCGCGGGCGGGTCATGTTCCCGATCATCGACGTGCAGGGCAACGTGATCGCGTTCGGCGGGCGCGTCCTCGACGACTCGAAGCCGAAATACCTCAACACCTCCGACACCCCCGCCTTCAAGAAGACGAAGAACCTCTTCGCTCTCAACTACGCGAAGAACACGGACGCCGGGTACTTCATCCTGTGCGAGGGCTACATGGACGTCATCACGCTCCACGACGCCGGGTTCGGGATGGCCGTGGCCTCCCTCGGAACGGCGTTCACCGAGGAGCAGGCGCGCATCATCAAGCGGTACGTGCCGAAGGTCGTGCTCTCCTACGACAGCGACGAGGCGGGCCAGAAGGCTGCGAACCGGGCCATCGGGATCCTCGAAAAGGCAGGGATCGAGCCGAAGGTCCTGCGCATGAGCGGTGCGAAGGACCCGGACGAATACATCAAGAAATACGGGGCGGACAGGTTCCGCTCCCTCATCGAGGATTCGGGCGGCAAGTTCGAATTCATGACCGAGAACATCCGCCGGAAGTACGATATCGACAACCCGGCGGATCGCGTCAAGGCCGTCGCAGAGGTTGCCGCCGCCATTGCGGACCTCTATTCGAACGTGGAGCGGGACATCTGGATCGAGCGGGCGTCGAAGGCGTTCTCCGTCGATCCGAAGAGCCTCCGGGCGGACGTCGACGCTCAGCGGAAGCGCAGCGCGAAGGAAGCGGACAAGAAGCGGCGCGGCGAGCTCATCCGGATCACGTCGGGGCTCGGCGACCGCGTCAACACGGACTTCGCGAAGGTCCCGAAGGCGGCGAAGATCGAGGAGGGCATCCTCGGCATGATCTTTCTCCACCCCGACTACATCACCCGCGAGCCCGGCGGACGGCGGCTCCGGGAGGACGACTTCCTCACCGAGCTCGGGCGGCGTCTCTTCCGCTTCACGGCGGAGAACGCGGAGAGCGGGACGTTCCAGTTCGGCCTGCTCAACGGCGCCTTTACCCCCGACGAGGTGTCCAGAGCCGCGAAAATGCTCGCGGAACGGGCGGATCTGTCGGTGAATGACGGGGAAACGTTCGATTCCTACGTCACGGCGCTCCGCGAAGAGGGGACGAGACACGGAGAAGGCGCGGATTCCCTCGAAGCCGTTCTCGCAAGGCGCCGTTCCGGGACCGGAGAACCCCCGGCCGGGCAGCCGTAAAATACAGATGTTAACATCATGCATTTCAGAGGTACCATCATGGACAGTGAAAAGAAAAATGACGTTCAGGGACTGATCGAGAAGGGCAAGTCCCAGGGCTCCCTTTCGTCGGACGACATCATGGAAGTGGTCGATCTATCGGGATACGACGTCGATCAGGTGGAAAAACTCTATGAGACCCTCGAATCGAGCGGGATCGAGGTCAGCTACAACCTCGACGGCGATTACGGAGACGAGGGGGACAGCGAGGAGACTGAGATCCCCGAGGAGGGAGAGGACATCGAGAAATACCTTGTCGACGAGGGCGTCTCGGTGGACGACCCCGTGCGGATGTACCTGAAGGACATCGGCCGCATCCCGCTCCTCACCACCGAGCGCGAGACCTGGCTGGCCGAGCGGATCGCGGACGGCGACGAGGCGGCGAAGAACGAGCTCGTGGAGGCGAACCTGCGGCTCGTGGTGTCCATCGCGAAGAAGTATACCGGCAAGGGCATGTACTTCCTCGACCTGATTCAGGAGGGCAACCTCGGCCTCATCAAGGCCGTCGAGAAATTCGACCATACGAAGGGCTACAAGTTCTCCACCTATGCGACGTGGTGGATCCGGCAGGCCATCACGCGCGCGATCGCCGATCAGGCCCGCACGATCCGCATCCCGGTCCACATGGTCGAGACGATCCACCGGGTGTCCCGCGCGTCCCGCCAGCTCCTGCAGGAATACGGACGCGAGCCCACCATCGACGAGATCGCGGCGAAGCTCGGCATGTCCGCCGACAAGGTCCGCGAGATCATGAAGGCGGCGCAGGATCCCGTGTCGCTCGAGACCCCGATCGGCGAGGAAGACGACAGCCACCTCGGCGACTTCATCCCCGACGAGAGCACGCCCACCCCGGCGGAGGCGGTGTCCTACCAGCTTCTCCGGGAGCAGCTCAACAAGGTCCTGCACACCCTCACGCCCCGCGAGGAGATGGTCATCAAGCTCCGCTTCGGGTTGGACGACGGGCGGACCAGGACCCTCGAGGAGGTCGGACGCGAATTCAACATCACGCGCGAGCGCATCCGCCAGATCGAGGCAAAGGCGCTCAGGAAGCTGCGGCATCAGAGCCGCTCGAAGATCCTGAAGGGCTTCCTCAACGACATCAACTAACGAAACCGGAAAACGGAGGTATATCATGCACCATAAAAACGGTACGGATCCCGAAAAGATCATGGCAGCGCAGGAAGCAGACCTCTCGGAAGAAGAAAGAGACGAAAAGGAAGACAAAGAAGATAAAGTCGAGGAAGAGCTTGCGGATTTCGGCAAGGAGCCGGATTTCGAGGCGATGGAGGAGGAGAGCATCGAGGAACTCTATACCGGGAACCCGGACGAGCCCCTGTCCTCCATTCTGACGGCGGAAGAGCTCGATGAGATCAACAGCGAGGTGGAACGCCTCGAATCCGCGGACGACATGGAAAAGGCGCTCTCACAGGAGGGCCTGCCCGTGGACGATCCCGTGCGGATGTACTTAAAGGAGATCGGCGCGATCCCGCTGCTCGACGCGGACCGGGAGACTGAGCTCGCGCGGCGCATGGGCGAGGGCGACGAGAGCGCGAAAAACGACCTCGTGGAGGCCAACCTGCGCCTTGTCGTGTCCATCGCGAAGCGGTACGTCGGGAAGGGGATGTTCTTCCTCGATCTGATCCAGGAGGGCAACCTCGGCCTGATGAAGGCGGCGGAGAAGTTCGACTATTCCAAGGGCTACAAGTTTTCCACCTACGCGACGTGGTGGATCCGGCAGGCCATCAGCCGCGCCATCGCCGACCAGAGCCGCACGATCCGCATCCCCGTGCACATGGTCGAGACGATCCACAAGGTCTCCCGCAGCCAGCGTGAGCTGCTCCAGAAGTACGGGCGCGAGGCGACGACGGAAGAGGTCGCGGCGGATATCGGCATGTCGCCGGAGAAGGTGCGGGAGATCATGAAGATCTCGCAGGATCCGGTGTCGCTCGAGACCCCGATCGGCGAAGCGGACGACAGCCACCTCGGCGACTTCATCCCCGACGACGACAACCCGACCCCCGAGGACGCGGCGTCCTACCAGCTCCTCCGCGAACAGCTCAACGAGGTCCTGCATACGCTCAGCCCGCGCGAGGAAAAGGTTCTGAAGCTCCGCTTCGGCCTCGAGGACGGCCGGACCCGCACGCTCGAGGAGGTCGGACAGGAGTTCCAGATCACGCGGGAGCGCATCCGTCAGATCGAAGCGAAGGCGCTGCGCAAGATCCGCCATCCCAGCCGTTCGAAGCGGCTGAAGGACTTTCTGGAATGAGGGCAAAGACCTCCAAAAATTGGATGGATTGAATATTTCAGAGGGAAAGGATTTGGTCATGCTGCCGAAAAAATCGAGCAAGCATCCAAATCTGTAAACGCGGATTTGTGCGAGACTGTCAAACCGAAATCCGGCAATCCGACGAAATATAACGAAAAAAGCGTTTGTTCACAGAAAAGTCGCACAAAAACTTCTTGACACGCGGCCCGTTTTCGTGTACAATACAGTAAGTATAGAAGGGCACCTTGCGCATTTCTGCGCAGAAGAACCATTTCGAGGAGGATTCCCATGAAGAAACTGATTTCCCTCGCTCTCGCGGCCATCCTGCTGCTCGGCGTTTTCGCCGGGTGCAAGCGCGTCAATATGGACGAGGACGTCGAGGCGGCCGATACCGAAGCGACCTCCCGTATCGCCCAGACGCTCACGCTCTGGCTCCCGACCGACGGCGCGACCGAAGAGGATGAAGAAGCCGTTTCCGCGGCGATCAACCGCCTGACCCAGGCCAAGTACGACACGGCGATCGAACTCAAACTCATCCCGCGCGATCAGTACGCGGACGCCGTCGACGCCCGTCTGACCGAGATCACCACCAAGATCGAGGAAGAGGAAGCGGCAGCCGAACAGCGCAGAAAAGAGCTGAAGGAACTCAAGGCGCAGGGCATCGAGGTCGCCGAGGAACCCGATGAAGAAGAGGAAACCAAGCCCCAGGAAGAGGAAACCATCGTCAACGAGCTCGGCATCACGATCACCAAGTATCCCGAGGTCGGCGAGAAGCAGTTCGATATCTTCCTCGTCACGAGCTACAAGCAGTACATGGACTACATCGAAAACGAGATGATCCAGCAGCTTGACGGCGAG
>JAEEGL013705023.1_pt1 | contig 10444 bp, 6 predicted proteins | sample 9134231 | NCBI WGS metagenome assembly JAEEGL01 (sample SAMN16246548, study PRJNA631951) | gut metagenome | biome: gut microbiome; feature: rumen; material: fiber-attached | host: Bos | place: Iran: Karaj | collected 2018-10 | reverse complement strand
GGGCTTTCTTATTAATACTATCCTTGAAGGTCAAGCAATAGTGAAGCGCCGATAACTTTGCCTCTGTTTGCGGTTGTTCATTTGCCATATTCTGAGGTTTTTAGTCGGATGGTACAAAATCACTTGATAAACGTAAAGAAATCGGTAAAACCAGTAGCATCAAAGACTTCCATCAGCAGTTTGTTGGCACCTTTGATGATGATCTTGCATCCCTGAGGTTGGGTAGCCCTCACCAGCATAAAGAACACTCGCAGACCGTTGGAGGTAATGTAATCGAGTTTTGTACAGTCGAGCGTAATCTCCGTGTCGGTGAGATCATACAAAGTCTCAATCTGGGTTCCTACTTCATCTGCCACATGAGATTCGAGGCGGCCTTCTAGGGTCACCAGCACTTTACCTTCTGATTTTTCAATTGTTGTTTTCATTGTCGTTTATTTTTTAGTGTTATTAATATGATGATTCAAATGATTACAAGTATTCAAAGAGGTCGATGAAGCCTGTCAGTTCGAAAGCCTCCTTGATGTTTCTGGGGATGTTCTTGATATAGGCGTGATAGCCGTTACCCTTCGCATTCTTCAGGATATCGAGGAAAATGCGCAGACCGCTCGACGCAATGTACGTCAGATCCGTGCAGTCGAGAACGATGTCCTTGTCTTTGCACAGAAGCGCGGGTGCCAGGCTCTTTTCTGCCTCTGGTGTAGAAGGCGTGTCGAGACGTCCATCCAGGATGGCGACCATACTGTTCTCCTCTTCTTTAATCCTTATCTTTATCATATCGGTTTGCTATTATTTGATGGTTTAACATTACATGATTACTCACTCGTCTTCGGGACTCAACTTCATGGTGCGGGCAGCATCGTCGTTAAGACCTTCCTCTTTCTCAAACCGATCGAGCGTTTCCTCTACGCGGTCGGCCATCCACATGTTGTGGGCATCCTCGATCTCCTGTAGCTTTTCGTGATAGATCTGCTCGCGATGCTCTGTCCAATCGGCATTCAGCTTGTCGCGCAGTTTCTTCAGTTTCTCAAGGTCTTCCTCGCTCTCACCGACCAACAAGGGGGCAAACTTCATGTCGGCCTTGGTGTTGGTCAGTTCCATGACGGCCTTACACTCGTTGTAAAGCGCTTTGACACCGTCCTTGAGCACCTTGTAGCGTTCGTTGTTGACTTTGGGCATGGTCAATAGAAGATAGGGGACTTTCCGTTGGGTAGGCTTGCCTTCCTCGTCGACGCTGTCGACGGTCATGGCCTCGATGTCCTGCTTGAACTCCGGATGCTCAAAGAGGACGCCCTGACAAACCTTTGGCAGATCTTCCTCGAAGTTGGGGACGACCATGAAACTGTATTCATCCTTCTTGGCGATGACACAGCATTCCTCGAGTTTCACCAATTCATCCTCGATCAGTATTTCTATGGGCAGGAGCGACACTTCCTCGGCTTTCACGCAGAGGTTCATCAGCCGATAGGAGAATCGGGCGCAATGTCCCGACAGATCCTCACCATATTGGTCGTATTCTCTTAAAATGGCTCTTTTCATATCTTAATTCTAAACTGTAAACCGTAAACTGTAAACCGTAAACTATAAACTACTCCTTCGGTGCATCCTCCGTCTTCAGCTTAGCACTCAGGCTGCCGCCTCCGGCGCCACCAGCGGCCACACCGTCGCTGATGTTCTGAGACTTGAACGACGACTTGGCCTCGATGTTGTCGATGGTCGCCTTGGGGGCTTTCACCTCGCCCTTCACCTCGGTATCGCCACAGATCTGGTTCTTGTCGCTGCCCAGAGCGGCCTTGCCGTCTGCCAGCTGCAGCACGGCCTTGGCCTCGCCCTGCTGTGCCTCGAAGGTCTTGTCGGCAAAGAGTCCCAACTCCTCGCTGACGGCCTGAAGTTTCTTGCTCTTGATGTCCTTCGACTTGGCACCGACGTACATCTTCTCTGAGACGAGGGTCATCGTGCTGCCCTCGGCCAGCTTGTCGTCGGTCAGCTTCTCCTTGTCGACATTCATCGACTTCACGCTGACGGCCTTGGCGTTCATCGAGATGCTGCCTGTGGCCTTGCCCTCGGCGTCGGCTGAGAGGAAGTCCATCTTCTCGGCGCGTACGCTTAGCTTACCGTCCTTTGTCAGGGTCTTGGTGGCGAGCTTGCCATCCTTCACCTCGTAGTCGAGGCTCTCCACGCTGACGGTCTTCGAGCGGATGATGACGTCGCCCTCGGCGGTATATTCGCCCTTGGTAATCTTACCCTTGTCGTCGCGCTCGATGTCCTTCGGATTGGTGGTAGCCACCTCTACGGTCTTGGCGGTCATCGTGATCTTGCCGTCGGCTGTGAGTTCTTTCTCTTTGGTGCCCTTGTCGTCAGTCTGATAATCGACAGCCTCGAGATTGATCTCCTTCGAGTGGATGGTGACAGTGCCTGTAACAGGCTTCTCCTTGTTGTCATCTGAGGGATTGACAGAAGCCAGCATGATATTCTCAGCATTGACGGTGAAGTTGCTGCCCTCCACGAGCTTACCTTTGTCGTCCATCATGTTCATATTGAGACTCGGCGTCTTCACGCTGATGCCAGCTCCCGGATGGGTGTGCAGGTTGCCTTCGCCGTCGGCCGTCGCCACGCTGATGCTCTCTGCCACGATGGCCATCGAGGCACCTGTTGAATTGTCCTTAAAGTCGTCGCCCGTTTTGATGTCGCCTTTCTCGGCCTCTAAGGCCTTCTTTTGGCGTTTTACCTCGGCGAGGCTCGACACGAGGTGGATAAATTGAAGGGTAGCTTTGTACAGCCTGGGTGTCAGATATTCCATATCCTCATGAACCTCGGCGATATCCCTCAGGTTCACACGGTTTAGGAAAGAATCCTCTTTATTCAGTTTATCCTCATTGTCGAGCAGGTCGGACAGTTTTTTGAAGAATTCTTCTACATTTTTCTTCTGGCCGTCAATCTGTTTCTTCAGCTCCGTGGCCTTGTCATCTAAGCTACTGATTGTAGCCTCTATCTGCTTCTGGCGCTTCTCTGCAGTTACTGCAGCTTCCAGATTCAGGGTCTGGTCGGCATGTATCCTGATTCCGCCTTGTCCCGCTGGTATGGGCGATGTGGAGAAGGTGTCCTTGGCATCGCTGCTGTGGAGCACGATGCTAGTGGCCTGTGAGACAATCTCTGAGTTATTGCAGACTACATTTTCGATACCATCGACACCAGGGTCAACGGCCGTCTGACGGATAATCGGGGCACGGGTAATCACGTGGCCTGTTTCGCTGACGCCCTCCAGGGCCACACCGTGTCCCTTGATGATCACTTCGCCTGTGCCACCACTGAGCAAGTCGCCATTCTTGTCGACATTGCCGATGACGACCCTTGGCGCTGAGATGGTAATACAGTCAGGATCGCGATAATAGAGGCCGGAATCCAGTTTTGTGAAAATATCCTCCTTAATCTGCTGTATCTCAGACTTCTGCTGATGAATCTCTTCCAGATCCTTCTCTACACTGCTTTGGAAATTCTCGAGCAGCTCTTTCCATTCATCAAATATATAGCCCATAACAATCTTATAAATCGTTCAAATTCTTCTTTAACTCAGCCATCCAGTAAGTCAAGATTTGCTTGTCTTGGTTGCCCATACTTTCTGCACTCATAGACGTAAGCGTAGGCTTAAGCTTTGAATTCATTTTTTCAATCTTTTCTCCTGCGAGGTAATAGGTTTCCCTACCACTTCCAAAGAGAATCTGACCATCCATTCCGTTTCCCCAGGTTCCGCGCTCAGCAGCACCCTTCCAGAACTTCAATTTGTCAAGAGCAGCATTCATCTCACCCTCAAGAGCACCTGCAATCGCACCACCGACAGTGGTTATGTCAAACCCTATTTTGGGAAGAGCATTCAAACTTTGTATATATTTGCTCCAACACTCATCATTCAGAATGTTGTCCGTTTGCGTCGGGTCTTTTGTATCCGCCTTAGGTTTTGGGGGAAGTTCTCCCTGTTTGGGTGGAATTGCGCTGGGATCAGCGCCAAGCTTCATTCGCGTATCATCCTTGAATCCGAATTCTTCTAAAAGATTCATGGTTACCAGACGCATCATGTATACCTTCTCTACTCCAAATACCTCATCCAACTCCTTTTCCAGTTTTTTGTCCTGGTCAGTGATGTTGTAAAGTCGAAATTGCTGACATTTTTCTTTGCTGAAGGCGGTTACCAGCTTTTTCTTATAGTCCTTCGGCATCGGTTCAACAATCATCGAGTGGAACATCTCATTGACCGCAATCTTGTCAGGCTCAACATGCGACAGATAATAAATCTTCTTTCTCAGCTTGTTTACCTCTTTTAAAATGGTCTGTCTGCCCTTTTTACGAGATGCGAAAATTCTCTTACCTACCCACTCCATGTTCTCATCATCTGCTATACCAAAAGGATAAAGTCTGTCTGTGACGGATAAATCTATACATTTATCATATGTTCCATCAATTTTTACTTCATCTTTAAATCCTAGTTTATCATCTTTCCAGTCCTCATCTTTCTCTTGGTTCCAAAGGTCATCCTTTAATTCTTCATAGGTCTTACATGGTTTTTGGTTTTCATCATCTACATAAGCCTGATCGCCATTTGCCCATTGTTTCAGTTCGGTAATAGCCGCGTCTATTATTTTAATTTGTTCTACACTGCTGTTATACTCTTCTATGAACTTATCAATCATTTTGTTTGTATTAACAGGTATCTTCTTAAAGACATCAATCAGTCCTGGGCCAACTTTTGCATCTTTGGTGATGGCCTTCTTATTGGCTTCGTTCAGCACCTTCAGTTTCTTCTCCTTATTATAGGCAATCTCAGGATAGTCACAGTTGGCCTTTCCTGACTCCAATTTCAAGAATCTGTTAGACTTGACCGTGAGACATCCCTCCACTGGGCGGAAGAAGATTTCGACGGTCGATCTGACAAGCGACAGGTCGACAACACTCAGGGCAATCTGGGCAAGTTTCTTGGTCACCTGCGCCGTCACGTCGAGCAGGATCTGTGCGGCGGTACCCTTCTTGGTGTCCTTCGACTTCCAGAGCTTATAGTCGACATTCGTTCCTGAGACGAGCTTCAGGTTGTTGCCGGCCTCGATGGTCACGTTCTTACCCGAGATCTTCACGTCGCCGTTAGGAGCCGAGATGTTGATACCCGTGAAGGCATTGACCTTCACATCGCCCCAAGGAGAGTCAACGGTGACGTTACGGCCGTCGGTAGAGCCTGAAATCTTATAGATGCCATAGTAGTCGGTCAGTTCGAATCCGCCCTCAAAGTACTTGCTCTTATCCCATTTCCATGAAGGGATGAGGCCAGGGGCAAAGCCCATGATGGTCTTGAGTAGCGGCGAGAAACACCCCGCCAGGAAGGCGGTCATGCCGTTGCCGAGGCCGTCGGAGAGTGTCAACTGGTGCATACCTTGGCTCGTGAGGACCTTATCAGCTAATAAGAAATCGTCGGCGAGCCCTCCCATGATGTATGGGCGCTCCACATTGCCCCCCTCGAATCCCACCATGACGGGATTCTTTTCGTAATGATAGCCCATAATGGGGGCGCCATCCTGGTTGGAGGCAAAGTTCAGCCAGGGGGTCGACAGGGCTTTGGTCTCCTCTGTAATCGGTTTCGTATTGTCATCGTCTTCATACTTGATGGTCTGCCAGTCGAACATGACGCGGACACGGTTCTTCAAGGTGGGATCCTTGGGGTCGGTAATGGTGGCAGGCTGGGGATTGGCGTATCTGACATGACCGGCTGGAATCACGGCGGGGTAGAAGAGCTTGTCCTTGTCCTGTGCCGTAGCTACAACCTGGAATACCAAGTTGCGGTTGGCGTCGAAGTTGCTTGTCACCTCGACGACAATGAAATTCTCCTTATTGAAGGTGATGATGTTTCCCAACTTCAGCTTAGGGTACGTTGTGCCATAGTTGATATAGATGGCATTCTCACCGGTGGTCTGTTCCTTCTCCAGGGTAGACTTGTATTTCTTGCCATCGTAATCCGTGTGCAGCTCTGTAAACTGCTGGAAGCCGTCCAGCATCTTGGTCTTTTGGCCTTTTTTGGCAAAATTGTGCTGACCATATTGCACATTATTGGTATCGTAATTCGCAAAATACTTATCGTTGAAGTCGGAGTTGCGTTTGGCCACCGACGATTCTGCCATAGCCAGATTGAACAAGTTGTCGAACAACAGGTTCGTGATCATGGTGGGCAGGTTCTTGTCGTTCTTGAAGATATTAGCAAACTGCTTCATGATCCACTTGTCTTCCTTTCCTCCGAAATCGCCCATCTGCGCTTTGACTATCACGGGTGACTTCTGCAGCGGTTTGCCTGTCAGGCTGCTGTTGTCGGCCTCATAGTAGTAGGCTCCGTCTGTTGCAAGTCTTAGTTTTCTGGAATTGAGGTCGCCATAGGATATGTTCACGATATCCTTCTTTGCCACCTGAACGGGTTCCCGAGAGGCATCATAGCCGAAGTTCAGCTGGTCGTTCTCGAAGAACATGAACTCTCCCCAACGGTTGGTCGTTCGGGCCAGGAAGTCGTAGAAGCTTTCGTTATACTGCACCAGATAGGGGAAAATATGCTCATGGTAATTATTCCCTCTTTTATATTTCAGCATCCTCATGTTGGCTGCCGTGTAGGTCATGGGTATTTCTGGTTGTTGAGTAACACGCTTCAACTCCACAAGCTGGGTGATCTCTTTTGTAATATCGGCTATCTCTGTCAAGGATAGTTCGGTCTCGTTCGTCCTTTCATCGACTTTATGAGCTTGTATCAAGTCATTGTTGTCCGAGAGTTTTTTTTGCCTTTTGGTAATTGCGTCATCAATCTTGTCCGTATTGACAACGGTCCAGGGCTTGATGTACTTCTTGATCTCTTTGCTCAGGATATCCTCATGCAGTTTCTTGGCAACGAAGGTGCGGCTGGCCTCTTTCAGGGTCAGCAACTTGTCGAGACTAAAGATTTTCAGTGTGACCTGCATCTCAGCATTCTTCGTGTAAACGGGCAGTACTTCATGGACATAGAATTCCTTGCCTTCATAGAAATCGCTGTCAGCGTCGCCAATTTCAACCCTGAGGTGCTTGAAAGTCTGATCAAGCTGGTTTCTGGGAATATCCTGATAGGTTGTGCCTTGGGAAGCTGCAATGCTGAGCACCACGTTAAACTCCGTCGGCTGATACATCTTCTTCTGGAAGCTGAAGTCCAAGATGCTCATGGAAAAGGATGCAAATTCTGCGCGTTTCTCGTCGACCACCAAGAGCACGTCACAACTCTTCTTGTCGGTTGCCAAGGTGATGTATTCTTCTGATACTTCCCGAGATTCGGCATCCTTAATGTGGAGTATCCCACATAATGCTACGGTAATTTTTGCCATATTATTATGTTTTAGTCTTTATTCTCTTTTTGATATGATTGATTGATCTTGACAGCGAGCAGGGTGAGGTCGTCTGCCTGAGTGGCATCCTTGGCGAAACCGAAAGTATCCTCGACCAGGCATCGGATACAGGCTTCGGCATTGGCTGGTCCTTGGGCTACGACTTTCTGAAGCGAGGTTATAATGCGCTCTTTTCCGAAGAATTCCTCTTCCTGGTTGGTGGCGTCTTTCAGACCGTCGGTACAGAGCAGGAGTACATCGCCTGGCGATAACTGCATCTGCCCTGACTTATAGGGCTTCCCTTCGATCAGCCCCAGCGGCAGGTTATGGTCTACCTGGATCATACTGACTTCGGAGGTAACGAGCAGGGGCAGTTCATGACCAGCATTGCAGTACTTCAGCTCATGGGTCTTCAGGTCGAGCACGCCCAAGAAGAATGTGCAGAACATCGACGACTTGTTATCAGCCGACATAAAATCGTTCATGGCCTCCACGATGTCTTTCGGGTCGGTATGTCGTTCTGAGACGATGCGGAACGCATAGTGAATCACCACCATCACCAATGCGGCCGGTATGCCTTTGCCGCTCACGTCGCCGATACAGAAGAAGAGTTTCCCGTCGCGGATGAAGTAGTCGTAGAGGTCGCCCCCGACGCTCTTGGCGGGTTTCAGATAACTACAGAGGTCGATCTCGCTGTGATCGGAGAGGGTGGCGTTTTTTGGGGGGAGCATGGACTTCTGGATATTCCAGGCCACTTGGAGGTCGTGGTTCACAGCGGCTTCCCTGGCCGTATTCTGCATCACGTCCTCGATGTACTTCTCGAGCGACTGCTGCATGGAGGCAAAGGAGTCGCGCAGGTTGCTGATCTCATCCTGGTGGGCGATAGTGGGCAGGGGAGCATAGAAGTTCCCCTTGGCTACCTCATTCGCCGAATGGGCTAAAGAGGCCAAAGGACTTACGACCTGACGGATGTTGGAACGGCATCGGTAATAGATGGCCACCAGTCCGATGAGCGTGAAGAACACCATCAGTCCGATCAAGACGAGGGCGGGGTAGAGATAGACCCTCTGGGGGACGACAATGGCCATCGACCAGTCAGCGGCTTCCATCGGTGCGTAATAGACATCAGCCCACACGCCGTCGATCGTCAGCGTGGCCTTTCCAGCCTTCATCTTCGTCATATCAATGATGACATTCAGGTCATTCTCGTTTTTCTGATCGATGTAGGAGAACACATTGGCCTTCATGATGCGCTGGCTGTCGGGATGAGCGATATAGGTGCCGTCGTTACTGATGATAAAGGAGTAGAAGTTGGCATCCTTTCCGACATTGGGCAATACCCCATCATGATGGCTTTCGTGATTAATGTCCTGCAACTGTTTGCCGAGCCATTCCCGTGACATATCGCCAGCGAGCACACCTGCCAGCGAGTTGTCCTGGTCATAGATTGGCATGACGAACGAACAGAGATAGCCGTTCTGTCCGGCTTCGTCGAAAAACGGATCGGTCCAGTAGCCGTTCTTCGTTTCCTTGCCTTTGATATACCATTTCTTGTTCAGGTAGTCGTGAGAGGCCGAGCCGATGTTCCTGGCATGATCGTAATCCCGATGCATATAGGCCTCAAACCATCTTCCACACTGTGGATAGTAGTTGGGTTCGAAGGACATGGAATAGCCCTCGATATAGTCGTTCAGCTTGATTTCCTTCTCCAAGGCCTCCAATACTTTTTCGGGTGAGTCGAGGCTGGTCCATACGTTATCAAAAACATTCCTGACGCAGATCTCCTCTGTGGAAAGGATGCGCCCCAGTTTTTCGTTGACCAGACTCATGATGACCTGATAGCGTGCTTCTTCCTCAGCCTTGACTGCATGAGCGGTGAGGGTCAGGATGATGCAGAAAAGGATGACCAGCGTCGCCAGGACGGTTAGCATGACTTTCTTCGTCAGTCTATTGGAAAAACTCCTATATTTCTTCTTCATATTGTCCTATACCTTATTTAAAATATTAAGAGATTCTGATGGCGAGCATGGTGATGTCGTCTCCCTGCTCGGCATCGCCAAGGTGGTTGCTGATGCTCTGCTTCAGTCGCTCGATCAGCTCTTTAGGACCAGTCTGTCCATCCTGGAGAGCACGGGTCACCTCGTCGAGAACCGGATCGTTGACCAACTTCTCTTGATTGGCCATCATCGCCTTGTATAGTCCGTCGGTATAGCCCAGAATAGTGGTTTGCGGCTCAATCTGGATTTCCCGCATCATATAACGGGTATCAGCAATGATACCTACGGGGATGTCGCCTTCGGATGGGAGTATGGTGATATCCTTGTTGATGAGAAAGGGGCCCTCATGACCGGCACTACAATAACTCAGCACACCCTTTTCCAGGTCGAGGATGCCGACGAAAAGGGTGACGAACATCAGACTCTCGTTGTTCTCGTTCAGGCTTTTGTTGATTTTGGAGACAATGCGGTCGGGGCGATTATCGTTAGCGGCGTAGCCACGGAACAGGGTCCTGGTCTCCATCATGAACAGGGCGGCTGGCACACCTTTGTCGCAAACGTCGGCCACGCAGAAGAAAAGCTTCTCGTCGCGGATGAAGAAGTCGTAGAGGTCGCTTCCGATGCTCTTAGCGGGTTTCAAGAAACCAAAGATATCAATGTCGCTGCGTTTAGGGAAGGGCGGGAACCGGCTGGGGAGCATGGCTTGCTGAATCTTCATGGCCACTTCCAGATCATGGTTGTGAGCGGCTTCCCGGGCTGTGTTCTGCTTGATGTCCTCAATATACTTCTCGAGCGACTGCTGCATGGTGGCAAAGGAGTCGCGCAGCTCACAGACCTCATCCTGATGGTTGATGGCGGGTAGGGGAGTATCGAAGTTCCCCTGGGCCACCTCCTCGGTCGAACGGGCTAAAGCCCTTAGTGGCTTTACCACCTGACGAATGTTGGAACGGCACAGGAAATAGATGATGGCCAGACCGATAATCGAGACGACCAGTAACAAGCCGACTAACACCAGTGCGCGATAGAGAAAGACCCTTTGGGGAACGACAATGGCCATCGCCCAGTTAGTGGATTCCAGCG
>JAEEGL013434801.1_pt1 | contig 10444 bp, 8 predicted proteins | sample 9134231 | NCBI WGS metagenome assembly JAEEGL01 (sample SAMN16246548, study PRJNA631951) | gut metagenome | biome: gut microbiome; feature: rumen; material: fiber-attached | host: Bos | place: Iran: Karaj | collected 2018-10 | reverse complement strand
ATAGATGTTATCCTCAAACAGCTTCATATCAAGGAATGTGAGTTTCTCATCCGTTGCAAATATGGCCGCCTTCAAAGTGACAGGATGTGATATTATACAAGAGATATTTCGCAAAATCAATTGTAATTAAAAAATGCGAAATAGAATAATTATAGAAAAGGCGGCGCAAGGGTATGATCTCCCCGGGACAGTTTGGGACAGGACCCGGTAAAAAACATTTTTAAAAACGATAAGGCCGATTTTAGCAAAAAAATACCCCGGACGGGAATCGAACCCATATCAGCAGAGTCGGAGTCTGCTATCGTATCCATTAGACCACCGGAGCAAAAGAAAAACTTATTTTATTGACCGCGGCTCATTACCGGCATTCGCACTAAGGCTTAATGCTCAGTAACCTCTCCCGCTTTTATACTTAAGAACGTAGCGATTGATAATAGGATTGTAAACCTCGATCGCATGCAGCACCTGCTCGTCCGGTTCGAAAACGTACATATATTCGCCCTTGTTTTCGTTCGGGCAAACAAAATAATATGCCTGCTCGTTCTCGTCGCTGGAGGCGCAGTATACGACCTTCTGAGCCGATCTCGCGGCCTGTTTAGCATCATCATCGCAAAGCCTGCCGAACTGCGTTATCGAAGAAGCGCTGACGTTAATGATATGCTTCCTCCTTTTCTGATCGTATATCGCGTCAATATTGAGCGCTCCTGTATTTACCGAATACTCATATTCAACGCGCGACATCATTCTGGTGTACATAGAAGCTAATATTGCCCCGATAATAAGGAACGGCGCGGGAACGAATGCGATCCTGCCCGCCAGCTTGTAAATACCGAACGTTATCAGAACAGCCGCGGCAAAATAAACAATTATCAGCAGCACAGCCAGCTTGCTCGACTTTTTCTTTACGAATTGTTCAACAGTACCCATTATATCAAACAAAACGCCCATCCGCTCTGAATTCCAAAAGAAATCTGAAGCGGATGGATGATTTCTTTAAATGACAGCATTAAGGCGTATCATTGCATTAATGCGTATCATTTATCCTTCATTTCTTTAATGACCTGAACGAGGCTGACCACGGCTCCGGCAACAGAAGCGACGACTCCGCCTGCACCGTCGGGCGTAGTGAAAGTATTTACCAGTTCAGTGACGTCAGTTACGACGTTGTTAACGGATCCGGTAATATTGTTCACGTTTTTGAGCGTTTCATCGGCGCTGGTGGCAATGCTCGGCAGCTTCTTTACGGTTTCGTCAAGCTGTTCGGCATTATCGCCAAGCAGCTTATTGACCTTCTTCACCGTCTTCGCCACTCTGATAAGCAGTACGGTCAGGACAACGACCGCGACGATACCCGCGATCGCAAGCAGTCCTAAAAGCAGCTGCGACCAGGTGAACGGAAGGCTGATGTTCTGGCTCTCAGCAGATAACAAAATCATAATTTACCAGCCCTTTTCCGGCTTACGCCTCTTCAACAGCTTCCGCCGCGTCTTCAGCAACTTCCGCTACGATTTCTTCAACGTCTTCAGCTTTTTTGGATTTGATCTTCTCTTTAACTGCATTTACGGTGTTAACGCATTTTTCTTTAACCGTTCCGAAGACCTCTTTGGATTTATCGGCGATATCGTGTCTCGTCTCTGCTCCGGCTTTGGGCGCGAAGAGGATACCGATCGCTGCGCCGATAGCGGCACCTGCTGCGAAACCGGCTGCAAGGCCTACAAGTGTTCTGACAGTAGCTTCCTGCTGTGCTTTCTTAACTGTTGTTATAGGTAAACTAATCATTTTGAAAACCTCCGTTTATATTTTTTATAGTTTTATTTTAACACAAGTCCGCCCGTTTTTAAAGGCGTTTTTGTGAAAAATACGTGTCTTATTCCCGTCTTTTTACTCCGTTAAACTCCGCGTCCGAAAAGATTCCAGAGCCAGTTGCAGCTAAGCTTTATCCATTCGACCGCATCCGGGCAAAGATTAGCCGGTACGCAGTAAGTCCTGAAATCGGCAAGTCCCAGACCGTGTTCGCCGTTCTGATAAATATGTACTTCGGCGGGAATATTCTCTTTGTCGAGCGCAGCGGCGAAGTCAAGCGTATTATGGATCGGTACACAGTGATCGCTCCACGTGCTGAACATAAACGCCGGCGGAGTCTTTTCCTTCGTTACGTACTTTTCGCAGCAGACGTATTCGTACATTTTATCGTACTCAGGCGTACCTGCGTAATTACGTAGAAGAGCGCCCATCGAATCCGGATTGTAAAAAAGCGGTCTGTCGTTGATCACAGCGTAGCCGAGCACGAGCGCGTCAGGCCTGTTCTCGCCGTTCAAACATCCGGAACGTTTCTGGATCTCAGGATCATCCCAGTGAACGCCCATTGACGCAGTGAGGTGACCTCCGGCTGAAAAGCCGCAGAGCGCGATCTTATTCGGATCCGTCAGAAAACGCCCGGCGTTTGCCCTTATATATTTCAGCGCTTCTGAAACGTCGACCTGAGGATTCGGCCAGACTGCATCCCTGTTCACGTGGTAGCGGACAACGGCCGCGTTGAATCCGGCGGCCAGGTATTCGAGGGCAATAGGTTCCGCTTCCCTGTCTGACGTCATCATGTACCCTCCGCCGGGAAGGACAACGACCATCGGTCTTAAGTGCGAAAGATTTATTTCGGGCGATTCATGCTGCACAAAGATATCTACGTAATACTTTCCGTCTTCGCTCAGCAGTTTTCTTTCAGTATACATACTGTTTCCTCCATTTCGCCGTCGGGCAAAAAATCACGTCTTTAGAGACAAAAAGCTCCCGCTCCGGTATGCGAAACGGAAGTCATTTTGCATCTTAATTCTGCATCTTGATTTCGACCAATTAAGCCTTGGACTCGTTCAGCGCTTTTGCAAGTCTGGACTTCCTGCGGGCAGCGGTATTTTTATGCATAATGCCCTTTGTAACAGCCTTATCTACAGATATAGAAGCTGCTTTTACAGCGGCATCAGCGTTTTCAGCTTTATTAGCAACAGCCAGTCTGGCCTTCTTAACGGAAGTTCTGACTGCGGATTTTGCAGCGACGTTTCTGGCGTGATTTCTCTCAGCCACTAACACTCTTTTTTTAGCAGATTTGATATTCGGCAATTTGATTCACCTCCTGTGGCACAATAAGCGCGCTTTCGCGCACCGATGTATTGTACCACATTGATCTTCGGTGTGCAAGGACTTTTTTCGCGAACCGGATGATGACTAAATGTGGACTAAATGTGGTAGTATCACAGGCTCGGGCGCCGTCTGCCGGTTGTAAATGGGCGCGAAACACCGCCTGGATTCCAGTTTTAAATTTTCAGGCGGTGTTTTTCAGCTGAGGGCGCCGCTCCACAGCGGAAAATGGGCGCGAAACACCGCCTGGAACTTGATTTTTTAATTTCAGGCGGTGTTTTTAGCGAGCGGGCGCCGCTTCTCGGCGAGAAATGGGCGCAGAACACCGCCTGGAACTTGATTTTTGAATTTCAGGCGGTGTTTTTCAGTTGAGGGCGCCGCTTCTCGGCGGAAAATGGGCACGAAACACCGCCCGGATTCCAGTTTTAAATTTTCAGGCGGTATTTTCAAAGTAACGGCGCCGTATCGGGAGGCTGTTCAAAAGGCCACAGCTTTCTTCACAGTTTGCTGTTCAATATTTCAGATAAATTTCTGATTTTTCCGGCAGTAATCGATTCACTGTAATGAATCCCTTCATAAGTCGGATGCAAAACCGGATATGACCCTTTTGTCTGAAGGATATAGTGCTGACCGATAAGCCACTCGATCAAGGCAGCTACCTGCTCCCGGCGGAGATGCGCAAGTTGTCCGTAACCTTTGACGAGATCAAGCTTATCCGCTTTGATTCTCTTATTGTCCGAGCCGCGCAGAACGTCCGTCAATATCGTAACTCCGTAATAGCGCCTCCGGCTTATATCCAATAAGCACTGGAGAACGGTATATATTTGTTCATTCGTGGCTTCTGTGAGAGAGTCATTTGCCGATACACTGGCTTTGATTATCTGCGCGAGCCCGGGAGCGTCTCCTTCAGCACCGTTCTCCTCCCCCGCCACGTTAAACAGCGGATGCGGTTCCTTCCGAATTACATCGTATCCCTTTTTTATTTCTACGGGTTTGGCGGGAGTGTCATCTTTGATCCCCATATAACTGTTAAAATAACTTCTCGCCATTACTCTCGAACAGCCCGTACCGTCTTTTTTGTAATTCGTGCATCCCAGGAAAAAATCGCCGTCTTTTGCAGGTTTAACGATCATATAACCGTCGCGACACTGATCGCATTTGATGATCGACAATTTCCCTGCTTTATATTCATTCGTCATAAAGCCGCATACCTCAGGCTCGTTTGTACATATATACAGACGGAGCCCGTATGAATTTTTATATCGGAACTGCATCGGATAGCCGCAGACAGGGCATGACTTTTTAAAGCCCGGGATCTCATTCGGATCCTCGTTCCAGTTGCCCCTGAGGACAACGTTTTTATAATCGTGCTTAATTTCGAGCAGAAATTCAGAAGGATTTTGTTCGGGGGCAATAAAAAAGACACGATTTTTCGTCCTTGTCATTGCGACATAAAAAAGCCGCCGCTCTTCGGCGTAGTCAATAGACCGGTCGCCCTTTACAACGAACGCAAGGACCGGATCATCTTCAATTTTTGACGGAAAGCCGTACGTTTCATTTCGGCCGTTGATAACGATGACGTTATCGTAGCCAAGACCTTTTGAAGCGTGTGCAGTCATAAAAGTAATATCCAATTTCGGGTACCTGACCGACTTCAGCTTATTGCCTCTGCTGATGTATTCGAACAATCCCGACCTTTCAAGCCGGTCGCCGTCAAATCCAAACCTTCCCAGCAGAAGGATCGAAGAATTGTACGGTTTTCCTTCTGCTTTGTTATAAGCGATAATCTGTCCCAGTGCCACCTCGATCGCATGGGCAATTGCATAATTCGCTCCGCTTCTGTTGTCCCCTTTAACATCTTTTTTCGTGCTGTCATAAGTATAGATGATCACAGGATCAGTTATTTTTTTGGGAGAGATCAGTTCCTTCTGGATCTGGCTTGTATTTTTCTGAATGAACGTTCCGGCAATATCGATCACTTCCTGTGAATTTCGATACGTTTTAACTATCTTGAGCAATTTGGCATAACCCATATTCTCCGCAAATTTAGTAAACAGCGTAATATCAGAACCGCTGAAAGCGTAGATAGATTGCCAGTCATCACCAACAGCTATGATCTTGGCGTCACAGACTTCGCGCAACGCGGATACCAGGTCAAATCTTTGCCGTGAGATGTCCTGATACTCGTCAACGATAATATATTTGAAGTCGAGTTTTTGCTTCATCTCTTTAACTTCGCGAAGAACCCGCGCTGATTCGTTTATCATATCCTGAAAATCGACCGCATCATTCTCTTTCAGATATTTCTGATATTCAAGATAGCAATCATTACAAATATCCAGGAACAATCGTGTTCGCACGTTCTGCGTAGAATGGTACATCCTGCTGAAGTCATCAGCAGTAAAACCATTTGTCTTGAAATTGGTAATAAATCTGCAGATCAGAGCCACAAGCTTCCGAATATAGCGGTTTTCCTCCGAAGAAACAAGCATTTCAAGGACTTCTTTATTTGACCTTGGAGTAAGAACAAAGCCTTCTTTTTCAAGGTTCTCCTTAAGATGCTCGGTTATTGTCCTGCCGTCTTTGAAAGCCGAAAACGTGTAAATAAGAGTAGTTCCGTGCTGCCTGTGCAGCTTGACCTTATCGCGAATAGCTCTTTTGTATGCCGTGAGTTCATCTTCGCTGAATCTGCTGCTGCGGCCGTCTTCTGTAATACCGAAATGTTCAATATAAGCAATTTTATCGCCCTGCCTGACAACAAAGTCCGGCGTGTATGGTTTTCTGGCAAACAGAATATCATACGGATAAAGCGGTTCGTAGTCGTAATCCAGATTGTTCAGATACAGGAAGTTCGCGATCTCGACCTCCTGGTTCGAACGCATGACCTCACTTTGGATCGTCACGGCTTTTTTTGTGCGCGAATCGATAATTTGCCGCTGAAAATCAGTTATCTCACTTCTCATAGAAGTGAAGTTGGATTTCGCTATGTTATTAAAGAACTTGTTAAGGTCGGTCCCCTCGTAAGGCGCGTCGAAATATGAAGCAAAGAACAGTATTAATTTATTGACAGTGTTTTCGTTTTTCAGAATAGAGCCTTTAAAATAATCCTGTATAACAAAATACAGCTTCGAATCGTCAACGATATTCAGCTTATCGGGATGCTGCTTTCTAAGGATCGCATTGCCCGTCGAGTGAAACGTAGCTATAGGACATTCAATGTGAAGCTCACCGATTATCCGCTGTTTAAGTTCGTTTACAGCCTTATTTGTGAAAGAGATAACCAGTATCTGTCTGGGATCTATATGCTGTTTGTCAACTAAATATTTCACTTTGGCCGCAACGGTAGTGGTCTTTCCCGCTCCGGCTCCGGCAACTACGAGGCAATAATCTTCGTCTGTCAGAACTACCCTTCGCTGATCATCGTCAAGCTTGATCTTGGGATCACAGGCAAGCAGGATATTGTCAAGATACGTGCGTTCTGATTCCATCTTGTATTTGATATACTGCTCATTCTGAGAATCAATTATTGATTCAAAGGAATCATATCTCGCGATCGTTTGAAGGACTTCTAAATCGCTGATACCGTGCTTTTTGCAATACACTTTCAGCGTACCGCTGTTTTTCAGCACGTTGAAAAACTCAATTAGTTTTTTATGATCCAGCAGTTTAGAGCGGTATTCGCTTTTTGCGACATAATGGTCTGCGCGGATAAAGCTTTCTATGAACGTCTTGAGTTCTATATATTCAAGGCATTCGGGAGGCATTTCTTTATTATGCCCAAAAATTTCTTTTCTTCCGAAAAGTTTTGATAAAAATCCCATCTACCGTTCCTTCTCACAGCATTTATGGATCAAAACAGCACAAGTGCTTTCAAATCCCGTTTATTGTATGCCGAAAAATAAGCAGCCAGCGTTCACACGGTCCGGCACAATAAAACGTTAAATATAATAGCGGATATTTACAAAATATTCAAGATTCAATGAGCACTTTGCTATTGACAACCCGCACCGGTTGTAGTAGGCTTCAGGCGGTACGGAAGGCGCAAATGCCACGGCGGGACAATGGACCAGACGACCTGAGGATATTGCCCGCAGACCATATCAAGAAGAGGTAAAGACAATGTCAATATATATCAGCTCGATGACGCTCCCGGGGGCAAGGATCGGTGACAATGACCCGCTCCCCCGCTTCAGGCGCGAAACAGGATTCACGATCTTCAAGACCAAAGGAGATTGTCCGCCCGATATTAGCGAGCACCTCGGCGCCCAGACGCGCACGATGCCCTACCGCCTGCAGGACAGATACGGCAGCGAATTCGAAACCGTCACTTTAAAAACGATCGTGCTTGAAAACCGCTATCTGAAAGCGACTTTTACGCCGGAATACGGCGGAAAGCTGTGGTCGCTCTTCGATAAAACTGCCGGACGCGATCTGCTTTTTGCAAACTCCGTGCTAAGGCCCCGCAACCTCGGAATAAGGACCGCATGGACTTCAGGTGGTATCGAATGGAATTTCGGATCGCTCGGCCACACGGTTTTCACGTCGGACGATCTGTTCGCCGCTGTGCTGAAAGACGAAGGCGGTAACGATTTTCTTCGAATGTACGAATTCGAACGTTCAAAAGAGTGCATATGGCAGATGGACTTCCACCTGCCGGAAGATTCGCACCTGCTGCTGTCACACGTAAGGCTTATAAATCCCAAAAAAGAAGACGCGACGACTTACTGGTGGACGAATATTGCCGTGCCGGAAGACGGAGGCACGAGGGTATTATCATCGACGCAGGACGTGATAGCATTCGGCGCTCATCAGACGATCACGTTCGAAAAACTCCCCTTCCTTTCAGTCATGGACGGGGACCTCTCGTACCCCAAAAATGCGACGCGCAGTTTCGACTACTTTTTCCACCCTCCGAAAGATGTAAAAACGGCTTGGGAGGCCGGAGCCGCATCCGACGGATACACATTTTTCGACCGCTCAACGGCGCCGCTCGTTTATCATAAAATGTTCTGCTGGGGGAATCACGAAGGCGGCAGGCGCTGGCAGGATTATCTGTCGGTCCCGGGTAAAGGCGATTATATCGAACTTCAGGCCGGGATCGCCATGAGCCAGGTGCACGACAAGCCTTTCCCGGCCGGAGCTGTATACGAATGGACGCAATGTTTCGGCGGAATGCAGCTGGACGCGGACAAAGTCCACAAGGCGTCATTGGAAGCAGCGAACGCGTACGCCGAGGACAATATTGACCGCACGATCAGCGAAGAGCAGCTTTTCGCGGAAGACGAAAGATTAAAGGCGGCCGCGAACGTCGTTCCGGCGGAAAAAGATATTGTCCACAACGCCTCCGGCTGGGGCGCGCTGGAACAATGCCGCAGATCCGCGCTCGGCGAAACACCGCTCCCCTCCACGCTCTGTTTCCCGCAAAGCAGCCTCGGCAATGAACAGGCGCCGTGGCTCGAACTGCTCGAAAAAGGGATATTGTCCGAACGCGATCCGGATGAGATCCCCGTATCCTGGATGGTGTCACCTGAATGGATGAACCTTTTAGAAGAAAGCCTTGACCGCCCCGGCGGGAGGAACTGGTACAGCCTGCTGCATTACGGCAATATGCTGTTCGAATTCTGGAACGACACCATTACCGCGGACGAAGCCGTGAACTGGCCGGAGAGCGAGCAGAAGCGTTATGAAGCGCTTGCGGAAGAAGCGTGGAAGGAATCCGACAGACTGCGCCCGAACGTATGGGCGCGGCGGAACCTTGCCCGGCTCGAACTTGCTAGGGACAACTACGCTTCGGCGGAGGCTTACTATGATGCGGTGTTCGAGCTGCCGGCGTCAACGGTCGATTTTGCATTTTGCGCGGAATATATGGACCAGTTATGCAGGCGCGGACAATATGAAAAAGCGTGGTCAATATATGTTTCGATGCCCGATCCGGTCAGGAATGCCGACAGGGTCTCCATTCACGCGGCTGTCTGCGCAGTAAAAACGTGCAGGCTCGACATCGCCGAAGAGTTGATCATGAGAGACCACGCGACGATCCGCGAAGGCGAAAACAGCCTCACGGACATGTGGTTCGAATTGTGCGCAAAAAAGATGGCTGCCGCCGAAGGGATCGACCCCGCGGCGCTCAATAAAGCCGAACTTGAAAAATTAAAAGAAAAGGCGGAGGAAGATTGTCCCCCGCCGCGTTCGATCGATTTTCGTATGAGTTACGATAAGAAAAACAAGTACAGAGTATAAAGCCGCGCGGTTCCTGTCATTTCGCCGCAGGATACTCGTTGCAAAGGAGCCTGTACGGAGGCTCATCCTCTTCGATCGCCGGGAAACGTCCCGCCGGAGGATCGAAATGATTGTCCGCGTTATCGTCGTTGCACTGGCTGACCTCGCCGAGGAGCACGTCGCCCGTTCCCTCTTCGACCGTGAAATCATGATACATGCGCTGCGTGATGTAGATGCTCTCGCCTGGCGTCAATCTTACCTGCGTGCCTGCGGGGACAACAAAGGTGCGTCCGTCGGTATGGACCGTTACGTCTGATTCGTAGTCTATCGTTTCATCGGGATGTGAATTATATACGCGGATAAGTATATTTCCGCCGCCTCTGTTTATAATATCTTCCGTCTTATACCAGTGGAAGTGATTGAGCGAATACTGCCCCTCTTTGAGGAAAAGCAGCTTTTCGGCGTAGACTTTCGGATATTTATCGGGCATACTGCGGTTTCCGTTTCTGATAGTTATGAGTGAGAAGCCCTCTTTTTCAAAATGGCCGCGGCCGAAATCGGTGATGTCCCAGCCGAGCATGCAGTCGCGCACTTCGTCATATTCGTGCCCTTTAGTTTCCCATTCTTCGGGTGTGAAATTGCAGAACGGAGGAAGTTTAAAGCAGTGCTTTTCGCACATCGCCTCCAGTTCTTTTAACGCTTTATTGATTTCGCTGCGTTTCATTTATTATGTCACTCCTTTTGTTTATGTACCGTCCGGATAAGCGCTCCGGATGCCTGGTTTGTCGTTCCGTAAAGAACGTAAGTATTATATACGTTTGGGCGAAGAGTTTCAAGAATTTGCAACGAGGAGCGAGGAACTTCCTTCGTACGGCCGCATTTCGCCTTTTACCAATTTGCGGCCGTCACGGCGTACGGCCGCAGCTCTGTCTTTTTTCAATTGCGGCCGTATCGGTAAGGTGGGTCGCACGGCCGCATTCCGCCTTTTTCCCTTTTGCGGCCGAATAAATGAGCGAAGCGCACGGCCGCAGCTCTGTCTTTTTTCATTTGCGGCCGTATTGGTAAGGTGGGTCGCACGGCCGCATTTCGCCTT
>JAEEGL013280677.1_pt1 | contig 10444 bp, 9 predicted proteins | sample 9134231 | NCBI WGS metagenome assembly JAEEGL01 (sample SAMN16246548, study PRJNA631951) | gut metagenome | biome: gut microbiome; feature: rumen; material: fiber-attached | host: Bos | place: Iran: Karaj | collected 2018-10 | reverse complement strand
TTTTTTATGTTACTAATAAAGGTATAGATGCTGCAAAGTTAAGTAATTTTTTTTTAATACAACTCTTTTTTCATAGAAAAAAGTATGGTGGTGAAATTCCAAGTTGATTATGGACGACAGGAAAAAGAGGTCTCGTCATTCTTCTTTAGTGGTAAATTAACCGTTGCCGAAGTGAAGGCTTCAAGCCCCATACGTACTTCTCTCTTCGAGAGAGAAGGTAGTATGTGGGGGCTGGATGAAGCGACCTTCACGAAGGCATGATGTGTCGAATTGAAAAGGATGGAGGCTCCATTTAACCCGTTTGGAGGCTCCAAACGACCTAAATGAAGGCTTCAAATGAATTATGAGGAATTTTGAGGAAGTTTGGGGAATTTTGAGGAATTATGGGGAAATTTGGGGAATCGCTTCACTCCGATGTATTACTTTTGTATTCAGATTTTTTCAAAGCGTTCTTTAACTTATTGTCCATTTTCGATGCCAAGACCGAATACCGGGGATTTTAGTAAACTACACTCCTTCCAACGCCTCGAAGAACTCACGGGCATAATTCTCCTTGCTGAACAATTGGGAGCGTTTCTTTGACACCTCACTCATCGCCTTCCGTTTCTCAGGATGCTCATAGAGGTCGAGGATGGCTTTGGCGAGGTTGTCGACGAAATGCTCATTGGTGTCCAACAAAACGGCGTTGTCCTCGGTCACTTCCTCGGGGATGCCTCCACGACGGGTTGTGATGATAGGCAGTCCCATGGCTTGCGCTTCCAAGACAGTCGTCGGGAACGGGTCATCCCAAACAGAAGGGATGACGGCAACATCTGTCATGCTAAGGTAGTTGGGCATGTCAGAGTAGGGGATGAAACCAGTGAAGATGATATTGTCTTTCAGCGGCTCTGCCTTTTCCTTCAGTGATTTTGCAAAATCGTTTTCATTGTTTGCATTGCCATAGAAAGAACTACCGATGACAAGTAGTTTGATATCCTGATAATCCTTCAACTGGTTCATGGCCTCAATGAGTTCCATGATACCTTTTTCCTGTGTGACTCGTCCGCTGAAAAGCATGACGAAGTCGTTCTGACTTAAATGAAGGTCGCTTCTGTGGATCTTGGGCACAAAATCTGTCCTGAACCGTTGTAGTTCAATACCACTATAAACGGTAATGCATTTATCGGAGTCTTTAATGGTCTTTACCCTGTTTGTGATATAGTCCGATGTGGAGATGATCAATGTGGCTGCATCAAAAATCTTCTTACTGGCTCTTGTCTGGGCGTTCAGCTTGTCATTATATAGGTTGTAAACCAGCTTTGCATTTGTCTTTCCTGCCAGTTCCTCCGCATAGCCAGGCCGGTTGTTCATGATAATGATATCATAATGACACCGAAGAAGGTGCTTCAAGGATTCGTGCAGATAGTATTCGATGGAATAATGATGGTGCGTGTCCTTGTGAAAATAGCCAAAGAGACGTTTCTTGATCTTGGCAATAATACCAGAAACATCAATATAATAGTAGTGATTGACATCCGACTTCAAGGCAGGATGCCTGTCAACGTCGGGATGCCAGACACTATATACGGTAATATCGTGAAGCTTGTGCCGGTCATTGTACTCCAGGAAAAAATCCAGGAAATTCTCAACCGCTCCCCCTTGTACGGCAGGAACGGGTAGTATTCCGGATGTCAGGATGGCTATCTTCATATTGATATTATTTTAAATTCGACTGGATGGTTGTACTCCATTTTTCATCAAGTCCAACAGCACACGCATATTCGCTAAAATGACTGATGGCTTCTTTTACATCGGAAAGAATAGCCTCGGCATTTTTGATGCCATTAATCTTAGCAAACTCAATGAGGTCTGCATGTGTAATACCGTCGTTCTTTCCGCCAATGGTCAGACAGTGCCTGTTGATATAGGCTGGTGCATGAACGTCAATCGTAAAGGTGAGGTCGTAGGCAGGAGTGATATGCCATACACCATCCTCACGCATCATAAAGGAGAAGTTTTTAGTATGGTCATCTACATTGCCGGCAAGTACGTTGAATACCATACGACGATATTGCTCTGTTATCTCGCTGGCAGGCAGACGTAACTGTCGGCATACTGAAAACAAGTCTTCGTACGAGTCTGCCAAAGAGTTCATGGCTGCCAGGGTCTGTATGTGTACTTTCTTTCCGTTTTCCCTGTCAAAGCGCTGCGTAAGGAAGTGTTGGCGTCCATCTATTTCTATAAGGCGTGATGGCATCATGTTAATACCTGCTGCAATAGCCATGTCATAATACACTTTCTCGACTAAGGTATGTGGAAATGCTTTTCCTTCATCAAACTTAATAATATGATAGGTGTACTCAGGTGATAAATCAGCCTGTCCGGAACGTATGTCTCCGGATTTATCGTTAATGGCAATTATTGCTTTGGGCCTCATACCGCCAGCGGAGGTGCCAATTTTATACAATCCCTCCAAATGTAATGGTATGTCAAATGACAGATTCGCTTCTTGGCGCTCTGTGAATATCTGTTGAGCCAACTGGTAGAGAGACTGAAGGTCTACTGAAAAAGCCTCGTTATCTGGCTCATAGGCTGGTTCGAACTCTAGCGCTCCCATACTTCTTTTGCCGATGAAGGCCAAACGGTCTACAGATGTCAAATGTCGCATGGGTATTTTATGTGATGCTGCCCATTGACGAAATACATCATTACCCCAACTGTCAGGTAAAGAGTCGGCAATAAACTCTGGCAAGCCAGCATATAGTTTGTCAGTGTTGCCAGCATGGGCAAGTCCACGTTGGCTAAGCGGACTGTGTATGGAGGCTGTTAGTGGGGCAATGTCCCATCCTTTTTGCAGGAAGTCATTCGCAAATGTAAAGAAAGCTTTTCGGCGTTCTTTATTCCAATAGAGACGGCCAGCCTCTATTCCCCATATCATCACTTTCAGTACATTATCTTCCATTTCTGATTCGTTTTGGCTTGCTCTTGTTTATCTTCTCAATCATGTCTGGGGTAGGAGGCAAATCAGGAAGCAGCTTTTCTATCTCTTCAAGAAAATTGATAGCTCGAAGCATGGCAAGGAAACTACCCATAGTTATGTTGTAGGTTCTTCCGTTTTCAAATGCCTTAATAGTAAACAGACTGACACCGGCCAGCTCTGCTACCTCTTTTTGTGTCATTCGACAGGTGAGTCGATATTCTTTAAATCGGCGACCTAACTCGATAATGAGTTCTGCATTGGTTTTGGCATATATGTCTTCTGCATAAATCATGTTGCAAAGGTAGTTATTTCTTCTCTTATCTACAAATTTATAGGATAAAAGTTGATATTTCAACCAATTTTAGGCTTTATGTCTGTCTATTGGTCTCCCCAAGTCATCGAATCCAGAGGCTTCGGCTTGCTGCATCCAAGGTCCGACAGTATCTGTACCATCCTCAAAATGATAGAAGTCCACGACTCTGCGGAAATCGTTGGTGGTCAGCTTTTGGTCTCTGCCATAAAGACAGCAGAGAGGTTTGTTGCCAATAAAAGCGGCCCAACGGCTGTAGGTACTCCAGGGACCAATGATGAGGTCGCAGAGCGATAATGTGTGAAGGTCGAGTATGTCACCCGATGGCTCTTTGCCAAAACGATAACAGCGACAACCCTCGAAGACATCTGTAGAGAAACCTTCGTTCGAGCTGATGAAGAACGCAACCCGCTTGTCTGGATACAACGCTTGTATCTGTAGCATATACTGATGGAACTCTTCGAGTGAATAATAGAAGATTCCGCCATAGAAAGTCTTGTAGTCGCCATGTCGGATATGCACACCAACGATGATGTCAGCTTCCTTACGTATCTCAGCAATCATCTTTTCTGCCTTGTCACATATCTCTTGTTTGGGGCGGAAGATATGTTGCAACTCAGCTTTTGCCTGTGCGATAAAGCGGGTGTCATTCATCGTGCTCCAGCCTTTGGTGAATCCCAGAAAGCGGAATACCTTATCCCATCCTTTGTTATGGGTCACCTTCCATGTCAGATGCTTATACCAGCCCCATCCTTTCGGCAGTCGCAGGAACCATGGCTGCCACAGGGGGTAGTAGATAAACGGTGCATGGAGCAGGTGAGGGAAGTCCTCAATAGTCCAGTCGTAGAAGATGATTACCATCTTCTTCTTCTCCGCAATACACTGTGCTACGGAAGCAAGATAGGTCCATAGCCTGTTACAGGTCTGTCCGGGGGCATCACAGATGACTCTCATAGCTTTATCTTTTGAGTTTGTTATAAAGGGCTGGCTTGCGAGCTACAAAATATTTCATACCCTTGGTAAGGAAGAATAATGTCAGGAAATAAAGAAGGATCAGGGGGACATAGGTCATCAGTCCATAGCCTGTCAGACGGAGTAGGGTGGTCGCTTCCGGCTCAACCAACAGGTAACGGACGACGAGTGTCATACCGGTGAATACGGCAAAGATGAGATAATAGGGAAGCATGCCACGCCAATAGACAGAGACGCTTTGGTGCAGTCCTTTGGAGAACAGGAAATAGGGCTTCCAGAATATAGCGATGAAGAACACGCTGATGATCTTGCCCAACAGGATACCTACAATACCGTATAATGGAGCGAGACACAGGGTTATCGCAATGTTCAATCCCAACTCTGTCCATGCTACCCAGACATCAGAATAGAGACCGTGTGCAGCGATATAGTTTTCCACCACACCACGGGACAGGTAGATGAAGATGTTAAAGGTGAGCAGGTACATGATGAGGTCGCTCAGACGGTATTGGTGTCCAAACCAGCAACTGACAAACGGCTGGATGAAAAGTAACAGTCCGAATACCACGATGCCGACAATCAAGAAACGCACTGCAGTCAGTTCCCAGAAGACTTTCATGATGTTCTTCTCGTTACCTTCTGCCACAAGGTTGCCTACTCCCGCATTGATACCGTCGCTGAGAATGTTGACAAGGAAGTTCAGCTTGCTGGTGATGATGGTATAGTTGCCATAGAACGCCACTTGTACAACCGATACGAACATACCGACCAGGATCTCGTCACTGCGGTAGAGGATAAAGTCCTTGATCTTCTGAACGAATATCTGCCGTGTCTTCTTCAGGACTTCCGGATAGTGTTTCAGGTTTTCGCGACCTTTTTTCAGGTTGATGTCAAGCCAGGGATACAACTGACGGATGCGTATGTTGAAGACGATGATGCCGATAATGGTGAACACCAGGCCGACGATGATCCATAGCCACAGGTTGCGGTAATACCACGCCAGCAGTATCTGGGTGATGCTCTGCACAATCGCGATAGTCTGGAAGTAGGCATTGACGAGATACTGCTTTTGATTGGCACTAACCAATAGCTGCTTGTAGTTGAAGACGTATGCGGAGACCGTTGTCGTTAGGAATGAGAAGAAGGCAAAGTAGACCAGAGGGAGTCCTGTGGTGAGATGTCCGAACCACCATGGGAAGAAAAGGCTGACGAGAATTCCGCAGATGCCAATGATGCCTCCGATGCAACGGTAGAGGTAGGCAAGCATGGACATGACCTCGTTGATTTTCTCATGATTGTCCTCCTGTAGTGGCTTGTATAGGAAGTATACAATACTGGTACCAATACCCAGTTCCGCAACACTGAGGAAACTCATGATGTTCATGAGCATGCCTGTCAGTCCGATGAACTCCGCACCGAGACAGTCAAGGAATATCTTACGGGAGAAAAAGGCAAGGAACAGCGACAGGACATAAAACAACATGCCCACCTTGATATTCATGACACTTCTATGTACCCGCTCACTCATCTTCCATGAGAATTAATGACCGTGTGTCGTATGAAAGAAATCCTTGTTCCTGCTGTCGAGATGGAGGATATTCTTCATCATCTGAAGAGCAAGTCTGGGAAAATAAATCAGTTTTCCGAAGACCGCCCTGGTACGCATCTGTGAGGGGATGGCAATATACAGAGAGACACACAGCATCAGGAAAAGTCCCCACCACTTATAACTCCATTCTGACGATACCAGCATCACTATGAGGGCAAGGACGGGAAGTAAGGCAAGGAGGATGGACCGGGGGATTAAAGCCTGTTGGATGGTCTTGTCAATATAATTGATGTTAAGCTTGGCCATAGCCTTCGGGATATATGGCAACATCAGCATGAGCGTCTGTATCTGTCCGTTTAGCCAGCGTTGTCTCTGCCGCTTGAAGTTCTCCCGGCTACTAACTTTCTCATCGAAGACGGGGATATGCTCCTCAAATTTGATATAGACATTCTCTTTCAACAGAAAAACTTCGAACTCACGGTCTTCTACCGCAGAGTCCAGTCGTCCTACATGTTCCTTGAACCATTGGTAGGGGAAACACATGCCGGAACCAATCAATGCCGATGAGATACCGATGGTATTGTGTGCCTTACGGAAGATGGTGTTGTTGATCTCCTCACTGACCCCGTCCAAGACAGCCACGTCGTTGTCACTGTTCTTGGCACAGCGGTGACATTGAATGACCTGATAGCCTTGTTGGCAGGAAGCATTTAACTGTTCCAGGAAATCAGGCATCACCATGTTGTCAGCATCCAGGATGACAATATAGTTGAAAGATGAAAGTTGAGAGTTGAAAGTTGAGAGTTGTTGGATGGCATATTGAAGAGCTTTGGCCTTGCTGCTCTTCTCAAACTGAGGGGTAAACAGGGTGATGGGCAGTTGTCGTAACAACGCATTCGTACTATCCTGCATGTGGTCGGAAATGACTCCTATATGATAATGACTCTTGGGATAGGTCTGTTCCAGACACTGGCGTACGGAATGGACAATGACCGTGTCCTCCTTGTAGGCAGGAAACAGAATCAGGAACGTGTACTGGTGCGTGGTGGTGGAATAGGGTTTGTGTTTACGGTGGAAAAGAGATACGATAGCAAAGAAAAACACATAGATGACAGATGGTGCCATGATAATCCATAGCATCCAGTCAATAATATGTAGGAATGTCATCATTTACTTTTTCCTTTTTTGTTTCTTGTTTTTCTCTTTTTCTTTTTTCTTTTTCTCTCTTTCCAGTTCTTTTCTCTCTATGAAGTCTGCTATCTTGGATAATCCAGGGATGGATTTCATTAGGACCAATGGGGTCTTGAAGAAAGTAATGTCCCATTTTTCATCCACCAGATAGTCGGGGGTCGCCATCGCGAAGATCAATAGGGTAATGGCAAACAATCCCCACCATTTGAAGGCAAGGGAGGTATAGATCATAGGCAGGATGATACTCATGAAAATGATGATTGCCACCATGACCATGCGAGGTATCAGCATCCACTGGATAATCTTGTCTGCCCAGTTGTACTGTCTGTTAAGGAGTGCCATGGGCAGGTAATGAATATTCCGTAAGAGAATCAGGTATTGTGCCTTGATCCAGCGACCTCTTTCACGGTTGAAATCCTTGGCTTCCCGCGTCTTCTCGTCATAGACATAAACCTGATCGAAATAGTCTACATAGACATGCTGGCGCATCAGAAGTGCCTCTAATTCCTTGTCCTCCCATGCAGACTTGATGTTGAAGATATTACTCCGGAACCAGTCAAAGTTAAAGGCGCAACCACCACCTTGCAGTCCTGCCGACAGACCGATGGCAATATGTCCACGACGGAAAATAGAGTTGTTGATTTCCTCGAAGACAGCTCCCAAACGTGAGACGGTGGTGTCTCTGTTGCGAGACAACAGGTGTGTCTGGATGGCCTTGGTTCCTGCCGACTCATAGGCGGCATTCAGGTTCTCCAAGAATTCGGGCTCTACAACGTTTCCTGCATTTAATATGACGACAATATCATAGATCTTGAACTGGGGCAGGTTGTTGATGGCAAGTTGCAAGGCCTTTGCCCTTGTACTTTTCTCAAAGTTGGGAACCAACAAGGTGACAGGTTCCTGGGCTAACCGGAAATTCGTCATCTCATCATTGTGATCGGAAATGACAGAGATGTCGAATAGCCGCTGCTGGTAGGTCTGTCCTAAGACAGAATGTACCGTCTGGACTACTCCTTTATTCTTGTAGGAGGTAATCAATATGATAAAGCGGTTCTGATGCTTGGTCTTGGGAATTTCATTCTTACGGAAGAACAGTGACGTGACGGTGAAAAACAACAGATAAAGGGCTGTCAGTGTGACAATTCCGAAAAGCACCCAGTCTATGATATATAATATAATCCAAAAATCCATAGTCTTATATTTTGATAAAGTCCATAATTCCTTTGATAACAGCCTTGGAGAGACTGGCATGTCCCTGACAGAGATATTTCAGTATGTCCTTGGGTGCTACAATACCTATTAGATAGAGATACGACAGGTATTTTGTCCCTCCCTTGATATTCCGTTGGGCAAAGAGCAGACGGTTGCGGGTGATATAGAATGTCTTCAAAGGAGACATGCGTCCTGTCGTCTGACTCTCCTTGTGATAGATGGCACAGGCAGGCTCATACCATATTTCATAACCGGCACGGTGTATCATCTCCGACCAGTCGAGTTCTTCGTAATAAAGGAAATAGCATTCTGGCATCACACCTGCTTTTTCGATGACTTCCCGTTTTACCATCATGGCGGCACCATGGGCATACGGGGTCGGGTGGGGCGTGTCATACTGTCCTTTGTCTTCCTCTCCGCATCCAATCGACTTGTTGCGCAAGGTCATCGGAGACAATGGCGTATAGCCTGCATATTGTATCAGTTGGCTTCCCCAACTGAAACGAATCTTAGGACATACCATCCCGATGGAGGGAGATGAATCTAAACGATCTATCAGAGGTCTGAAGTCTGAAGTCTGAGGTCTGAGAAGGGTGTCGTTGTTAATAAAGAAAAGGTATTTGCCATGTGCTGTCTGGATGCCGAGGTTATTGCCTCCGGCAAAGCCTAAGTTCTGATTGCTTCTGATAGCAGTGACTTTTGGAAAACGCCTTCCGATTTCTGATGCCTCATCTTGCAAAGAGCCATTATCCACCACGATTACCTCTAATGATTCGTCATCCAAAGGTAATGAATCAATCAATTCACAGGTGTCCTTTAACCCGTTGTAATTGACGGTGATGATGGATATTTTTTTTTCAATGTTCAATGTTCAATGTTCAATGCTCAATGTCCCTTAGACTCTTGACGCTTTTTTCTTTTCTAGCTTCAGACGTTTCTTTTCATCCTGGATGGCAACCTCTTTTGCCTCATATTCTACCCATTCCTTTTCTATATAGGGTAGGGCGTAGACCAAACTAAGTCCTCCATAGAACAGAAGACAATTGGGGAACTGCATCAATACCTGGTTTGCATATCCTCCTAACTGTTGAGAGGCAAATGCACAACATAGTCCTGCACCGATACCTCTTAATGATGGACTGTTTATCTTTGTAAGCACAACCCAACAAGCTCCTCCCAGCATGATGAACATGGTAATAATAAAGGTCGTAATACCAATGGGACCCGTATGTACCCAGATAAACACGTATTCAGAGTCAGGCGGAATGGTAGATAGTTTTCGATATTTGTTGTTGGCAGGCACATTGCCATAGTCGATACCGATACCTATACCCCATGGAGCATCTTGGATATACTTTTTGATAGCTGCCTGGTTGATATCACGTACATTAGCGGATGCATCCGACTTGTCAAAGGCGGAACGCATACGACGGATCTGTTGGTTTCCCTGTCCTATGTTGGTGAATGCTATGATGAAAAAACAGAAACCGAATATTATAGATACAACAGTCGCAATTTTAGCGGACTTAGATAAGAACACATAAACAAATAGTCCTAAAACCAGGCAGATCATTGCCGTTCGTGTTCCAGACTGGAACATGGCCCATATACAAAGAAGACCGGTAAGTCCCCAAAAGTAACGATGTCTCTTGATTTTTGTCGTTATCGCAAAAATAAGGAAGGCAGTTGCCGTAGAAGCCATACAAATACCAAAGTTCGCGGCATCGTTATGTGTTGAGAAGTAACGGATGAGCGTACCAGCTTGAAGAATATGCGTCACATAACCTACGTTATTCAGCCAGGCTCCTTCTGCAGGAGTAAATCCTATATGTATCTGTTTCCAAACCCAATAAACGGAAAAAAGCGAACAGCCTGCCCATACCATTATGTATTGAATCAGTGTTTTTGTATTATCAATATAAATGATGAAGACTAAAAAGGCATATAGGATCTGGAAAGCCATCATACGGGCACCTCCATACCAAGCACCTACATTCATTCCTAATCCGCAACTGTCATTCAATACTTGCAGTGTACAGAAACCGCACCATGCAATAAGGGCATAAAGCATGATGTTTGCCGTTCTCTCGAAATGAGGCGTGCTACGGGCATCAATGATGGCAATGACTAATAGAAGGATTTCCAGCATCTCATTGTACATAGACATGGGAATACCTGATGGTAACCATTGGTTTTTCCCAAACCACTGTACAAAATAGTTAATAAAGAACAATGCCCAGAAAGCCGCCAT
>JAEEGL013138043.1_pt1 | contig 10444 bp, 7 predicted proteins | sample 9134231 | NCBI WGS metagenome assembly JAEEGL01 (sample SAMN16246548, study PRJNA631951) | gut metagenome | biome: gut microbiome; feature: rumen; material: fiber-attached | host: Bos | place: Iran: Karaj | collected 2018-10 | reverse complement strand
CGCAGTAGATCAGCGAGAGGCCGCACAGTATCCCGAAGAGTTTGCGGTGCTTAGTACAGAAGGTATGCAGGGCGCCGCCGAAGAGTCCCCATAGAAGCGAGCTTACGAGCATCATCAATATCATCATGAACGCCGCGAGCAGTATCGCGGAAAAGCTCGTGTTCTTAGGGATAACGTGGACGCCGAACATGGTAAGGCAGGCTATCCAGCTCTTCATATTGAGTACCTGGAGCAGCACGCCCGAAAGGTAGGTGGAGCCTTCGGGCTCCTTCCCGCCGCCGGCCTCTTCCTCTTTGGCTTCCCTGAAGCCGTTTACGACCATCATCACCGCGATATAGACGAGGTAGACCGCGCCTATCCACTTAAGATATACCATGGCTCCGGGCAGCACGTCGTTGAGGATGAGATAAAGCCCGCCGCAGATCAGAGCCTTTACGAAGAGCGAGACCGTGCTTGCCGTCAGGAACTTCCGCGTCCCCTTGAGCCCATAGTGAGTCCCGAGGTAGAACATCGTGAGATTGTTCGGCCCGGGAGTTATCATCACAGTTATCAGGTATATCAGAAACGCTGAACTGATTATATTCATAGATGGCATCCTTTGCCTATAATTATACATCATTTGCCAGCAGCGTGATATAATAATCAAGTGATAAGGGGGAGCACTTATGGATATGAAAGCATATACAGTAGACGCGTTTACCAGCGTTCCCTTCGGGGGAAATCCGGCGGGAGTAGTACTTATCGACGGAGAGTATCCGGCGGACAGCGAGATGCTCGCGGTCGCGGCGGAGCTGGGGTATTCCGAGACCGCCTTCATAAGACCGGGCGATCCGATACAGATCAGGTATTTCACGCCGGTGAGCGAGGTCGATCTCTGCGGGCACGCGACGGTCGCCTCGGTCCACGCTCTTAAGGAGTGGGGAAGGATAGAAGCCCTGAGGCTTTATCTCGTAAGGACCAAGGCCGGAGACATAAACGTCGATACAGACGAGAGCGGGACGGTATGGATGGATATGGCCCCTCCGGCGTCCCTTGGTATAGTTGAAGACGCCGGCGCCCTTTACGGGCTCTTCGGGATAGTAAAGGGCGGGGTGACCCTGCCCTGCGAGAGGGTCACCGTGGGGCTCGCCGACATCATGATGCCGGTGGAGAGCCGCGAGGCGCTCAACTCGATGGTCCCGGACCTCGAGGGTATCAAGAAGTTCACCGGGGACCACGGCGTTATCAGCGTCCACGCCTTCGCGCCGGGAGACGGAGAGGCAACGGCCTATGTGAGAGACTTCGCGCCCATATGCGGGATAAACGAGGAGGCCGCGACGGGAACGGCGAACGGGGCCCTGACCTTCTACCTCTACGAGCGCGGTCTCGTAAAGCCCGGCGAGATAAACCTGTTCATCCAGGGAGAAGCCATGGGAAGGCCCTCGGAGGTCAGGACCGTCGTATTCGAGAGCGAGAGCGGCGCCGGTATCCGCGTCGGAGGGAAGGCTGTCTTCAGGCCTTAGCCGAGGTCTTTATAAACGGTCTTACGGAAGCCGCAAAAAGTGATATAATATTCGCCGTTGCGGCCTGACCGCTCTGGAGGTAGTAATGAAAAAGCTTTGGAACTATTTCACGACCTATGAGAAGATATGGTACTTCTCCATACTGATACTTGCGATCGTCTTCGCCTTCCTCTTCCCCGAGGAGGATATGAACGGCGTGAACGGCAAGGTCATCATGGCCCTGTACCTCGCCGATATCATCCTGAACATAACCTGCGAGCTGCTGATCTCGAAGCAGAGCCGCTGGAACTTCATAGTCTCGCTCGGAGTCGAGGCCGCCGAGATTGCGGTGTGCATAGTCTGCGCCTACCGCTGGACGACGCTCGCGACGACCCTCTTCTTCTGGATCCCCATCGACATCATCAGCTTCGTCAACTGGACCCGCCACAAGGACAGACAGGAGGAACAGCTCACCGAGGTGCGCCGCCTCAAGGGCTGGCAGGAGGTCCTGGTGCTTGCCGGTATCGCGGTCTGGACGGTCGCCGTCGGCGCTCTGACCTGCTACATAACCGAGAACTACGTTTTTACAGATCTCTTCGCCGGGAACCGCGACATCGAGGTCGTTATATGTTACCTCGACGCCTTCGTCTCGGCTCTGGCGATCGCGAACGGAGTCTTTATCTGGCTGCGCTACCGCGAGCAGTGGATAGCCTGGTACGCCTACGCGATCTTCGAGATGATAATAAACATCCTCTCCGGACAGTACGTACTGCTCATACTCAAGCTCGGCTACCTGACCAACACCACCTACGGCTACATCAAGTGGACGAAGTACATCCATAAGCACGACGCCCTCCCGGCCGGCGGATCGGAGGCGGCAAAGGCCTAGGCCTCCCCGGCTCATCCTTAGAATCTCAAAGTTTTCGCACTTTTGTTAGCACTCTCTCTTGACGAGTGCTAATTTTAGTGCTATAACATTCTCCGGAAGAAAACTTCCGAAAGGAGGATGATCATAATGAACATATTCAACAATGAGAATAACCAGGAAAACGAGCAGGAAGCCCTGCAGAAGTACGGGACCGACCTCGTGGAGAGGGCTAGGCAGCAGAAGACCGACCCCGTTATAGGACGTGACGAGGAGATAAGGAACGTTATCCGTATCCTGTCCAGAAAGACTAAGAACAACCCTGTTCTGATCGGCGCCCCCGGCGTCGGCAAGACGGCGATAGCCGAGGGCCTCGCGCAGAGGATACTTCGCGGCGACGTCCCCGAAGGCCTAAAAAACAAGACCATATTCTCCCTGGATATGGGCTCTCTTATCGCGGGCGCCATGTACAGAGGAGAGTTCGAGGAGAGACTGAAGTCTGTGCTCAACGCCGTAAGGAACTCCGAGGGCAGGATAATACTGTTCATCGACGAGCTCCACACGATAGTGGGCGCAGGGAAGACAGAGGGCTCGATGGACGCGGGCAACCTCTTAAAGCCCATGCTCGCAAGGGGCGAGCTCCACTGCATAGGCGCGACGACCCTCGACGAGTACAGGAAGTACGTCGAGAGCGACGCTGCCCTCGAGAGACGTTTCCAGCCGGTAATGGTCAACGAGCCTACTGTCGAGGACACGATCTCGATCTTAAGAGGCCTTAAGGAACGCTATGAGATATTCCACGGCGTAAGGATACACGACAGCGCCCTGGTCGCCGCGGCTGTCCTCTCCAACAGGTACATAAGCGACAGGTTCCTTCCGGACAAGGCCATAGACCTCGTGGACGAGGCCTGCGCCTCGATAAGGACCGAGATAGACTCGATGCCCGAGCCCCTCGACGATATGCGCAGGAGGATAATGCAGCTCGAGATCGAGGAGGTCGCTCTGAAGAAGGAGACTGACAGGCTCGCCAAGGACAGGCTCGAGAAGATAAGGACCGAGCTCACGGATCTCAGGGCGAAGTTCAACGAACAGAAGGCCGTCTGGGAAAAGGAGAAGGCCGCGGTCAACGATCTCAAGAAGATCAAGGCCGATATCGAGAACATAAACGGCAGGATAGAGGCCGCCCAGCTCAAGGGCGACTACGAGCTCGCCTCGAGACTGCGTTACGGTGAGCTCCCTCAGCTCGAGAAGAGGCTCGAGGAAGCTAAGAAGCTCACCGATCCGGAAAGGGGCGGCAACGTGATGGTAAGGGACACCGTAAGCGACGCCGAGATCTCCGAGATCGTGTCCCGCTGGACCGGTATCCCCGTCGCGAAGCTCATGGAGGGCGAGAGAGAGAAGATCTTAAGGCTCCCCGAGATACTCCACAGGAGGGTAATAGGCCAGGACGAAGCCGTGAGGAAGGTCTCCGAGGCTATTCTCAGGAGCCGCGCCGGCATAGGCGATCCCAACCGTCCGATAGGCTCCTTCCTCTTCCTCGGACCCACCGGCGTAGGAAAGACGGAGCTCGCCAAGGCTCTCGCGCAGAGCCTCTTCGACGATGAGAAGAACATGGTCAGGATCGATATGACCGAGTACATGGAGAAGTTCTCCGTGTCGAGACTTATCGGAGCCCCTCCGGGGTACGTCGGCTACGACGAGGGCGGACAGCTGACGGAAGCGGTAAGGCGCAAGCCCTATTCGGTCGTTCTCTTCGACGAGATCGAAAAGGCCCATCCCGACGTGTTCAACATACTCCTGCAGGTCCTCGACGACGGCCGCATAACGGATTCGCAGGGAAGGACAGTGGATTTCAAGAACACGATAATAATACTGACCTCGAATCTCGGCTCGCAGTATCTTCTCGACGGTATAACCAGAGACGGCGAGATCTCGCAGGACGCGAGGAGCGCGATAGACGCTCTGCTCAAGACCAGCTTCAGGCCCGAGTTCCTCAACAGGCTCGACGAGATCGTGTACTACAAGCCTCTGACCAGAGAGAATATGAAGGGTATAGTCGATCTCCAGCTCGAGGGCTTAAGATCGAGGCTCGAGGCGAGAGAGCTGTCGCTTGAGGTAAGCGACAGGGCGAAGAGCTTCATAATAGACAGCGCCTACGACCCCGTGTACGGCGCGCGTCCCATAAAGCGCTTCGTTCAGAGCGAGCTTGAGACGATGATCGCCAAGGACATACTCGCGAACGACGTACTCCCCGGGTCCGTCATAAAAGTCGACGCGGAGGGCGGAAGGCTCACGCTCGAGGACATAGGACCCGGCGGCGACCGGCTCCTCGGAAGAGCAGCCGGCTGACGGGCGTAAGAACCGCATAAAGACAAAGTAAACGGCGATCCTCCGGCAGGATCGCCGTTTCTGCCTTCAGCACTTTTCAGATGACGGGAACCAACTTCAAGGTAGTGCGCCGGACAGCAGACAGAAGACCAGGTTACTGATCAGTCCCCTGTAAAATAATGGTAACCATTATGCGACATTTTGTCAAGTGGGAAAACGAAAAAATAAAACCGGCCCGTAAAGGCCGGTATTATTGGCGTTCTATCCTGGTTATTCGGCGGGAGTGGTGGTCTCTTCCTCGCGGGGCTGTCTTCTCTGTGCCTTTCTCTTGTCGCGGCACTCCTTGCACCTCTTGGGTTCGTTGTTGAAGCCCTTTTCCTTGTAGAATTCCTGTTCGCCGACTGTGAATACGAATTCCTTTCCGCAGTCCTGGCACACCAGTATCTTATCTTCCATGTTCTTTCCGTTCTCCTTGGTTATGGTTGAGCAAAGTGTTTCTGGAGTTATTTTAACCGACTGTCAGCAAAAATCAACCATTTTTTTACTGAAGAATACAGAAAGTGTAATGCGGTTTACAGATGGTATCCGCATGTGACAATCAAGCCCGCTGAAAAGCCCGCCCGTTCACGGTCCTGGCATTTTTGTGCTATAATTATAACGTATGCGGATAAGCGATCTGGCGGCTTTGACCGCGCGGAGGCCGAGATATGACACCCCTTTCCACAAGAATGAGACCGCAGAGGCTCGAGGACTTCTTCGGACAGAAGCATTTCCTCAGCCCCGGCTCCCTGCTCTACAACTCGATAAAGAACAAGACCTTCAACTCCGCGATCTTCTTCGGGCCCTCCGGGACCGGAAAGACGACCCTCGCGAGGATAATCGTTCGCGAGATGGGGGCCGAGTTCAAGGAACTGAACGCCACGACCTGCGGGATAAAGGAGCTCAAGGAGATACTCGACGAGGCGAGGACGAAGGCCTTCGGGCTCCAGAAGCAGAGCATCTACCTCTACATCGACGAGTTCCACCGCTGGAACAAGCTACAGCAGGATTCTCTCCTCCAGGCCCTCGAGGAGGGCGTGGTCCGCTTTATCGGAAGCACGACGGAGAACCCCTATTTCGCGATAAACAACGCGATACTCAGCAGAGTCCGCTCGATATATGAATTCAAGCGCCTTACTCAGGAGGACGTCGTCGGGATACTCGGCAGCGCTCTCGCGGACGAAGAGAGGGGGCTCGGCAAGAGGAATTTGAGCTGTGAGGACGGCGTCCTCGAGATGATAGCCGACAGGTCCGACGGCGACGCTAGGGTGGCGCTCGATACTCTCGGCTTTATCGCGGACAATATGGACGGAAACGTCATAACGCTCGAGATGGCAGGCGAGGCCATGCAGCGCCAGACCACATTCTACGACCGCAGCGAGGATAAGTACAATCTCCTCTCGGCCCTGCAGAAATCGCTGCGCGGCAGCGACCCTGACGCCGCGATACACTATCTCGCGAGGCTCATCGAGGCCGACGCCGACATACTCACGATAGGCCGAAGGCTCATGGTAGTAGCCTCCGAGGACGTCGGAATGGCCTATCCGAACGCGATATCGATAGTGACCTCCTGCATACAGGCCTGCCAGATGGTGGGCTTCCCGGAGGCGAGGATAATGCTGGCAGAGGCCGTGATCCTGCTCGCGTCCTGCCCCAAGTCCAATTCGTGCATAACCGCGATAGACGAGGCTCTCGCGGACCTTAAGACCAAACGCATAGACGACGTCCCCGACCACCTCAAGGACACCCACTACGAGGGCGCCAAGGCGAGGAAGCTCGGGATAGGCTACAAGTATCCCCACGACTACGGCGGATACGTTAAGCAGCAGTACCTCCCCGACAGCCTCTACAAGGCCGGGGTAAAGTATTACAGGCCCACCGAGAACGGGAGCGAGGCCTCCTACAAGAAGCATCTCGAGGGGCTTAAGATCATGCTCGAAAAGTCCGGAAAGAAGGGCGGGAAATGACGATAGAAGTCGCTAAGAACGCGGGTTTCTGCTTCGGCGTGAAGAACGCCGTGGAGGAGGCGTACAGACAGCTCGAGGCCCTTTCGAAGGAGGGCGTTCCCCTGTATTGTCTCGGCTCGCTCATACACAACAGGATAGTGACGGACGAGCTCGCGGAGAAGGGCCTGATAACGGTCTCCTCGATAAGCGATATCCCGGACGGAAGCCATGTCCTCATACGGGCCCACGGCGAGCCCGACTCGACTTATAAGGAGGCCGAGACCAAGGGCCTTAAACTCACCGACGCGACCTGCCCCTTCGTGGCGCGTATACACAGGCTCGCGAGAGAGGCTGAGGCGAAGGGCCGCCACACCCTCGTCATAGGAGACCCCGCCCATCCTGAGGTAAAGGGAGTACTCGGAAGCACCGCGCTCGCTCTGGGCGCAGTGAGCTCCGCTGAAGAAGCCGCGAAGGTCCCCTCGGACGTTCCGGTAACGGTCGTAGCCCAGACCACGATAACCCTCGAGACCTTCAATGAATGCGCCGCCGTCCTCAGGGAGCGCTGCCGAGATATCGAGATAGAGAATACGATATGCACGGCGACCCGCGACCGCCAGGAATCGGCGCGCGAGCTCGCGAAAAGATCGGACGCGATGGTGGTGATAGGCGACAGGGAGAGCTCAAATTCAAAAAAGCTCTTCGATATCTGTTCAAAAAGCTGTCAAAATGTCGTTTTTATTGAAAAATTAAGCGATTTACAGTTGCATGACTTGACAAAGTATAATAAAATAGGCGTTGCGGCAGGAGCCTCAGCTCCTGAACGTATAATTAAGGAGGTCACTGCTATCATGAGTGAAGAATTCACTAACCAGAACACAGAAATGAACGGAATGGCCGCTTTCATGGATGAGATCGAAAAGTCCCTGAAGCTGCCCGGAAGAGGAGAGGTCGTTACGGGATCGGTAGTCCTCGTAACTGACGCGTATGTCGTAGTCAATCTCGGCTGCAAGAAGGACGGTATCCTGCCCAAGGAAGAGGTCGTCCTCGAGGAAGGCCAGAAGCTCTCCGACGTCTTCAAGGAAGACGACGAAGTACAGGCCAAGGTCATAAAGACTGACGACGGAGACGGAAACATCCTGCTCTCCAAGAAGAGGCTCCAGTCCGGCGAGAATTGGGATGAGATCAACCAGGCTCTCGAGACCAAGGAAGTTATCAACGTAACGGTCGTCAAGGAAGTAAAGGGCGGCGTTATCGCGGCTTACAAGGAAGTCTCGGGCTTCATCCCCATGTCGCAGCTTGCTGACTACTACGTAGAGAGCGCCGAGGAATTCATCGGCAAGACTCTCCCCGTAAAGGTCTCCAGGGTCGATCAGAAGAGAAACAAGGCGGTCTTCTCACATAAAGCCTTCCTCGCTGAGGAAAAGCACAAGAAGATCTCCGAGATCTGGAAGACGATCAGCGTAGGCGACGTCGTCGAAGGAACAGTAATGAGATTCACCGACTACGGCGCGTTCGTAGACATCGGCGGAATAGACGGACTTCTCCACATTTCGGAGATATCCTGGGGCAAGCTCAGGCATCCTCAGGAAGCTCTCGAGATCGGACAGAAGGTCAACGTAAAGATCCTCTCCATGAACGAGGAGAAGGGAAAGATCTCCCTCGGAATGAAGCAGAACCAGCCCGAGCCCTGGTCGGTCATCGACGAGAAGTACCATGTCGGCGACATCGTAAAGGGCAAGGTCGTACAGACCAAGGATTACGGCGCGTTCGTAGAGCTCTCTCCGGGACTTGACGGACTCGTACACATCTCCGAGGTAGCTCACAAGAGGATCAACAAGGTCTCCGACGAGCTCTCCATCGGACAGGAAGTCAACGTAAAGATCCTCGAGATCGACAAGGAGACCAGAAGGATCTCCCTGAGCATCAAGGAAACTCTCGATCCGAACGCGGAAGCTGCTCCGGCCGCTGAGAATAAGGCCGCTGAAGCCGTAGCCGCCGTCGAGGAAAAGGTCGACGAGGTCGTACAGGCTGCCGAGGAAAAGGCCGTCGAGGTCGTACAGTCTGCTGAAGAGAAGGTCGACGAGGTCGTAGAGACCGTCAAGGCCAAGGCTGAAGAAGTCGCTGAGGCTGTCGAGACCAAGGTCGAGGAAGTCGAGCAGGCCGTCGAAGAGAAGACCGAAGCCTAAGCCTTCGAAACCGAATAAGGATCATAAGACCCCGCATTTTACGCGGGGTCTTCTTTTACTGTAATAAAAAACGCGCCGGTCTACAGCGCGTCTCTGCTGGTCTCGAAGCTGTCCGGGACTCTGGTGAAGCCTGCGGGCTCGCCGTCCTTGAATTCGATCGTAAAGCCGCAGCCGGGGGCCGGGGTGTAGACATCGCGGCCCCCGGTCCCGGGGAACAGGGCCATCATCAGACCTCCTATGACTCCGCCGTGGGCTACTATGACAGCGTCCTCGCCGGCGTCGATCACGGTCTTCAGCGCGCGCATCGCCCTCTCGGTCGTTATGACGCCGCTCTCCCCGCCGGGGCAGACGTTGGCCTCGTTGTCGCCCTCGCACCACTTGAGGAACTCGGGGTCTCCCAGAAGCTCCTCATAGCTCCTCATCTCGAATATCCCGAAATCGGTCTCCCGCATATCCGGAAGGATACCATGGGGGATATCGCCGTAAAGAGCCTTGAAGCTCTGCTCCGCCCTCAGCATCCCGCTCGTATAATAACGCGGGGCGGAAGGATATCCTCCCGCCTCCGCGAGCCGCTTCAGCTCAGCCTCGCCCTCCGGGAGCAGAGGAATGTCCCTGCCGCCGTAGAAGAGCCGGCGTCTGTTGCCTTCTGTTATTCCGTGTCTGATCAGCGTTATCTTCATCCGGTCAGGATATCGGTCCTTCCGGTCTCTAGTCGCACAGCGACTGGAAGGTCGTCCAGATAAGGGCGTGGGCCTCGTCGGCCTCGGCCGATATGTTCTCGATCATCTCCATATTGGCCTTGTCGATGCTGGCCGGGAGGGTCAGGAAATCGCGGTATTCGGCTGAGATAAGACTGTCCGCCGCGGAGGTGGTGCAGTAATATCCGAGATACTCGAAGCACGCGGCTGAGTTCTCGGGATCGAGGACGTAGTCGAGGAACTTGTAGGCGCCCTCCGAATTCGGAGCCTTGGAGGGGATGAAGAAGGCCATGATACCGAAGCCTATCCCTTCGCTCGGATATACGACCTTGAGGTCGGGCTTCTCCATGAGAGCCTGGGTGACCTGTGAGGTGTACATGACGGCGGCCGAGATCTCTCCGGAGATCAGGTCGTCCTGGAGATAGTCGTCTTTTATAACGCGGATGTTCGGGGCGAGCTCGTAGAGCTTTTCGCCGGCGGCGTTGATCTTGTCGACGTCGGTGATGTTGTAGCTCTCGCCGAGGACCTTGAGCGCCATCCCGTTGATAACGCGGTAGTTCGCGATTATCCCGACGCTGTCCTTGAGCGAGGGATCCCAGAGATCGGCGTAGCCCTTGATGTCGATCTTTACGGTCTCGGGGTTATAGACTATGGTCTGGACTCCGGCGCCGTAAGGGACGGTGTACTCGTCCTTGGGGTCGTAGAACTGGCCCTGATAGAGCGGGTTGATATTCCCGAAGTTCTTGATCTTCGACTTGTCGAGCTTGGAAACGAGGCCCTCACTGATCGCCATCTCGATTATGTAATCGTCAGCGATGACGAGGTCGTAGTCGCCTCCCTTGGAGGCTTCGAGCTTGGCGAGCATGGTCTCGTCGTAGTCGAAGGTAACGTAGTTGATCGT
>JAEEGL012969287.1_pt1 | contig 10444 bp, 8 predicted proteins | sample 9134231 | NCBI WGS metagenome assembly JAEEGL01 (sample SAMN16246548, study PRJNA631951) | gut metagenome | biome: gut microbiome; feature: rumen; material: fiber-attached | host: Bos | place: Iran: Karaj | collected 2018-10 | reverse complement strand
TCCCTCTATGTCCATCGCGCGGACAGCTTGGCCATGAGCTTTGCCGAGTCGAACGCCGCTTACGGAGGCGGGATGCGCGGACGATATGCCGTCTTCGGGAGGAACTTCGACACCGCCACCGGGGCCGAACTGACCTGGGACGACGTTTTCGTGAGCCGGAACATCGTCGCCAACGAGGTCGCCATCCTGCTCAGCCGCAATTACGCCGACGCCCCCTTTGTCACGGGGTCGGTGCCGGAGCTGGCCGCCCGGGTGCAGAAGGTCATCGACGAGGGCGGCTGCTCCTGGACCCTCGACCCCTGGGGCGCCACGTTCTACTTCAACATGTTGAGCCTTTCGGATGACCCCTATGCCCCGATTTACACGGCCAGCCTGACCTTCGACGTCGGCGGCCACTGCTTCCGGGACAAATACCGTCACGCCCCGGAGCAATGGTGCATGGAAATCGAGCCGCGGACGCCGATGCGGGTTTTCCCCGGCGGTTCCGTATTGAGCACGATTGAGGTCAGGGCCGACGTCAACGGCCTCCATATCATCCGGGGCGGCCCGGCGGCGGCGTACAAGGGCATCATCGGCAAGGAAGACTCGGTATTCACCGATCCCGGGCGGTTGAACGGAATTCATCCCGTGTTCGTGAAGCTGCGGGACGGGCGGCGATACCTCTATGTGGACTGCCTGCTCGCCCCGGCGCCGGAAGATTATGAGAAAGGCTACGACGCGCGGCGGATGGCCGAGCTGGAAAACCGGCACGAGCTTCGCGTCTATGACCTGACGGGCGGCGACGTTCGCCGCGTCGATGGCGACAGCCGTTTCACGATGCGGAACGAGCTCATCCACGACGAGTCGGCGCCGAAGGAATGGTTCGTGATGACCGATCCGGAGAATTTCAAGTTGAACGTGACGGATCGGCCTCTCGCCGAATCGCACCGCCGCTGTCGCGTAGGGGCGGACGGCGCGCCGGAGGTCATCGAGGCCATACCGTGAGCGGCGAAAGGGAAAGGAAACGGCTGCCCCCGGCGCCGGGGCGGCGCGGGACAGGAACTACATTGAGCGGGGAGGAATCAATCCATGTTTGAACGGTGGCGTACATTCGAGCTTACCGGAGACACCTTCGGCGAAACCGCCGGAGCCATCGGCGACACGCTGAAAGCGATGGGCGTATCGGAGAATGAGACAGAGACGGGCCGGCAGTTGCTGGAGCATATCTTTTCCCTCCAGCTCTCGCTGCGTCCGGAGGTTCGCGTCAAGGTCAAAGTGAGAAAGCGCTTCGGCGACGTTTCCCTGCGGATGGAGACCGAGGGGGAGGCTTACAATCCCCTGCAGATCCTGACGGAGTGGAACGAGGACGATCCGGACTATCAGCGGACGATCGTGCTGAAATCGAAGAAGGAACAGCTTTCCTACAACCATCGCAACGGGAAGAACATCGTCACGATCAAGGTGCACGAGGCGGGAAACAAGCAGATCCGCTACACCCTGACGGCGATGGTGGCGGGCATACTGGTCGGGGCCATCCTGAAGGGCGTGATTTCCCCGGATACCGTCGAAATGCTGAACAAGACCGTCATCGGCAGCATCCGGACCATGTTCCTGAATTCCCTGAACATGATGATTGCCCCGGTGGTGTTCTTCTCCATCCTGTCGGGCCTGACCAGCATATCGAACGCCTCCGATATCGGCCGCATCGGCGGCAAGCTGGTGACGGGATACATGTGCACGACGGTCATTGCCACGTTCTTCAGCATCGTCATCGGCCTGGCGATGTTCCACGGCAGTGTCCCCCAGATGGGAACGGTCACCGGGGGCAGCGGCGGCGTCAGCATATCCCTGCTGGACATGATCGTGAACGTGGTGCCGGAAAACCTGATCCAGCCCATCATCAACCGCGACATGCTGCAAATCATCTTCGCCTCCGTGCTCTTCGGTATCACCATGAACATGCTGGGCGAGAAAGTGCAGCTCCTGAAGGATTTCGCCGAAACCGCCAACACCTTCTGCCTGCGGGTCATCACGCTGCTGGCGCAGTTCATCCCGCTGATCGCCTTCCTCTCCATGATGGCGCTGATGTTCACGGTGGGCACCGATTCGCTGCTGCTGCTCAGCCGGGTCCTGGTGGGACAGTTCATCGGTTCGATAGCCATGATTGGCGTTTATTCCATGGTCATAGTCGTGCTGGGGAAGACTACCCCGGTGCCGTTCCTGAAGAAGATCGGCAGCTTCGTCCCGATTGCCGTCTCCATGGGAAGCAGCAACGCCGCCATGCCCTTCACCATGAATTTCTGCACCGAGAAGATGGGCGTCTCGCCCCAGCTGTCCTCTTTCTCCATCCCCCTGGGGGCGACGGTCAACATGGACGGCGGCTGCTTCTATTTCTCCATCCAGACCATCCTGCTGGCGAAGATGTACGGCGTGGAAATGACGCCGGCCTTCCTCTGGGCGTTGTTCATCACCGTCGTCGCCCTGTCGGTGGGCGCGCCGGGCGTACCGGGCGGCTCCTTCGTCTGCCTGACCTCGATCATCGTTTCCTTCGGCCTCCCCGTGGAGGCGGCGGCCATCGTGCTGGGCATCGACCCGCTGACCTCCATGTTCCGCACCACGATCAATACAATCGGGGATATCGCCGTCACCACCGCCCTGTCCAGAAACGAGGGCCTGATGGATGAAGCGGTGTATATGAATGTCTCATCTGAAGCGTGACCCCGGAGCCGCCCCGGGCGATCCGGGGCGGCTGGAGGAAGCGGTCGGCAACGAAAGGAACCATTATGAGTGAAATGAATACGAACCCCCTGGCCGTGTATTGCTCCTATTGCGGAGCGCCGGCGGAATATGACATCGTGCACCAGGAATACCACTGCCTGCACTGCGGCGGCAAAACGGACATCAAGGAGCCGGTGAAGCGCCTCGGCCAGTGGCGGGACGCCCAGAAGAAGAACATCCTGCGCGACGAGAACGCCGCCGAGGAAATCTGCGGCTGCGAGAACTGCGGCGCCCAGGTCATCATCCCGGCCGGCGAGGCCATGGGAAGTTGCGAGTTCTGCGGCGGCAAGTTCGCGCGGCGCGCCTTCGCGAAATCGGACGAGTTGCCCGAGGTCATCATCCCCTTCGTGCTGACGGAAGACGAAGCGCGGGCCCGGCTGAAGGAATGGGCGGAGAAGAATCAGAAGGAGCCGGAGGCCAAGGCCGTGCTGGCGGAAATCAAGCGGCTCCGCGGCTATTATCTGCCCTACGAGCTGATCCGCGGCCCGGTGACGGCCGAGGCGGAGCGCATGGAGACGTACTCCGACCGCAAATACCACGTCGGCGGATTCCTGAACGGCATCGCCGTCAATACCTCGAAGCAGCTTGACAACCTGGTGCTGGACGCCATGGAGCCCTTCGAGTGGACGGCGGCGCGGCCCTTCGAGTTCGCCTTCGTCGCCGGCCAGCGGGTGAAGCTCTCCGACATCGACGCCAAAGCGACGTCGGCCCGCGTGCTGGAGGAAGTCAGAGAGGGCTTCCGCCCCGAAGTGGAGAAGCAGCTCCAGACCACGGGCGTCAACATCACGATGCAGGCGGGGGACATCCTGCGGCTGCCGGCGCTGCTCCCCGCCTACGTGCTGAAGATCGGCAAGACGCTGGCCGTGGTCAACGGGCAGACGGGCCGCGTCGCCGTCTCCCGGGAAAAGGAGCAGCGGGTACTCTCCTGGCTCATCGAGCCGACGGTCCTGACCATCCTGGTTTCGGTGCTGATGGGGCTTTGGATGCCGAATCCCGAGCTGATCGGCATGACGGCGGTGGTCTTCGGGGCGATCTTCTTCACCGCCTTCAGCGACGGCCGCGGCGAGGAATGGCGGCGCGTCATCTTCAAGACGGAGAAGAGCCGCGCCGAGCGCGTCCAGTCGAAGCTGACCGTCACTCAGGGCGAAGAAGGCGCCATCGAGGACACCACGACGCGGGCCGTATTCATGGAGCCGGTGGGCGGCGAAATGGTTCCGGTCAAGATCGCCTTCTATACGCCTCTGCGGATCATCATGACGCTGCTGGGCGTCATCGTCTACAACGCGCTGCCGGCCCTGCTCGCCTGGCTGCTGGACAGCGAGGGGACCGCGAACTACAGCTACAACGCGGTCTGGATGGTCCTCAGCGTGCCCGTCACCATCATCCTCTGGATTGCCATCGGACGCATCCGCATCTACAACCATCCGGTGCTGCAACAGATCCTGCCCGACGGCCAGACGAAATCCGTCCGGGCGGACGGCGACACCCCGTTCTCCCTCTGGGGCATGATCAAGCTGGTGAAGGAACGGGCCGGCTGGGGCGGGTTCCTGTTCCTCGTCGGTTTTTCCCTGTTCATGCTCCTGGGAACGATGGGGGCCATATTGACACCGGACTGAGAGGAGGAACGCGCATGCGTCAGAGAACGACCTTCGCCAGAGCGCTGGCTGTTTTAACGGCGGCTTTGTTTGTTGCTGCGCCGGTCGGCGAAGCAAACCCGCAGCTTTACGGATATGGGCGGCAAATGGCCATGATGTCAAAAAGCCCCGTCGTCACCGGCATCGACTTTGCGGAGGCGGCGTCGAAAAACGCGCGCTTCTGCGTCAGCGACATGGACGGCAACGGGAGGCTGGAATTCTGCCTCGTGAAAATGGATGAGACCGGGCTGTACCGGGAACTCGAATGCTATGAAGCGGACATGGAGGGGGAAGGATTGTACCCGGTCGTCATCCGGGAGCCGGAGCGTGGGCTCTGGCCGGGGATTAATGTGATGGGAAATAAAATGCCGGCCTATCGCTATATCAACGGCAGCCATCGCGAGGAGCGCTATTATCATATTGACACCTGCCAGCGAAAGGGCGACCGATATCTGACAGCGCAGCAGCTCGTCTCCCTGATGGACGGTATCCTGTCCACCTGGACCGCCGCGACGGAAGAAGGCGTCTGCGCCTGGTCAGAAAGCCGGCCGGGGATGCTGACGTTCACGCCGGAAACATACCGGGACGGAAACGGCAATGAGATCGACCGGGAAACGTATGCGCATTCGGTCGGGACTTATATCGGGGGCGCGGAGAAAACGGACGCGGATTTCCGCTGGCTTTCCGTCACGGAATTGGAAAAGGCCGTCGCTCTCGGCGATGGCGGGATTCGGGAAGCGCTGCAAAAATCCTGGCAGGGGTACCGCTTCGGCGGCGACGTGCCGTCGGGGGCGACCTGACGGCAGAGCGCCCACAGGCGGCCGGTTGAGCGATATGAGAGGACGGGGGTAAAATGAGAAATCCGGGCAAAACCATCCTGTCGGCGGCGCTTTCCGCGTTGACGTTCTTCAGCTTCAGCGGCTGCGCCGGCCGGCCCATCGGGGCGCCCGAGTGCGGCGGCGTCACCGACAGGACCGATCACCGCGCGCCGAAGAAGATCGTCTCCCAAGACCTCACGTCGTTTTTCGCCCATTTCTTCCTGCCGGGGGAATGGTCGCCGGGAAGGAAGAACTGCTTCTATACCTTTGACGTGAAAAAGGACGAAACCGGCACGCTGACGGCCACCGCCAAGGCCGACGTCGTGACCGCGCCCACCGTCAGCGCCCCGGCGGACGAGAAACTGCTGACGGCGCTGCAGGCCATCATCGACGCCCGGAATCTGGCGTCGATGAACGGTTACTACCGGGTGACGGCGGGACTGCCGCCGGAGTTCCAGAAGTGCCATGTGAGCGCCGTTTACGCTTCGGGGGAGACGCTGACCTTCACGGAAAACAACGACCCCGACGCCGAATGGACGCGGGAAACGTATCTCGCCTTTGCCGACTGGTTCGCGGAAAAGGGCGACGACGCCCTGCTGCCGCCGAAGCAATCCTTCGGCCCCGTCAGGGACTGCGCCTTCACCCTTACCGATGGCGAGCGAAAGATCCACATCAGTCCCGTTCACGTATTGGAAAAAGACGCCATCGACGGCGAGCGCCGGCTTCTGGGGCGGACGGCTTACGATTCCGCGGCGAAGGAATGGCAGCGGGACGAATGCGTTCTTATCCCCGGGGATTATCCGGAGCAAATCCTGGCCATCCTGTCCGCCCACGACCTCCGCGCCTTCGACTACCACTCGGTACTCTACCGGAAGCGGCCGATGACGGAGGAGGAAAAGGATTTTTTCCGGCCCGCTTTGCAGATCCACGTCAACTTCGCGGACGGGAAGCGCCTTCGCATCGACACCAACGACGCCGGCGACCTGGAGACGCTTCGCCCGCTGGTGAAGGAGCTGCTCGCGTACCACGACGCGCTGTTCGGGGAATAAAAAACGCTTGAGAATGGAGGAAACAGCGTGAAACACCGGAACTTCATCGCAAAATCCTTGGCAATCCTGGCGGCGGCTTCTTTTTTTACCGCCGCCGCGCCGCTCCCGGCCATCGAGGGCCTTTCCCCCGCCCCGGTCGTCGAAGCGGCCGCGCCCTGGGTTGACGAGAGCCTGCGCCCGTTGCCGCTGTCGGTGACGGCTTTTGATGTCGCGGTCGGGGATGCAGGGGGCGTAGACTTGCACCAGCGATGGCCCCGCATCAGTCTCGCCGACGACGCCCGATTGTTCCCGGAGCTGGCAGCCGCACTGAAGAAATACAGCGAGGACGAAACGCGCGTCAGCGAAGACATCCGCCGCGTAACGGTCCAGTCGAGGCGGACCACCCACCCGCCCTATCCCCACCGCTGGCGCACCGAACTCTTCCTCCGCCGCGCCGACACGCTGGCGGTGAGCTTCCTCGAAAGCACGCTGAGCGACGAGGGCGATGGCTACGGCCGGTACATCCTCCGGGGGAAAAACTATGACACCCGCACCGGCAGGGAGCTTTCCCTTTCCGACGTCTGCCCGGATCCCGGCGGGCTGGCCGGGGCCATTGACGCCCAGCTTCGCCGCGATTATCCGGAGGCGCCGTTCCTGGCGGACGGTGGCCAAAAGATTGCCTGGATTGTCGAGAGCATGGCCCGGGCCAACGCCCTGCAATGGACGCTGGACCCCGCCGGGGCGTCGTTCTATTTCGACCGCGCCGAGCTGGACGGCGAGACCACGGGCCTCTTCACGGCGACGGTTCTCTTTGACGAGCGGCCGGAGCTTTTCCGGGACGAATACCGGCGCGCCCCGCAGTCCTATTGCCTGGAACTCCGTCCCTGGCTACCGGTCCGCACGCTCTTTGCCGACGGCAGCGGCGCGGCGGTGCAAATCCAGCAGACGGCATCCTCCGACGAGAAGCTGACCGTCTTTTGCGGCGGCGGGCGCTACACCGAGCCGGGCGCCGCGCGGGACGTCCGGGCCATGCTGGTGAGCCTGGCCGACGGGCGACGCTATATCTACGCCGATATCCTGTCCGGCGAACGGAACTTCATCACGTATGTTTATGACCTGAACGGCAACGCCCCGGCGCCTGTCCCGACGGCGCGGGCGATGACGCGCTGCGCCGCCCTCCGGCCCCCGCAACCGGGCATCTATGGGGAAGAGACGTTTTACGCCATGACCGATCCCGAGGACTTCCTGATGGTGTATGTCGGCGGGCCCGGAGGAAACACGGCCATTCACCGCTGCCGCGTCGGGGCGGACGGCGCGCCGGAGGAAAAGAGATGAACCCCGGACGCGGACTTCACCCGCTGCGCCGCTGCCGCGTGGGAGCGGACGGCACACCGGAAGTAACGTGGATGCAGGGCATGGAAGAAAAAGCGACAAAGAGAGGCTGATCTGCAATGGAGCGAGTACCAAAAGCCATCGTCATGACACTGGCCACGCTGATGCTGGCAGCCTGGACCGCCTTCGGACAGGCTGCTCCGTTGGCGAAGAACCCGAACGTCGCGGAGGGGCTCGCGAAAATCGCCGTCGCGGGCGAAACCGATCTGCCGGGTCATTTTTACCTGTCCTTCGTGTCCAGCCGCAACCTGATCATGCTGGACGGGAAAGGCAACATCGTCTGGTCGAAGCACGAGGAGCAGCCGAAAGAGGGCGCAGAAACCGGCTGGTGGGATTTCAAAAAGCATGTGGTGAACGGCAAGATCTATTACAGCTACCACGACCAGACGGGCGCCTTCGACGATTTCGGGCTTACCGGCTATGCGCCGGGAGAGTGGGTCATTTTGGACGAGAAGTTCAACGAAGTGAAACGGATTACCTTTGAAGCATCGGAGGTCACCGCCAAAGGCGCGCCGCTGGACGGCCACGATTTCCTGATGCTGGACCTTGACCATTATATCCTGTCCGGTTATATCCACGATACGGTTTACAATGTTCCCGGCTACGAACGGGGCTCGAAAGTGGTTTATTCCTATTTGCAGGAAGTGGACCGCGGAAAAGTGGTCTGGGAGTGGAAGAGCATCGACTATCCGGAGCTTTATTCCCTGTCCCAGACCGAAGCCGTGGCGTCCGCCAATGACTTCGCGAACGAAAAGACCGACGCGCCGGATTATGCACATTTCAACGCCATGCGCCTCGACGCGCAGGGCCATCTGATCTGCTCCTTCCGTCATCTCGATTCCATTCTGTGCCTGGACCGCACCAGGAAAAGCGATCAGATTTTATGGAAACTGTCCGGCGACGGGGACGAGTTCGGCCTTGCCGCGAGCCAGAAAACCTCCGGTCAGCATTATGTAACGCTGAATGACGGCTGGATCTCGGTATTTGACAACAACAATCTCAGGAATGCCACCCGCGTCGATTCCTTCGCGGTTGACACCGATCGTCGGCAAGTGGTTGCCGTCCGCTCCTTCGCCTTCCCCGGCAAGTTCTCCTATGCCTGCGGCTCCGTCCAGATACTGCCGGGAGACCTCTACGTCATCGGCTGGGGCTGGGCGGTCCGGGATCCGGAGTGCATGTCCGTCTATGATTTTGCCAAAGGGAAGAAACTGCTGTCCGTCACTTTGGATGATCCGCAAGACATCACCTATCGTTGCGTATATTACGACTGACGAAAAAGCTGAGGTAAGTAATCCTTGCTGATTTACCGCTATATTTTGTCTGCGTTTGTTTTTGCACAATCCGAAGGGGGAATGCCCGATGAAAAAAAGCAAATTCGCCGCGGCCGCCGTTATCGCCTTGCTAAGCGCGGGGCTGCCCGCGCCGCATTGGCTGCCGCCCGCCGCGTCCTTCGCCGTCGTCTGTGAAGCGGCGTCGCACGTTGACGAGACGATCCGCCCGATCCGGCTCGACGTTCATACCCATTATACGGTGGACGGCGACGATGGGGGCGACCTGCTGCGCACTTCCGTGCCCCAGGTGAATCTCGTGGGTTCTGCCGAAGCCGCGGGCGTCATGGAACTGCAAAAAGCGTTGTGGAAATACGACGCCGACGCGATGGACCGCGGGCAGAAAATCCGGGAGCAGATGCTGGCGATAGCGGCGCAGGACCGGGCGGAGCGCCAGGCGGCGGGGGCGAACTTCTTTTCCGCGCACGAATCCCTGTCCGACGTTTTCGTGCGCCGCGCCGACACGATGGCGGTGAGCCTGATGGAATTCCACCAGAGCTACGAGGGCGGCGTCCACGGCATGTACGGCATTACCGGGCGGAATTTTGACGCGGAAACCGGGCAGACGCTTGCCCTCGCCGACGTGATTTCCGACCGGGAGAAGCTGGCCGAAGCCGTCAAAGCCGATCTTCGCCGCCGCTATCCGAAGGCGTCTTTCATGGAGAGCGGCAGCACGCTCATGGCAGAAATGACGGACCAGATGCTGCGGGACGACGTGCTCCCCTGGACGCTGGATCCCACCGGCGTGACTTTCTATTTCAATCCCTATCTGATCGGTTCCTACGCCGAGGGCATCTATACGGCGACGGTCCTGTTTGACGAGCAGCCGGAGATTTTCGCCGAGCGGTACCGCCGCGCCCCGGCCGCCTGGTGCATGGAAATGCGCGGCTACGTGCCGGCGCGGGTATCCTTCGCCGACGGCAGCCGCGCCGAGGTGAATGTCACGACCTCGGACAGCGGCCTGCGGATTACCAAGGACGGCGTGGTTCTCAACGACTCCGGCGAAACCGCCGGTCTGCGCCCGGTGCTGGTGAGCCTGCCCGACGGGCGCCGCTATCTCTATGTGGACAGCGTCGATGCCGGGGACACTTGGGAAACGCTGCGCGTCTATGACCTGAACGGCGCCGCCCCGCTGTGCGTCCCGATGAAACAGCGAATGACGCGCCGGGCGGACGTGGAGGAGGACTTTGCTGAAGCGGAGCGCGGCGAACCGAAAAATGACGCCTACGCCGACAAGTCCTTTTACCTCATGGCGGATCCGGAAAACTTCCTGATGACGTTGCTGGACACGGCAACCGGCAAGGCGGTTCTCTGCCAGTGCCGCGTCGGGGCCGACGGTACGCCGGAAGTCATCGGGCGGCCGAACGCGCAGGAATGAGGGAATCCCCTCAAAAGATGGAATGATACCAGAAAACGAAAGGGTGCGATTGGTATGCGGAAAAAGATTTTGCTGAAGCGCATCGCGGCGGGCTTCCTGGCGGGGCTGA
>JAEEGL012918721.1_pt1 | contig 10444 bp, 7 predicted proteins | sample 9134231 | NCBI WGS metagenome assembly JAEEGL01 (sample SAMN16246548, study PRJNA631951) | gut metagenome | biome: gut microbiome; feature: rumen; material: fiber-attached | host: Bos | place: Iran: Karaj | collected 2018-10 | reverse complement strand
TGCTACAGCTTCTTTTTCTGTTCTCATACCTTCGTCTACGAGGTCACATGCAATCTTTAAAGCAGCCTGCGCTGTTCTCTTACCGTTTCTTGTCTGAAGCATGTAAAGCTTTCCGTTCTCAACGGTAAATTCCATATCCTGCATATCATGATAATGCTTCTCAAGTATCTTGCAGACCTTGATGAACTGCTGATATGCTTCGGGGAACTGCTTCTCCATCTCGTCTATCTTCATCGGAGTACGAATGCCTGCAACAACGTCCTCACCCTGTGCATTTACAAGGAACTCACCCATGAGCTTCTTTTCGCCGGTTGCGGGATCACGCGTGAACGCAACACCTGTACCGGAATTGTTGTTAAGGTTACCGAATACCATCGGCATAACCGAAACCGCTGTACCCCAGCTGTAAGGGATATCATTGTCACGACGGTAAACGTTTGCTCTCGGGTTATCCCAGCTTCTGAACACGGCCTTGATAGCTTCCTTGAGCTGGATGATCGGATCTGTCGGGAAGTCCTCGTCAAGTTCCTTCTTGTACTCGCCCTTGAACTGCTCAGCCAGTTCCTTGAGATCTGCAGCCGTCAGGTCAACGTCGTACTCAACGCCTTTCTTCTTCTTCATGTCATCAATGAGCTCTTCAAAATGCTTTTTGCCGACACCCATAACGACATCCGAGAACATCTGTATGAAACGTCTGTATGAATCATATACGAATCTTTCGAACTTGGGATCCGGATTGGCTTTGATCATAGCCTCGACAACTTCCTCGTTCATACCGAGGTTAAGGATCGTATCCATCATACCGGGCATGGAAGCACGTGCACCCGAACGAACCGATACGAGCAGAGGCTTTTCGGGATCGCCGAAATATTTGTCGTTGATCATCTCGATACGTCCGACAAATTCCATGATCTGGCCCATGATCTCGTCATTGATCTGTCTGCCGTCTTCATAATACTGCGAGCATGCATCCGTTGTTACGGTAAAGCCCTGAGGTACCGGAAGACCGATGTTTGTCATCTCGGCAAGGTTCGCACCCTTTCCTCCGAGAATATTGCGCATCTCGGCACTACCCTCGGTAAACAGATAAACCCACTATCTCTTTCGTAAATTCATTACCTTTCCTCCTGAAAAATATATTTAAAAAATCACTTAACAAACATTATATCAGAAAAGCAGCAAAAAGTCAGAATGTAAATTTGTCTGCAAAAAATGCGTCCAGATCCTCGATCTTAATACGCTCCTGCTCCATGCTGTCACGGTCTCTTACCGTAACGGCATTATCCTGTTCGGAGTCAAAATCGTATGTCACGCAGAACGGCGTACCGATCTCATCCTGTCTCCTGTAACGTTTTCCGATATTACCCCTGTCATCAAATTCGCAGTTGTATTTCTTCGAAAGCTGAGCGTATATCTTCTCCGCGCCCTCGTTAAGCTTCTTCGAAAGCGGGAGCACACCGATCTTGACGGGAGCGATCGCAGGATGGAAGTGAAGGACCGTACGCATATCGGGCTTCTCTTCGGTTCCGATGTTTTCCTCATCGTACGCTTCACACAAAAATGCCAGCGTAACACGGTCGGCTCCGAGCGAAGGTTCAACAACGTAAGGAATATATTTCTCATTAGTCTCGTCATCAAAATAATCCATCGGCTCACCCGAAGTATTCTGATGCTGCGTAAGGTCATACTCCGTTCTTGATGCGATACCCCACAGCTCGCCCCAGTCGGTGAACGGGACAGCATACTCGATATCCCTTGTATGATCACTGTAGAAAGAAAGTTCCTCAGGATCGTGGTCCCGAAGCCTTAAATGTTCCTTTGCGATACCGAGAGTCAGAAGCCACTCATAGCAGAACTTTCTCCAGTATTCAAACCACTCGGTCTGCGTACCGGGCTTGCAGAAGAACTCAAGTTCCATCTGTTCAAACTCCCTCGTCCTGAACGTGAAGTTACCGGGTGTGATCTCGTTACGGAACGATTTTCCGACCTGACATATACCGAAGGGAACCTTCTTACGTGAAGTTCTCTGAACGTTCTTGAAATTAACGAATATACCCTGTGCCGTCTCGGGGCGAAGATATACGACAGCCTTCGCATCCTCGGTGACACCCTGGAAAGTCTTGAACATAAGATTGAATTCCCTGATGGATGTAAAGTTTCTCTTGCCGCATGAAGGGCAGGGAATGTTGTTGTCGGTTATGAACTTCTCCATCCCCTCATGAGACCATCCGTCAACCGACGACTCAAGCGTTATGCCTTTTTCGGCCGCAAAATCCTCGATGACCTTGTCAGCACGGAATCTTTCATGACAGTCCTTACAGTCCATAAGCGGATCGGAAAAGCTTCCGAGATGACCTGATGCAACCCACGTCTGCGGATTCATGAGTATCGCACAGTCAACACCGACGTTGTAAGGGCTCTCCTGCACAAACTTCTGCCACCACGCACGCTTAACGTTGTTCTTGAGTTCAACTCCGAGATTGCCGTAGTCCCATGTGTTGGCAAGGCCTCCGTATATCTCCGAACCGGGATACACAAAGCCTCTTGACTTTGCCAGTGCTACGATCTTGTCCATTGATCTTTCCATTTTTTTACTCCATTCTTTTATTTAATAACTTAAGTTATTTATTCCAGGATCAGATATGCCAGCCCGTCTGATTCATTGAGGACTCTTGCCTCTTTACCGTTTATAACGTCAACGTTGGCAGACACATATGCTATGTCCTTGAATGTTCTTATCCTCGCATGTTCGCTCATGATTATGATGTTCCTGTCGGACATGCCCATTATCTTGATCTTGTCGATCTTGTCGCCCTTCTCTACTCCCTTAAGAACAACATCCATCGTATAGCCGTTGTCGTATGCATCACCGATCGTTCCGACAAACAGTTTTTCCCCGACAAAATTCTCGTAATCCGAAGGGCCGGTAAAATCAATATCAACATAAACCTTCGAATCCTTCAGTTCTATTTTGCGAAGCTTTATCTCATCACCGCCGATCGTCTCGTTGTATTTGGCAACCGAATCGGTAAACTCGGCCTTGAGCTCCTCAATGTTGTAATAGTCCTTGTCAAAGGTATCCACTATGCTCTCCCTGACTCTGCCCTTCTTTTCAACCGTGATGGTGGTTTCGGCAAAATCGCCTTCATCATCGCCGCAACCGGGGATGAGCATAATCACAGATATCATTATTAAGATCGAAAGAAATTTTCTTTTCATACTCCAAGTGTGTTAAGCATATCCAGGCTTTTAAACTTCCTGTCAATTATCATATCCATTATACGCGACGAAAGCGTCGAGAGCTCCGCCAGCACCTCATCGCTGACCGCAAACGTATAAAGTTTCTCCACAGGTGTGCTTACGATGAAGTTGACCGTATATGCCGCAGAATCACTGAGTGTCATATCGGTCGGCACTCCCGGGAACTCCCCGTTTGCGACCATGGATTTCATTTCATATATAACTTTTATGAGCTTATTGTCAAGTGACGGTTTGACAAGAGCTCTCAGCGACTGATACAAAAGTCCCAGCATCTGCATCTCGTCGTTGTTCTCTCTCGTGTAATAATCGGCAAACTCAAGAAAATACATTCCGAGACAGGCTGCGTCAAAGTCTTCCCTGAGCTCCTCAAAATAATTGGTTATCGATGCTTCGACAAGATTATACGCAGTCCTTCCTTCAAACAGCTTGAACTGGCCGAAGCAGAACTGATTGGTCGCGGCAAGAAGCCTTGAACCCTGGCGTCTCGCCCCTTTGGCAAATGCTGTGATCTTGCCTCTTTCCTTTGTCAAAAGCACGACCCTTCTGTCATAATCATTCACCGGTGAAGTCAGAAGAACAATACCGGTGAGCATGACCGGGCCCGAAAATGAATTATCCATTACTCAGGTCTTTTTTGTCATAACCGAAGTTTTTTAACTGTATATCCGAATCACGCCAGTCTTTTTTGACTTTGACGAAAAGCTGCAGGTTAACATGCCCATCAACAAGATCCTCGATCTCGTATCTCGCGGCGCTTCCGATCTTTTTGATCATCGCCCCGCCTTTTCCGATTATCATTCCCTTATGGGAATCCTTCTCGCATACAAGCGTTGCCTCGATATTAACGACCCTGCCGCCCTCATCCATCTTTTCAACGACGACCGCCACTCCGTGCGGTATCTCATCCGACAGGCATTTGAGCGCTTTCTCGCGGATCAGTTCCGCTACTATCTGACGGACCGGCTGGTCTGTCACGGTATCCTCATCAAAGAACGGCACACCCGCGGGCATATATCTGAATATCTGCTCCAGGAGCGTATCCGTATTATCTCCTTTTAGTGCGGATACCGGAACAATCTCCGCAAAATCTCCGAGTTTCCTGTACGTATCTATTATCGAAAACAGTTCGTCGCGCTTTTTTGTATCGATCTTGTTAACAACAAGTATGACCGGCACCTTTAACTGCTTCATGTCGGATGCTATCGCGCTGTCGCTCTTTCCGACATGATCGGATGCCTCGACTATCCATAATACGAGGTCGACTTCGGATATCGTCTTCCTGGCAACGGACATCATGTATTCGCCGAGCCTGTTCTTGGCCTTGAATATTCCGGGCGTATCGAGGAACACTATCTGCCCTCTTTCGTCCGTATATACTGTCCGTATGCGGTTTCGCGTTGTCTGCGGCTTGTCCGAAGTGATCGCTATCTTCTGACCGATCAGCTGATTGGTCAGCGTTGACTTGCCAACGTTAGGGCGTCCTATAACGGCAACGAATCCTGCTTTCTTATCGGTCTGTTCCATTATTGTCCGTATTTCTGCTCTCGGGCGGCGTATCAAGAAGCTGAGCCCGGGGCTTTTCCTGTTGCTTTGCTGCCGGTTTTGCCTTCGGAGGCTTTGCTGCCCTCTTTCTGTTTGAAGCCTTTACGATAGCGATTATACCCTTCACGATACCGAATATGATGAAGAATATTACGGCAAGGATGATGAGTATTACAAGGAGCATCGGAAGTATTGATACGAACCCTACGATGAAATCCTGAATGGCCTCCCATGCATTTGCACAGCTCTCAAGGAATCCCTGTGCAACTCTCTGTCCGAATGTAAGCTCTTCTACCGGCTCGGGTGTATACTCTTTAACTTCCTGGATTGAAAGGTTGACCGTCGAATACTCAACCTGGTTGTTCATCGTACGAAGTCTCGACTCATAGCTTTCAATCTCGTAACGCACCTCTGTCAGTCTGTTCTCAAGTTCTATGATGTTCTCAAGAGTGTCAGCCTGCTCAAGAAGCTGATTGAGTCTTTGCTGCTCGATCTTGAGCGATTCCTTGTGTGCCTCGACATCCGCATACTGAAGCGTTACATCGCTTGCCGATTCGTTCTTACTCGTGATGTTTGATTCGTTTTCGAGATTATCGACGAAAGAATCAAGATTATTCGCCGGTATTCTGGCAACGATATATGCGCTCCTTGTCGAAGAATATGAGTTGTATGAATTACCGGAGATATCGGTGCTCTCGGCATATCCTCCGAGCGTTCTTATACGGTCCATGACATTTGCCACAAGCGAATCAAACTCTCTTGTCTCAACGGTCATGTTCACCGTTTTGATCAGCTTTCTGTTTGAGTTGCTCATGATCTCGGCATCGGAAGGTGCGCTTCCGGTCGAACCCGAAGCTGCTGCCTCAACAGGCGCGGCATCGTAATCCCACGCTCCCTCATCCGCGTAATCATATGCAGCCTCTTCTGCAGCGGCAGCCGGTGCAGCGCTCTTGTACGATGAGTCGGATGATCCCGACGCGCCGCAGCCTGCCAAAATACTTGCCGTCATTAATGATGCAATGATTATCGATATACTTTTTTTCATGATCTTCCTCCCTGTATTTATCACTTTAGGAATAACGATTCGGTCCTGTCAAACAGATCCTTTTCCTTTTCTATCTCTTCTTCGCCGCCGAGAACGCATATGCATTCGTCGTCTTTCATCTTTTTGATATATTTTGAAAGGGCGCTGATATCTTTGGAAGTACACCCGAGTATCTCGTCTCTTTCCTTCTGTATCTTCTCAAACGAGTCGCCGCAAAGGAAAGCATCATGGCTTCTCGAACCCTTTGATGAAGGTGTGAGCGGAAAATCAAGATCCGAGACGGTACCTATGATGAACTTTGTCATGTCTCTTTCCGATACGTCAAAGCCTTCAAGATACTCAACCGCTTTATCATAAATCTCCAGTGTTCTCCTGAGGTTCGGATCCCTGTATGATGCAAACGTGACTTTACCGTTTCTCGTGAAGGATCCGAAACATCCGTATGCACCGCCGACAACCCTCACCTGGTTCCAAAGATACTCGTATCCCATTATCACCTTGAGGACCTTGAGTGCACCGGTATACTGAAGTTCATCGCATCTGTACGTACCGGCCTTGGCAACGTACTGAACCTTGGCGCTCGTCTTGTATCCCTCACTGAATTTTCGGGGGGTAAAATCGTATACCGCAGGTTTTCCTTCCCCGTCGGGGCAGCTCTTTGCAAAAGCTTCGACCTCTTTTTTCAGAGCGTCTGACTGACTCTTTTCGGCTGTATAGTCGACCATGACAAGATTGTCTTTTGTGAATATGATATCGCTGACTTTGCGAAGATAGCCGCACAGTTCGTCAAATTTTGCATCGTAGTCGGATTCTATCGATTCGATGAGTCTGTAAAACTCTATACCGCCCATCTTCTCCGATATCATCTCTGAAGGAGATATCCCCGAAAGAGCCCTGTGCATTGCAACTGCATGAGCGCTTGACATCATCGCACCCTGAAGGCGTGATTTCAGCATGCATATGATCTCATAGAGACGTTTCTTATCATTCAGATCCGATGTAAAGATGACCTCACGGAATATGTCAAACGCAAACGGCAGCCTGTCATAAAGTATCTTTGCCTTGAGTTCAAAATGATGAACAAACTTTCCGATATCGTTAAGATCATTGTAAATACTCGTTCCGAACGTAATGCCGCCTGAATTTAAGAATATCTCGTTTGCAAGATCGGCATACGTGTAATTCTTTGTATTGACCATTCCCAGAACAGCCTTGAGAAGTGCCACATACGGTATCAGTTCGATAGGTACTTTTCCCACATCAAACGAAACCGTGAGATATCCTATACCGTTTGTGAATATATCATGATATAGAACCGTCTTACCCGACACTTCACACTTTTCGTTAACAAAATCCTCGGCTTCTTTTTTAATATCGGATATCTTAAGGAGCGGGATGCATTTGAGTGTCTCCTCATCATCCTCTTCTTCCTGATAGGCATGAAGCGCTTTCGTATCTTCGATGAGTTTTTTGATCTCATCACCGCTCATCGAACCCTTTTTAGCGGCAAGCTTATCGGATAGTTCCTTATCCTTGGCCAACGTCATTCCCTTTGAAGGAGTGAGGCACACGAGTGAGACATGCGTGTTGTCAAGAAGATACTCTTTTGTCAGTTTTTCGAAATAATCCGTTTCCACTGCCTTCTTAAGGAATTCAAAAGTATCAAGCGAACTGATATGGATGAACGGACGGCTCTCATCGTACAGCCATGAATCAAGACAAGTCAGACCGTACATGAGTCCCTTCGGATAATGACCGAAATCGGCCTCGCGGAATTTAAATTCGAAAAGGTTGATCCCCGCAAGAAGTGCTTTCTTGTCATAGCCCTTGGAAACGGTATCCGTTAACACCTTCCTTATGATCCCGGTAAACTCATCCTTTTTGGAAAGATCCGAGTTCTTGGCTATGATTGACAGATACGGCTGATAAACGCCGTTCTCATATATGGACTGAACATCCTTGCAGATGAGCGAATCAAGAAGGGCCTGCTTCAATATCGCACCGGGCGATGACAAAAGTGCAAATTCAAGAACCTGGAAAGCGATGTAGAGTTTTTCGTCAAGACTCGTTGAGATGACGGCATTGTATGACAGATACGTATTCTGCTCTTCAGGCTCGTCATTCGTTATGGGATACTCCTTCACAAGCTCACAAGGCTTATTGAATCCCTTCTGAAGAGCGATACTCGAATCGATATCAAGCCTGTCGTATTTTGACAGATACTCACTGTCGATGTACTCAAGCCTCTCGTTCATGTCGGCATTTCCGTACAGATAAATATAGCTGTTGGAGGGATGATAATACCTTTTATGAAAATCAAGGAAACGGTCGTATGTCAGATCCGGTATAACGTCGGGATCTCCGCCGGATTCAACTCCGTAGCATGTATCCGGGAACAGCGAATCGAAAACGTAACGGCTGAGCATGTCATCGGGCGATGAAAAAGCACCCTTCATCTCAGAGTAAACAACACCGTTGAGAGTGATCGGTGAATCCTCATCCTCTATCTCATAGTGCCATCCTTCCTGCTTAAATATCTGCTCTCTCTCATAGATGTTCGGGTGAAATACCGCATCAAGATACACATCGCACAGGTTTTTAAAATCCTGATCGTTACAGCTTGCTACAGGATAAACGGTCTTATCGGGATATGTCATTGCATTGAGGAACGTATTCAGACTCCCCTTTGCAAGTTCAACAAAAGGATCCTTTGCGGGATATTTCTTTGATCCGCAAAGTACCGAATGCTCTATGATATGCGGGACACCGGTCGAATCCTCGGGCGGTGTGCGAAAGCCAACATAAAAGACTTTGTTGTCATCATCATTCTCTATGCACATGACCTTTGCTCCGGTCTTTTTGTGCTTTAATATGTATCCCTTTGATTTGATGTCCTTAAGATCAGTGGTGGAAACAAGCTCGTATGCTTTAAGATCAGTAGTGTTCATGTTACTCTCCATATAATTTTTATAGGTACTTGTGTAGTAAGGAATCTTCCCACTTCGTGGGCCCCTCCTTTCTACATGATGTGCTCATGAGTGAACAAATGCTCATTGCAGTATTCGTAATTTCCGTTACACTTCGAACAGAATCTGAATTCAAGCGTATCACTGTCCTTCTCCGTCCGTCCGCATATAGCACATTTATGCTTGGTTATCGCTGCTGACCTTGTCGGACCGGTATGAGTGGAAGCGCCCGCCGTTGCATTCTTAAATGCACGCTTTCTGTACATCTCCTTCGGTGAAATACTCCTGTAATTCCTTGTCGTAAAGAAGAATACAATAAAGTTCAGAAGGCTCATGAAAATAGCAACTTTTACTGAAATGCCCTCACTAAAAAACTGAAAGAGCGTAATAGCTGCATAAACATATGCCATCCACTTCATTTTTACAGGTATTATGAACATAAACAGCACTTGCATATTGGGATACATTACAGAAAATGCCAGGAAAATAGATAAATTTATATAACTTGTATTAAACCCAGCACATATCTTCAAACCAATTTCCGCTGCTACATTAGGATCAATAGAAGCGCCACCGTTTAAATACACTAATATTGCGTATAAAACAAATGATCCTATTATTGAGAAAATCAAACCGGAAAAAATATAGACATTATATCTAAATGCTCCCCACGTTCTCTCAAGAACAGTACCAATTTGGTAATAAAAATAGAGCATTATTATTGCAAATAGAATATTTGAGCCAACTGGCGGAACCAAAATCCATGTAAAAATTCTCCAGACTTGTCCATGGATAATACCATAAGGATTCAGCCCCATAAATACAAGTGTTGCATAATCGGGCAGACCATACATTTTTGCACCAAACAAATCTATTACATATCCTACTGCATAAGCAAGAATAATATAGAATGAAAGGTTTCTAATCGCGTATTTTCCGATCTTTCTCTCGATCTTGTTCAGTAATTTTTCCATAGTTACCTCAAATCTTCACACAATCTGTGATAGTATAACATTTTACCCCTTGAAAGTAAATGCGGTGGTTGGTAAACAGGCCTCGCGCAAAAACAATGCTCTTTACCTTGAAAAACAACATCCAAAACTATATAATAAGACGCGCTGTAAAATAATAAGGAAACGGATACATGAGCGACAAAAAGTACTTTCTCGGCATCGACATCGGTTCGACGACCGTAAAGATCGCCATCTGCGATAATAACGACAATCTTCTGTTCTCAGATTACAGACGGCATTTCGCCGACATACAGAACACTCTCAGGGACCTTCTCTCATCCGCGAGGGAACTGCTCGGTCCCGTAGAGCTCCACCCGATAATTACCGGAAGCGGCGGCCTGACGCTTGCCAATCATATGAACATCCCTTTTGTACAGGAAGTCATATGCGTCAGTACGGCTCTTTCCCGAAAATATCTCAAAACCGATGTTGCTATCGAACTTGGCGGCGAAGATGCCAAGATAATCTATTTCGAAGACGGAAACATCGAGCAGCGAATGAACGGTATATGTGCCGGCGGTACGGGTTCCTTCATCGACCAGATGGCAGCGCTTCTCATGACTGACGGCGCCGGCCTTAACGAATATGCAAAGAACTATCACAGCCTCTATACGATC
>JAEEGL011813134.1_pt1 | contig 10444 bp, 10 predicted proteins | sample 9134231 | NCBI WGS metagenome assembly JAEEGL01 (sample SAMN16246548, study PRJNA631951) | gut metagenome | biome: gut microbiome; feature: rumen; material: fiber-attached | host: Bos | place: Iran: Karaj | collected 2018-10 | reverse complement strand
TCATACGTGCAGCCGGTTTCTTTGCAGCTTTGAATCCTTTCACGATCCAGCCTACGCCTCCCGCAATGCAGCTGATACCGGCACAGATGCCGAGTATTGCAGCGAATAGTTGTGCCGGCGTGAATGATATAACCGTCTCCATTTAGTCCGTCACCTCATCCCATCCCCATACGCCGGGTTGTTTTTTTGACAATTTTGTGGTATACTTTTAATGGAGTGATTGCATTGAAAGACTATTGTGTTTATGTTCATATTGCACCTTCCAATAGAAAATATGTTGGAATAAGCTGCGACCCTAAAAAGCGTTGGAACGAGGGCCGCGGGTACTCAAAAAACTATATCTTTTACCGCGCTATTAAAAAGTACGGTTGGGATAATATTGAGCACAAGATTCTTTATTCTGGTCTGGATCTTGAAGAAGCAAAAGAAATCGAAGCTAACCTTATTTCTGAGTGGCATCTCACCGACCGGAAGTATGGGTATAATTTGATAGATACAAAAAATGGTGTTAGTGAAGAAACCCGTCAACTAATGTCTGCGGCAAGGAAAGGAAATAATTATTGCGAAGGACGAGAACTATCCGATCAGACACGGCAAAAGATTTCCGATTCTCTAAAGCGGCACTTTTCAGACCCGAAGAATAGGGACAAGCTTCACCGTCCGCATAGCGAAGAAACAAAAGAAAAACTTAGACAACGCGTCTTTTCAGAAGAGACTCGCGCTAGAATGAGCCTGGGCCAACACCGCCGCGATTGTTCCGGTTCTAGAAACCCAAGCGCTAAAGCTGTTCGTCAACTAACCTTGACCGGCGAACCAATAAAGGAATATGAGTATGCGAAACTCGCCGCGCAAGAACACAATATTGATCTTTCAAGCATAATTAAATGCTGTCGCAACAAGCAAAAAACCTGTGGCGGATACCGATGGGAATATGTGTGACCCATCGGTATTTTTTACGCCTCATCCCAGAATTGTGTTACTCCCGGTTCGTAGGTGTTGTAATCTATGTTAGATATCCAGTGTTTTCCATTGTGGGAAACTTTAGCGTTAAGCCGGTATGCCGTCTCAGCGGATATCGGCTGTATCCATTCGGGCCATTCCTCTGTTGGATTGCCCACCTTTGCCCACAGACTCGGAGAAACATCAGGAGTCCACGATGCCTGTGAATGATGAGCAGTAAGGCACTTGTACAGTTCGCCACCGTAAGAACGCAGATTACCAATCTCATAGTCCACGCCCACTTCCCACGGAAGGAACAGATCCACGTACTCTGCGGCAATCTCTTCGCTTATCTCACCGTTCTCTGCCATCGTGCGGAACGATATGCTGTTCGTCTGCTCTATCTCACTCACTCGTTCTTCCAGTGTCGGCGGCGGTGTCCATCCCTCGTCATGATTCGTCAGCGTGATTGACCCGTCACGAATTACCTGCCGCAGATAGTCAGACGGATTGTCCTCTCTCAAAAGGAAACCGTCATTGGCATATACGCCGATTGTTCCGCTGACCGATTCTATGTTCACGAGCGAGTCGCCAGTGTAGACTATCTCGGCGGCGTTCTGCCATCGATATATATCGGGATAGGTCGTGTTGTTGATTGTGATGTACATTGTCTGCCCCCTTATGATAGGCCGATGATTGAACCACCATAGACTTTTATATCCCCTGATGGGTTGGAAGATTCGCACACTTGTAGATATTGACCATTAACGTAGGCTGATTTCATAGCATAGGCTCCCGCAGTGCTTGTAAACACTTGTTCGTAGGTGTTGTTTTTAACCTCCCACGCAGACATAGCCCCTGAACAAGCGGCGAGATATATAGCCTTTGTTTTATCGTTTGTTAATACTGAACCAGTTACCGCACTGTTTCTACCTGCAAGCCTTGTAACAGTTGCCGAGGAAAGAATTTGGTCTATTTCAGACGATGGATACTCATCGGGGAACGTCACCTGCACCATAGATGCTCCAAAAACAGGCGTGGAATACATAGAGGTATTGCTAACGTATCCTCCATCATAATAATAATTCATTGCTGAACGATTATTTATACCGCACTTACTGGAACTCGACTTCTTAATTGGCGTGGAAATAAGACCAGTACCGTTACTATTTACTTTCCATATTCCTATATACCCATCACAAAATACGAAGAAATAAACATTATGCCCTACAAAGCCAAGACTACCAGATACACTAATATATTCATATAGTTCACTATCGTTCCAACCAGTATGCATGGAACTTGAAGTACCTGTGTTAATTACATAGGCGTTCTCAAACAGCGTTTTCAGCGTCAACCTGTCGCAGTCGTACCGCCGTCTTAAAAATACACAGTCTGCCATAACTCACCTCACGATGATACGATTGTCGCTGTCCAGTAGTAACGAGACGATGATGACCCGTTCCTTGTCAGCGTAATGGTGTAACTCTTGTCGGGTGTAAAGGTGTAACTGGCGGCAGACGAGGTCGTGCCTGTTGCTACCGTCACGCCGTCAAGGGCAATTTGGCAACGAGTTCTATAGTTAGTACCCGAAGCGTAACAGTAGACGGTAATAGACGGTGCAGTGTCGGGTGGTATCGTGTACGACAACGACTGATTTGATGTGTACTTCGTTGTGCCTATCTGAACATATCCGTAACTGGAACTGTAATAGTTACCGCTGATAGTTACGGTAATCGTTATCGGGTGTTGTACTGGAAGTATCTCTCTCGGTCGTCTGCAATCACTCACGAGAAACACACCACCTTAACAGGCACATTGACGGACGGAGCAATACCGATGCACTTGCCAGTCAGCGTACCGCTACCAGTAGTTATGATGTGAATACGACCGAACCCTGCGAGTATTGCCTCGTCAGCATCAGCGTCTGAACCCGAAAGAACACAATCAACCTGTGGCGGCGTACTATAGTTTGCAAGCATACCAGTCACGTTGACCGTCTGCGTCTTGTAGTCGCCCGATGAACTCCATCCCGAAGAAGAGAACGTAGCAGTGAACACCGTAGCCGATGCACCGTCTGCACCTGTCGGCCCCGTAGGACCTGTAGGTCCAGTTGGACCAGTTGGTCCGGTAACTGTGCTTCCGGTCGGACCAGTAGGCCCCGTAGGTCCCGTTGGTCCCGTCACCGTATTCCCATCCGCACCGGTGGGCCCCGTAGGACCTGTAGGTCCAGTGATAGACTGACCGTCAGCACCAGTAGGTCCAGTCGGTCCCGTAGGCCCGGTAATTGACTGACCGTCTGCTCCAGTAGGACCTGTTGGTCCTGTCGGCCCTGTGACAGTTGCACCATCCGCACCAGTAGGTCCAGTTGGACCTGTCGGGCCAGTTGCTCCTGTAACAGACGCACCGTCCGCACCTGTCGGTCCAGTTGGTCCAGTAGGTCCTGTGATTGATTCACCGTCAACACCTGTTGGGCCAGTCGGCCCTGTTGCACCAGTTGCACCTGCCGCGCCACGAATAGACTGTCTCGGCGTTGCAAAGAGTGTTGTCGTGGATACAGTATCAACAGTGTATCTGTAATACGAGTAGAGGATGATATCGCCTTTCTTCGGCGTAGCACCCGTCTCGCCAGTAAGGTTGCTGATAGTGAACGTGTAGTTCGGCGTGGTCGGCGCGGTTGTGGTCGTCCAAATTCTGTTGCCGTCCGCACCAGTAGGACCGGTTATACTCTGACCGTCATTACCCGTGGGTCCGGTGGGTCCGGTATCACCCTTCGCGCCCTGGATCGCACCGTTGTTCACCCACGCATGGTTGACGGCGTCCCAGACGTATATATCATACGGAGCCGCTGATCCTACACCGTAGATGTCGCCTTCCTGCGGATTCGGTACCGCAGTTTGAAGGGCAGACAGAGTCGCATAGTAACCCTTGATAGTAAACCCGTTACCCTGAGGACCTGTCGGTCCTGTAGGTCCCGTACTTCCCGTAGGTCCGGTACCACCGGTAGGACCGGTGATTGACGCACCTGTCGGTCCTGTAGGGCCTGTGGGTCCTGTTATCGATGCACCCGTAGGTCCTGTTGGTCCGGTAGGGCCTGTTTCTCCTGCACCCGTAGGTCCTGTAGGTCCGGTAGGCCCTGTGGGCCCTGTTGCACCTGCACCTGTTGGTCCGGTGGGCCCGGTATTTCCTGTGGGCCCCGTGGGCCCCGTACCACCAGTTGGTCCCGTAGGTCCCGTGATGCTCTCGCCCTGAGGGCCGGTATCACCGGTGGGCCCTGTCGGTCCGGTACCACCGGTTGGTCCGGTAGGTCCGGTAACGCTTGCACCCATGGGCCCGGTATTACCCTGAGGCCCTGTCTCACCCGTGGGCCCCGTATTGCCCTGAGGCCCCTGAGGGCCGGTAACCGTATTGCCCTGCGGTCCTGTAGGTCCCGTAGGTCCCGTCGGGCCGACGATATTCGCAGCAGCCCATTCTTCATTCTCGGTATCCCAGAAGTACATGAGGTAGTCATCGTCAGATCCTACCATGTACCAGTCGCCCTTCTCGCCGGTGGGGTGTTCCTCCTCCAGATCCGCAAGCGTTTCATATACCGCTATAGGACTTACGCTGCCGGGAGGTCCGACTAGTGATTCAAGCCATTCAGCTTCGCTGCCCTGGAACCCATGCTTCAGAGCTATGCCGTAGGCTGTGATATAGTAGCCATGCCACCATCTAAAGTAGTCGCCCGGCGTCAGGATCTGCGGGGGATAATTCTCCGGCGTAACTTCTCCGCCCGGCTGATATCCCTGCTCTTCATTGAACTCTTCTTCCGTGCCGGTGTATCCATTGCGAACAGCGAACTCATAGTCGCTCATGTACTGACCGTATACATATCTTCCGCTCAAATGTGATACACCTCCCTGTGGGTATCAGCAGGTCTATAAGTAAGTGCGAACCAGCGCATGAACTCGCCGAAGTCTGAATTGAACATCATGGCAGTATTGGCGTACTTATCGTACTCGCCGTTTGCAAAGTCGATCTTCGCCGTCAGGTACGATCTGTACAGCTTGTCGTGCGGAGGACGGACTAGCATCTCCTTGTTCTTGTCGTCACGCAGCGTCGTCGCTTCCCACTTGGTAGCATCCCATGCAGCCGGCGTTGTGATGGCCGTCGTGCAGCTGTACACCGTGCCGCCTTTCTCAGCCTTGTCGCCTACGGCATAAGTCGCAGCTGCGCTGAACGGTTCATAGTAGTCATACTTCATGACCTGATTTATTGCCCAGAGATAAACTTCAATCTGGACCTTACCTTCGACCTCATTGAGCCATTCGGTCTTCTCCTCATTGGTAAATGCATTCGGTTTAATCGCATCCACATAATCTATGCACTCTTTAACGGTCACTCTGATTCCCCCTCATCGTTTCGGTGTACCCCAGATCTCCATGAGATACCGTCTTGTCTCTCTGTCGGCGGATTCATAATCCTCCCACTGAGATGCCGTCCATACGACGCCTTCCTTCGCGGCTTCCGTCTGAAGGTATCTCTGCTGCGGTCTGATGTAATGCGCTATGGCCAGAGACATAACACAGTCGTCGTGCGCTCCTTCTTCAGCTTCCGGTTTCCAGCTCTCTGACCGGACGAACGTCAGCATCTCCTGCAGCGTAGTCTCGTCGCATACTATGTTGATATCGTCTCTCGCTGCCTTTATAAGCTCGCTGATTATCACAGGTCTTGTCTTGCTGTCCGTCCTAAAACCGAATGCCTTGCGAGTAGCATGGGTGTAATTGTCCACAGTCTCTCTGACATACTGCTTGGGATAGTTGAGCCGCTCCAGCTCCATGACCGGATATGTGGAAAAGTTCGTCTCTATCCCGATCAGGGCTACATTGTAGTGCATGCCCAGACAATACATCTGCCTTGCGAACAGGTCCTCATCAAACTGATGTCTTAATGTCGCCACCTGCACGCCGGTCCTGTTGTCAAGCACCTGACCTACGAAACTATCAGATCCTTCGCCGGCTGTATCTCCGCCGATAACGTAAGGCACGCCGGCTTCCGGTTCCGCATACAGTTTGATAAAACCCTTTGGATCGTCTACCCACCGGATGTTATCTATCTTCCTGCCGTCGTCGGTGAACTCAAAGTATCCTCTCCGTACCGGCTGTATCTTGTCCATCAGTCGTCTTGTAACGTCCTTAGCGTTGAAGACAGACTGTCCTGTGACTCCCCACATTCCCAGACAATAGACCGTGTAGTAATACTCGTCGGTATCCTTGAACGCTTCAAGCGTCTTCACGGCAGCATCGTCCAGGAATCGGTTGTCTTTATATGTTGACTCGTGTGTCCTTGCACGCTCATCTTCTGTATCGAAGAACCTGCGTTTCAACCAGTGCTGTATGGATATAGGGTTGAACGTCAGGATAATTTGCTTGTAGTATTTACTCTCGCCGCGAAGACGGATGTCCAGCTGATTGAAGTCCGACTCCAGAAGTTCGCTCGCTTCTTCTATCCATATGGATGATATGTTGTATATGGACTTCAGCTTCTCAACGTCGTCCAGTCCGGCGAAGATTATCTCTGATCCGTTCTCGAATGAAATGGTGAGGTCGGTCTTATTGCACTTGTACCCGCTGTCCGGATAATACTCTGCCACCTGACCGAGCAGCTGCCGGAAGCACGACTCTCGCAGTGTCCTTGCGACTTTACGGCAGACGAGTATGCGGTGTCCCGGCTCAGATACGCAGCGTTCCAGAATCTTTCGTCCTGCGAATATCGACTTGCCTGAACCGCCGCCGCCTTTCAGCACAAGGTATCTGTGCTGATCTCCGTATAAAGGCATGAACGAGTAGTTGCTCGTTTCACGCAGTGCTCTGTACCACAGCGCTGCCTGATACAGTGTCTCTATGTCTGTACTCATTTCCCCTGCCTGTAGAACTGTATGTTCCTTATGATCCGCTCGTTGTCCGGTTCCAGCTCCAGAGCTATCTCGCCGCTGTCTACAGCTCGTTCCGGCCTGCCGGTGAACCAGTACCCAAGCGATAAAAGATCGTACACAGCAGCGCTCCACGCTTCAGACTCGTTGATACCGCAGTCTGATCTGATCTTTATGGACGCTGCCTTCTCACCATAGTAGATGACGCCGGCCCAGTCTCCGTCAAAGTAGCACGCCTTCTCGGCTGCGTACCATGACTCTCTGAGATACGGAGCTTCAGCTACGGACCTGATCGCCCATGCTTTGCTCTGCCCTATATTGCCAGTCTCTCTGTAGCACTCGGCCAGGTACCGCATTGTAGCGGCACGCTCGTCCACCCACGTACCCATCTCCAGATACTTCAGAAACTGCGCTATCGCATCCGCATATCTTCTGTGGTACATGTACTCTCTGCCCAGGTAATGCACGCAGCGGGGCGTAGGCGTCTCCTCAGCGGCAAGTTCAAGCAGCGGCAGATATCCCGCTCTGCTCTTCGTATCGTCCGGCAGGTGTTCGCACATCAGCGTGGGGATGTACGTCCTGACGGGGTTCGTATCTATGGGATCAATAACTTCATGGACTGGGTAGATCCATTTGACAGCACCGCGCTTGTGCAGCTTGTCGCGGACATGGGAGGACTGCGGCGTTCCGTCGGCGTTCCTGCCGCAGATGCAGACGTATCGTCCTATATCGGCATCGTTCCAGTTCTGCTCCAATTCCTTGCGCCAGCCGGGAAGAAGCACTTCGTCCAGGTCCAGGCACAGACACACATCGGTGTCGTCCGGTATCAGCTCCATGCTCTTGTTCCTGGCTACGTCAAATCTCCACGGATCTATGACTTCCCGCTTGACAATGCAGCCACGCTCCCGAAGGAGCTGTACAGTATCGTCGGTAGATCCTGTGTCCAGAACTGCGATGTAGTCTGCATCTCTGGCTGAATCGCAGAAGCGGTCTACATGCTTTGATTCGTTCTTCGCTATCGCATATACGCAGACTTTCATATTCTCTCCTGCAGTGCAGGGGACCGCAGATAATCTGCCGTCCCCTGCTTCAGTTTGTTCAGCTGTCGCTGCCCGTTGCCAGCTGGTTGACCAGTTTGTTGTAGTCGGTCTTGATCTCATTGATCAGAGTAACGACTTTATCAAACTCAGTCTTGGTCGGGGCAGTGCTTGCCGCCGCCGTCGCACTGTCAGACGTTATGGCGTAGGTGGACTTGGTTATGTCCAGCCCGCCCTTTGCCTTCATCTTGCCGGTGACTTCAAGATTCGTGAATCTGGTATAGCCTGCCATTATTCACGCCTCCTTTACGGGATCAGGTCGGTGCCGTTGGTGATACCGGAGATCGCGAAAGCTCTCCAATCATTAAAGCCAGCGGTAAATCTGGAGTAGCCCTTCCAGACGTTCGCGTCGTTGCCACTGAGCTCGGACCTGACTTCAAGGTTTACACGATCGAACCAGACCGCGCCACCGTACTCCTTGTTGTACTTGCTGTCAGCGAGTACCCACGCAGAGGTGTTGGTGCCGATGAACTGGTTGAGGTACGGCCAGACGATGACGTTCCATCTGCCGTAGGTGTAGTTGAAACCGTTGTTCGCGGTGTCGGGATCTTTATCAGCGCCGATCGCAGCGAAGACAGCTTTCTTGAGAGCATAATCGTTCGGGATGATGATGGTATCCGGAGCGACGTCCAGGATCTCGCCGTTGTCATCCTTAAAGCCCTGCATCTTGACTTCCAGAGCAGCGAGAGCATCGGCAGAGAAGGTCTCGTCGAAGAGGTTCGACTGAGTGCCGGTCTTGCCGGTCTTGCTGGGATGGGCCATAGCGAACAGGTTGGAACCGTCAGCAGTAGCAGTGGAGAAAACCTTTCCGCCGAAGCTGACGGTGTAGTCAGTGGCGTTGTACGCCTTGTCCATTGCGGCTCCAAGAAGGGCAGCGCCGAACTTCTCACGGGTTCTGTAGTAGGAAGTGATGAAGGCCGCCGGCTTTTTGCGGAGGTCCATCAGGTTGGCATCGTCGATGATCTCACGAGACAGGGAGAAAGAGTTCTTCCAGGTCATGTGCTCAAACGACTTGCTGTAGCCTTCCTGCATGCCGTCTACGGGATAGTCGCCGTTCTCGCCGACGGGCTTGAAGCCTTCCATAGAGGTCATGCCGGTGAGCTTCTCAGCCCAGTGAGAGGATCTCTCCATATCGAAGAGCTCCTTGATCATGGACTGCGCTTCAAACGCTTCGCCACGTTTCTCCAGGAACATCTTGATGGGTTCCTGGGATTTGCCGAATATAGAATCCTGAAGGCCGGAGCCTTCGGTAAAGACGATATTAGCCATTACTTAACTCCTCCTTCTTAGAATCTGACGCGGCACTTGTCGCCGCTGGCCGAGCCGGCCTTCCAAACGACCTCAGCTACGCCGTTGGTTTCAGTCGCAGTAACCTGCAGACCGTTGGAAGCGTGCAGCGTTACCTTATCGCCGAGATCAACGCCGGAAGCGCTGGCGCTGAAAGTGGTCTCAAAGATCATGTCATGGTTGACTCGCATGACGGGGATGATGGTACCCGCAGTAACAGCAGCGCTCTTCTCAACGAGGCTGATGTACGTGGGGGCGGTGGTGCCGGTGGCAATAGCGAGCTTGCCGCTGGACTGGGTCAGGGCCATGCCGACTTTAGGAGTGATCGCGCTGCAGGGCAGATACTCGATGCCGGGAATGTGGCCGGAACCATCTATGCTATGAAGCAGAAATGCCATAAGTCATTCAATCCTTTCTGTGATATTTGTTGTAGTGTGCCTGGATCTCGGCGTCTGTAGCGTCGGGATTTATGGCGCGGTACATATCCTTCACATCAGCCGGAACGCTCAGTGCGCCGGTCCCGCGTGAGGATGTACCGGATAGATGCTGCTTGCTGTTGATACTGTTAAGCGCCGCCTGCTTGGTCGCTGCTGCTTTACGGCCGGACAGCTTATCGAAGTTGGTCAGCATGTAGGCTTCTACAAGAGTCATACCGCGTTTTACCTTGCCGTAAAACTCATCGTAGTTGTCCATCTTAGTCAGATCGCCCAGCTCTTTGATGGAAGGGTCCATCTCAGTAATCTGGCGCAGCTGCTCGTCGATCTTCATCTTCGCCTGCTGTTCCTGTGCCTGAGCTGCAATAGCTTTGGCCTGCTTGACTTCAGGAAGATCATCAACGAACTTGCGGAACTCGTCCTGACTCATGCCGGACTTCTTCACTACCCGGTTACGTTTCTCCTCTTCGTACTTCGCCTTGTACTCGTCGTACTCAGCCTTTGTCGTTATAGGCTGTTTCGTGTAGGGATTAGTCAGTCCCATGCCGGCGATAGTCTCGTCAAGGTATTTATCAGCTTCTGCTTTGGCGTCGCTCTTTGCCTGAGCTACTGCCTGGTCCCGCTCCTGCTCCGCCTTCCTGCGTGCTGCAGCGTACTTGGCGTTCTGTTCAGGCGTCTGCTTCTCCGGTTCTACGTCCGGTTCGGCAGAGGATTCTGTGTCATCTCCGGCAGGTTCGGCGACTTCCTGCTCGTTTTCGCCTTGTGTGCTCTCAGCC
>JAEEGL011562482.1_pt1 | contig 10444 bp, 12 predicted proteins | sample 9134231 | NCBI WGS metagenome assembly JAEEGL01 (sample SAMN16246548, study PRJNA631951) | gut metagenome | biome: gut microbiome; feature: rumen; material: fiber-attached | host: Bos | place: Iran: Karaj | collected 2018-10 | reverse complement strand
ATATTCATTCTTTTGGATAGTTAGATTAGATACTATTTCTTTAATATCTTTTTTAGTAATATTTTTAGTCCAAGATATACCTGTTAGTATAATACCATCCATTCTATCAGCACATAGTTTGGGCCTATCATTATCTACAATAGTATACTTTTTAAAATTAATAATATCTTCTGGCTTTATATTATCCTCTTTTAAGCATTCTAATAGATATTTATCATTCATAATTATTTCTTCAGTATATTCTTCAGTTGTTTCTTGATTAGCATAATCATTATTCATGTAATCTATGACATGAGAGAAACATGGTGTCGCTACATCATGAAACAATCCCGCTAATGAACTAGTTTTGTCATTAGTCAATTTATAAGTAAGCAATGCTACAGTTAAGGAATGATCATATCTTGTTATATATTCTTTAAAATTATAGATATCTTTAGAGGCATAATCCATTCCACAAAAATAACTTATCTTCTTCAATCTTTTTAATGAATCTGATTTTAAATATTTTTTAATAAATACAGGTAATTCTTTATACCCTAATAGTTCTTTATAGTACTCTAACATAATATACCTCTTTGTCTAATTATTTTACATGTTAATTATATATTAGTCAAATAAAAAGAACACGTCGTGTTCTTTATTTTTTAAGTGGTGCGGGTGAAGGGACTTGAACCCCCACGGATAAACCACTAGATCCTAAGTCTAGCGCGTCTGCCAATTCCGCCACACCCGCAATAGATGGTGGACCCTGCAGGACTCGAACCTGCGACCGCCCGGTTATGAGCCGGATGCTCTAACCAACTGAGCTAAGGGTCCGTAAATCAATAATATCACATCTACTTGTATTTTTCAATGGATATTTTGATTTGTTTTTATTTTTCAATATAAACGCTTACTTTTTTTCTATCTTTTCCTAAGTGTTCATACTTTACATAACCTGAAACTGTAGAATATAATGTATCATCTGTACCTTTACCTACATTAGTACCAGGATGTATTTTAGTTCCTCTTTGACGATAAATAATTGAACCTGCAGTTACATATTCACCATCACCGGCTTTTGCTCCTAATCTTCTACCAGCAGAATCTCTACCATTACTTGTTGAAGATTGTCCTTTTTTATGAGCAAATAATTGTATATTAAATTCTAAAAATTTTAACATATTTTATTCCTCCCTATTAATTATTTTAATGTTCTTGGAATACTTTTTTTCTAGTTCTTGTAAACAAGATAACATGTTACTTATTAGTGTATCTGTTATATTATTATGTTTATGAATACTAATAGTTAATTTATTATTCTCTTCTTTGACATCTACGGCATCCTTATCAAATCTTGCAATAGCTTCAATACTAGTCATAACAATCGTACTTGCACTTGCACAAACGATATCTTTTCCATATTCGTCATAGTTAGCATGTCCTAGAAATATAATCGTATTCTTTGTTACTTCTACTTTTATCATAAAAGCACCTTATTTAATCTTCTTAATTTCAATCTTAGTATATGGTTGACGATGTCCTTGTTTCTTTCTTGTAGATCTCTTATTAGGAACATAAGTGAAAATAGTCATTTTCTTTCCTTTTCCTTGTTTAACTACTTCACCTTCAACAGTTACTCCTTTTAGATAAGGATTTCCTGCTTGGCCATCAGCCATTAAAACTTTATCGAAAACAACTTTTTTACCTTCTTCAGCATCTAATTTTTCAACAAAAATAGTATCGCCTTCAGCAACATAATATTGTTTTCCGCCTGTTTCAATAATAGCTTTCATAAATTACCTCCTTAGATATTTGTTTAAGACTCGCCATTATGGTGGACAATGTCTCTTTTTACCAATTTCTGTGCGGTTGAGCCTTAAAGGCCCGAGGTCTTCAAACATTTATAATTTTAACATAATACAGGGTTATAGTCAAATGTTTTTTGCCTAAATACCTTTAAATTTACGGATTAAGGCTTGTTTTTCAGTAATATAGGTATTATTTTTCTTAATTATATGATATTTTTCTTTATACATATGGTCTATTTTATTTATTTTTCTTGTTTTTTGATATGTTAATTTATGAAGATATCTTTCTAAAAGAAATCTATTAAAATAATAATTTATTTGTTTATAATACTTGATAATATTATCTATTATTACGGTTAATATTAGAATTATTGTATAGTTAAATTCATAATAGTTTAGTGATAATATTACTATTAAAGATAAAATAGAAATAATAATATTTAGTTTAAGAGTTATTTTATATGGAACAATTTTATTTAATAAAAGGGATAATATTTTGGAGCCATCTAATGGATGGATTGGTAGAATATTAAATATTAAGATACTTAGATAATATTCTTTAAATTCAAGATAGATATATTCTCTTAATATGTTGTGTTTATATAGTATAATGACAATTATAAAATATATGGTTTGAAATAGTATTCCAGCTATGGCTACCAGTAATTCATCTTTTATTTTAGTATTAATCATATTATCTATTTTAGTAATACCCCCAAAGGGATAGATAGTTATTTTTATGGGATTTAGATTAAGTATTTTAGCCACTATATAGTGACCTAATTCATGAATTATTATAATACTAGTGAATACTAATAGATTAGAAAAATAGCCTGTTAAGATAAAACCTAAGGCTATTATTATATAAGTATAATGGAATTCTAATTTCATTTTAGATATTCTTTATAATCCTCAAATTTACCATCTTTTTGGTATGCCATATATAGTTTATTATCCTTAGTAGTACCTAAATATGATCCAGCATTTACATAGTCATATAGTTTAGGTGATATGGTATCCATATTACCATACCAAATATCTATGCCATCTATTCCCTCTATGATGATGGTATTACCATAATTTTCTTTTTCGCCAATAAAAATAACCATACCTTCTTTTTCTATTGGTACTAAATAGTGATATGATACTTCAAGAAGAGCTCCATCATAGTATGGTGTAATATTATCATATGATAATTTTTCATTAAAAACGGCTAAATCTTTATCAATTACTTTATCTAGTGGTTTAATACCTCCTAAGTATTTGGTATAAAGTTTTTTTATTTTAGTAAATGAAATATTTTTTTCATAGACATTAGAGACAATTAGATCTTTATATGTTTTATTACTTTTAGAAAATATTGCCATTATGAGAAATATTACTACGACAAGTAAACTTCTTAATATTAGACTTCTTAAATAATTTATTATTTTATCCTGTTTCATAGTAAATTATATGTACAAGTTATTAAAATATGAAAAAAGCTATTTAAGTAAATACTTAATAGCTTCATCAAATGTACTAATTTTAACTATATCAATATGATAATTATTGTCTTTTACTACTTGCATTGCTTCTTCATAATTAGATGGCGGTACTAACACTACATCCATATGTCTTTTGACAGCACCTGCTATTTTGTATTTGATACCATCTATTTCACCAATATTACCATTTATGTCAATGGTACCTGTACCAGCAATATTTCTTCCTTTTAGGATATCTACCCCACTAACTTCTTGATATATACCTAAAGCCAAGACAAGGCCACCAGATGATCCACCTTCACCGGTTTTAAAATTTATATTTAATTCGTTATCATTATTAAATATATAATTAGTAATTACCATAATACCTAGTTTTTTATCTTCTTCCAAAATATTAGTTATTTCTTTTTCTTTATTGTTTCTTTTTATTTTGATAGTAATGGTATCTCCAGGATTTTTACCGTCTAAATAATCTCTGATGGTATTTATATTTTCAATTTGGATACCATCTATTTCTAAAGTAATATCGCCAATTTCAAAGCCATTATTTTTAGTAACCGCAATAATGGTATTTTCATAGGAATCCACCTCTATATCTTTGTTAGCATATTTATATGCAACATATGTAGCATTATCAATTGAGTTTTCTAACATTACTTTATTTCTTAAATATATTTCATGAGCATCTTCATCAGCTATTTGTTGATTGCTGATTTTTTTTAAATCCCATGTTTTAAATATCTTACTTAAAAGAATAGTAACCGCATTACCTTTATATTCAGTAACATATAGCATATTTAAGCTACCATCTTTTTTGTTATAATCTTTATCGATTCTTTCTGTTAAATTAATAGTACCACCAGGAGCTTCAATATAGTATGGAAATTCGACAGTTATTACTAATACCATAAGGATAGTAAATATTATTAATTTATAATTTTCTTTTAAAAATTTTTTCATGTTATCACCTTATTATTTTATATAATTAAAAATATTATTTATTCATATTATGTAATATGAAAGAAAAAATATTTAATACTTTTATTATATTATTATCATTATTTGTATTAATAGAAATACTAATCAAAAAAAGTTTGATATATACATCTATTATGTATGCATTAAGATTGTGGGTTGGTAGTCTTATACCTTCACTCTTTCCTTTTTTTATTATATCAGATATTTTAATTAATTATAATAGTATTGCCTATATTCCTAAAATTATTAGAAATATATGTAAATATTTATTTGGTATTAATGATAATATGTTGACTATTCTTTTTCTTAGTATGATATCGGGTTTTCCATCTAATGCTAGGAATACGAGAATGATGTATGATAAGGGTCTTATCAGTTTGGAAGAAGCCAATCATATTCTCATGTTTTCTCATTTTGCTAATCCGATATTTATCCTTACAACGGTAGGAGTTTTTTTCTTCAAAAATCAAAAACTAGGTATTATCCTACTGATGACACATTATATTAGTAATATTATTTTAGGAATTTTGTTAAAAAGGAAAAGAAACGATAGTAATTATTATATTACTAGTAAGAAAGTTAGATTTGGAAATGTTATCATATCGGCAATAAGAAGAAGTATTGATACGATACTGATGATATGTGGAATACTAGTTGTTTTTTTAGTTATATCTGTAATAATCGTAGATACTTTTCATTTGAATGTATATAATTCAATGATTGTTAAGGGAATATGTGAAGTAACAATTGGGTTAGAAGCTTTAAGTAAACTAAATATATCTAATGTCTATAAGGCAGTAATTGCTAGTATGTTTTTAGCATTTGGGGGATTATCAGTACATGTACAAGTACTTAGTCAAACGGCTGATACAGATATTAGTTATCGTAGTTTTCTTACTGGAAGAATATATCAGATGATTATATCTGGTATTATTACTTATATTATATCCAGATTATTAGGTATTTAAAAAGCACACAAAGTGTGCTTATTCAACTACGACTGTTCTAGTTACTGAGTAAGTAATGCCTGCTGAATTGATAACGGAATATACGATTTTGTATACACCTTTCTTACTTGTATCAACAGAACCCTTAACTTTTACTTTATCAGTTATAGTTCCATCGAATGTATCAATAGCACTATAACCTGGTTCAGTATAAGTACTTCCTACACTAATAGTCATATTAATATCTCCATCTAAGTGGATTACTGTTTTATGTTCTGGTTCTTCGACAACATTGATGGTTCTTTTCTTTTCAACGTTTTTAAGTTTGTAAGTTAAAATATATGTTCCAACTTTTTTGGTATCTACTTCACCTTCTACGGTAACATCATATTTATTTCTAGCATTATCAAAGCCAAGATAACCTGGTTCTATATATTCACTATCTTTATATAGTGTCATTTCTTCGTCACCCTCTAATGTTATAAAATACTCTTTAGAGTTTCTTCTTAGTGCCGATATAATCATGATAATTATTAACAACAATGCAATAATGCCAACGATTATTAGTGGTTTTTTCCATTTGTCAAAATCAAAATTGTTTTTTTTACCAAATTCTTTATCAATATTCGTATCTTCTTTTTCATTAAAATACATTCTTACACCTCTTTATCTACCTAATATTATATAATAAAATTTCTTTTATAACAAGAAAAAAAGCAATAATTGCTTTTTTTATTTAGTTTCAATCAAACCATAATTGCCATCTTTTCTTCTATATAAGACATTGACAGCATCTGTATGCATATCTTTATATACGAAGAATTCATGTCCTAATAGATTCATTTCTAGGATGGCTTCTTCTTCATCCATTGGTTTCATTTCTAATTTTTTTCTTTTAACGATTACTTCATTTTCTGAATCTTCTTCATCATCAGCTACGTCATAATCAAAATTGAAATTATCAAATTTATTATCAAAATTTTGTTTATTTAGTCTTGTTTTATTCTTTCTAATTTGTCTTTCTAGTTTGTCAGTTACTAAGTCAATTGCTGCATATAAATCTTTATCAGATTCTTCACTCCTCAATATGAATTTGTCAGTTGGAATAGTTACTTCAATAATCTGACTATTTCCTCTAACTTTTAAAAGAACGTTTGCCTCGATATCAGCATCTTTAAAATACTTATTAAGTCTATCTAGTTTAGTTTCAACATATGCTCCGATAGCATCTGTTACTTTAAGTTTGTCACCACGTATATTGTATTTCATGATCATCAAATCCTTTCTAAGTTCATTATATCACATCTATATAATTTTTTGAATGGATTTACATTAATATGACATAATTTTTACGCTGTATTTTTTTCTTGACATAGCATAAACTCTAGTATATAATATTAATGAATTTGGCAGCAATATGTCTTATATTATAATGTGTTATGTATTAGTAACTTATTATCTGTTGCGTAAGCGAAGGTCAATAAAAACACCCTATAGTGTGAGATATATCTCCAAAATAAAGAAAAGGAGGAAATGAAATGGCAAGATATACAGGTCCAAACAATAAGCAAGCTAGAAGAGTTGGGTTTTCTATTTTAGAGAATGGTAAAGATTTAAAAAGACCTTTTGGTCCAGGACAACATGGTAAAGATAGAAAAAAGAAACCTTCAAACTATGCTACACAGCTAACTGAAAAACAAAAAGTTAGATTTATGTATGGATTATCTGAAAAGCAATTTGAAAGATTAGTTAATGAATCTGGTAAAATGAAGGGTGTTCATGGTGAAAACTTATTAATTTTACTTGAAAGCAGATTAGATAATATTGTATATAGAATTGGTTTTGCTAATACTAGAAGAGGAGCAAGACAGCTTGTTAACCATGGACATATTACTGTAAATGGTAACAAAGTTGATATTCCTTCATATAGAGTAAAACCTGGTGATGTTGTTGGTATTAAGGAAAATTCAGCTGATCATAAGGGTATTGAAATAGCACTTGCTAATGCACCTAAGAGAATCGATTTCATCAAGTATGATGAAAAGAAGAAACAAGGTACATATGTTAGATATCCACAAAGAAGTGAACTTAATGCTGATATCAACGAAGCATTAATCGTAGAATTCTATAGTAGAGTTTAGTACTCTACTTTTTTTGTGATGAAAAATAGCTAAGCGGGCTGCTTAGCTATTTCTAATCTTAATTTATCAGCAACAGTAACTATGAATTCGCTATTTGTTGGTTTAGCTTTATCGATATCGACACTATGGCCAAAGATTTCTTCCATATAGTCCCAATTACCTCTATTCCAACTTACTTCGATAGCATGCCTAATGGCTCTTTCTACTCTTGATACTGTCGTATCAAACTTAGATGCTAATTCAGGATATAATTCTTTAGTAATACCACCAATTAATCCAGGATCATTATAGATCATACTGATGCCTTCTCTAATATATTGATATCCTTTAATATGTGATGGCATACCTAATTCATGTAACATTTTAGTAATTGATATTTGTAGATTACTATGATATAAATTAATACTTTTATTTTGCATACTATCAAATATTTCTAAAATTCTATTTTCTAAATCTATTAAATCAAATGGTTTTAAGATATAGTAATTAACTCCATATTCAGATACTTTTCTAATTACTTTTGGTTCGTTGTAGGAGGTTTCAACAATGATATTTTTTTCAATACCTCGTCTATTTAATTCATCAAGAACGTATATACCATCTTTCTTTGGCATTACTAGGTCTAATAAAACTACATCATATTCGTTTTGTTTGTTGATGATAGTGTTTAGTCCTTCTTCACCATCATAACATTTTAGTACTACTTCAATTTTGTTTCCATTAGTAAAATATTCACTTACCATGTCCACTAAACTTTGATTGTCATCAATCATTAAAACTCTAATTTTTTCCATTTTACTCTTTCCTCTTTCTTAGTTATTTTCATTATAGTACTTCTCTTTGTCGAACAATGTCGGTTTATAAAAAAGGAGAAGTATTTTTTTACTTCTCTCTTTTATTATCAATTATTTCTATACCAGGAAGTGGTTTTCCTGATAAATATTCGAGGGTGGCTCCCCCACCTGTTGATATATGGTAAAAATCATTACCAAAACCTAAGGTATTAACAGATGCAGCGGAATCACCACCACCGATTAATGTTTTTACTTTATTTTCTTTTAGGCATTTATATATTTCTTTTGTACCATTATCAAAAGGTTTTTCTTCGAAGACACCCATTGGTCCATTGACTATTACTCTTTTTGATTTACTTAGAATTGCACTAAACTTTTCGATAGTTTTAGGTCCAATATCATAGCCAATATCTTCATCTTGCATATCGCTTATATCTTTTATTTTATTATCTTTAGTAACAATATCTATTGGTAAAATAATTTTATCTTCATAGTTTTTTAATAGATTTTTACTATACTTGATATTTTCATCATCGACGATAGACATACCAACATTATAACCGGATGCTTTTAAGAGTGTGAAACACATTCCACCACCCACCAAAAGATAATCACATTTTTTGATTAGGTTATCAATAACAATTATTTTATCACTAATTTTTTTACCACCCATAATAACCGTATATGGATGAGTATTCTCTTTTAAGACATTATCTATCTTTGTTATTTCCTTTTCTACCAAAAAGCCTACGGCATTAGGTAAATATTTGGCAATACCGACATTTGAAGCATGAGCTCTATGTGATGCCCCATAGGCATCATCAATAAAGATATCGGCAAGTCCTGCCCAATACTTACTCAATGATTCATCGCAAGTACTTTCTAATTTGTTAGGAACATCTTCATATCTAGTATTTTCAACAAGTAGAACTTCTTTTTCTTTTAGACTATCAACCATATCTTCAAGTAAGGATCCTTTAGTTTCTTTACTAAAATATACTTTAGTATTTAGATATTTTTTTAATTTTAAATATACTGGATACAAGGTATTCTCTTTTTTATCTTCCTCTGTTTTAACTTTTCCTAAATGAGACATGACAATTACTTTAGCATTATGATTAATTAGATAATTAATTGACTCAAGGCTTTCTTTAATTCTTGTTTCATCAGTAATATGTCCATCTTTAATTGGAACATTAAGATCGCAACGAATTATTACTTTTTTTCCCGTATATTCATAGTCTTTAATTGTCTTTTTCATTCTACCACCTATTCAATTATATATAAAAATAAAATAAGTGTCAATAACAGGTACTGCACTTATTTATGTTCATAGAAAACAAAAATCAATTGTTCTGATAAAACAAATTGATTCGAGTTTTTGAATAAACTACAACGTTATAATCATTATAACTATCATATTAAATATACATGGTATACAAATACAACAGAGAAATAAATTACAACAATATTATTAGAATCATTGAATCCCGATTCAAATAATTACCAATCCATACCATAAAGATATAGGACCAAATATACTTTTAAAATATAAAATAGTTATAAATTGAATATAAATTAATATAAACAAATATAAATAAATTATAATAAAAGTAAAACCATAATTATTTGAAAGGAAACAACAACTATAATAATAAATTTTACTAAATATTATCAGTATTTAGTTCAGTTTCTTATCTTTTGAGTTTTCTTTCTCAATAACAATTGTATATACTTAGCGCAGATAAGACTTCCCTAAAACGGAAGAATTCATGCTTGAGAAGCAACGAACCATTACAAACTATAATATAATTTAAATAATAAGTATTTAAAAAATAATTATTAAACTAAACTATAACTACAGGCGTTGTATTAAACAACAAATGTAACATTAAATGTGCTTTCTTCTATCTAAGCAATTTTATTATAATTTATTTTTTTTTGTTTGTCAATACTTTTTTTACATTTTTTTACACTTTTTGTTTTTTACTTTAAAAATAAGCCAAATAATTCATCTGGAAAGAAGACACAAGCGATAATTAGGGCCATTGCTAATACCCCACAAACTACTAATGTAATTAATCCTGCATTACTATTCTTTTTTTCTTTTGCCATAATTAACTCCTTTCATTCTATTTCATTTATTTCAATATTTACATTGTACTTTGATATGTTATTATTAAATAATTTCATTAATGGTCTATAATCAATATTAATTCTACCATCAGTAATAGTGATCACAAAATAATCTTCACTCTCACTACCCAAAATGACATCTTTGATATATACGGAATATTGATTATTACT
>JAEEGL010626600.1_pt1 | contig 10444 bp, 6 predicted proteins | sample 9134231 | NCBI WGS metagenome assembly JAEEGL01 (sample SAMN16246548, study PRJNA631951) | gut metagenome | biome: gut microbiome; feature: rumen; material: fiber-attached | host: Bos | place: Iran: Karaj | collected 2018-10 | reverse complement strand
ACCGTGCTATACTGATTCTGTATGTAGATTTAACCGGTTAGGGGTAGGGGGTACTTTGTTAATACGGGAGTTTACGGATGAGTCAGTATGTTACGCAAAATGAGAGCGATCCCATAATCAGAAGGATAAATATGCGAAGGGTTTTCGTGTGTTTTCTTTTGATATTGTTTACGGTTGTGGAGACCATAGGGATTTTTTCATATATTAACAGGACGGTCAATGAAACCTGCTGGGAGACACTTGAGGAAGCGGCAATATCGTTGGATTCCGAACTTAAGTGGATGATTGTGGGCGGAGAGGCTGCGCTTGATAATTTTGCAGAGCAGATAGACAGAAGAGGCGACAGAAAGTCTGAGGCTATGAATGAGCTTTTTTCCGATGCCGGTCTGGGCATCACGAAGGCTGAAGCAAGACTTTATTATCCCGACGGTTCTGCGGTTACGGAGCAGGGCTTTATGGAGGATGTTACATCTTATGTCAAATATAAAGATATAGTTTCTGAAGACAGTTATATTTCCACAGCTCATGCGGATATGTTCAATCCGGACATAACCGTAGTCGAGCATTTCTATCCTATCAAAGAAAACGGGCGCGTAACGGCAATGCTTGCTTCGGTGGTTAACATTGAGAAGCTTTCAAAGTTCCTCTACAGTTCGTATTATGGCGGCAATACGGATGTTGCTTTGGTGGACAGGCGGGACAATTTTATTATTCTTGATACCAATAGCGGTTCCGAAGGTTCATACCTTGGCTTCAGGGAGAGCGGCGTGCATGAAGAGTGGGACAGAGCCATTTCATCGGGGAGAGAGGCAAGGGAAAAATATGCTTTTTCTCACGGCAATGACCATTATCTTTTTACCAGACCTTCCGACGGCGGTACTTATGCCATTGTGATTTCGGCGGGAGAGGAAATAGTATTTGCTAAAACCGTAGCCATTAAGCGTCTTTGTGCGCTGGCTCTTGCGGCTCAGGTGGCTGCTATGGCCCTTTACCTTATCTGGGTAATGTTTGATACGAGAAAACAGCTTCGTATCCACACATTTATGGCTGAAGAAGCTGCAAACGCCAAGGCGGAAAAAGAAAAGCAGTATCAGTTAAAGCAAAATCTCGACATCATCAAGATTTTGTCGGAGGACTACGAAGGACTTTATTATTTTAACCTCGAGACCGGTCGTGAGCTTGTTTTGGCGGGTCATGAGGTTATCAGAGCCAATATCGGCTTTGAGGACAATCTTCACACCGACCTTCACATCGCATACGAGAAGATGGTGGAGAGCGTTGTCCATCCTGAGGACAAGCCCATGATGAGAGGCCTCCTTGACTATGACAGCATTAAGAAGAATCTTTCGGGTAAACGTCGTCACACGGTGGTATTCAGGCGCAATTACAACGGTGAGTACAAATATGCCCAGATGACGGTTGCCAAGGCCGAAGAAGCCGAGGCAGACCCTATCAATATAGCAATAGGCTTTGTAGAGGTGGATACCCGTCACAGAGCCGAAATGGAGAAGCAGGATGCGCTCTTAATGGCACAGGCTGCAAGCCGCGCCAAGACCACATTCCTTAATAACATGTCCCATGACATCAGAACGCCTATGAACGCTATCTTGGGCTTTACCAACCTTGCCCAGAAGCACATAGACAGCAGGGAGAAGGTGGCTGACTACCTTGAGAAGATTGAGCAGTCCTCAGAATATCTTCTTTCGCTGATAAACGACGTTCTCGACATGAGCCGTATCGAGTCCGGTAACATGAACATCCGAGAGAAAAAGGAAAGCATCCCGGAGGTTGTTCATGTGGTTCGTGACATTGTTCTTGCGGATATCGAGAGAAAGAATCTGGAATTCTACCTTGAAGCTGTGGATGTTTACGATGAGTATGTCATGCTTGACAAACTTCGCCTAAGGCAGGCTCTTGTAAACGTTTTGTCAAATGCCATCAAGTATACCGCGGAAGGCGGCAGGATTCTTTTCAGGGTTGAAGAGACCAATCGTTCCGATGATTTCGGTACCTTTGTTTTTACCGTTTCCGATAACGGAATGGGTATGAGCAAGGAACTTCAGAAGGTTATTTTTGAGCCCTTTACAAGAGGCAAATCCACAACAGTTTCAGGCATCCAGGGTACAGGCCTTGGTATGACCATTACCAAGAACATTGTGGATCTTATGGGCGGCAACATTAAGATTGACAGTAAGCGCGGAGAAGGAACCACCGTTACCTTCACCTTTGACTTTAAACTTTCCAAGAAGGACCTTGAATTTGAACGCATGAGCTCCCTTTACAGCGGCCTCAGGGCGCTGATTGTGGACGGTGATGCGGAGACCTGTAAGAGCATGGCTGCCATGATAGGCAAAATCGGTATCAATGCCGCATACAGCACTACAGGCGCGAGAGCGGTCGAAATGGTTGAGAAGGCCGAAAAAGAAGGCAGAGGTTTCAGCATGTATTTTGTGGGCTGGCATCTGGCCGACGGAGACGGTCTTGAAACTGCGGCCGTATTCAGACAAAAAACAGGCTACATCTCGCCTATTTTCATTATGACTGCCTACGACTGGTCGGAAATCGAGGCAAGGGCCAATGAAATCGGCATAAACGGAATACTTGCCAAGCCCGTATTTGTCTCCGACTTAAAGGATGTCCTTACCACCGGCGTTTCTCCCATGAACAACATTGAGAAGAAACAGCAGGAGATTAAGGCTGACTTCACGGGACATAAGATTCTTTTGGTGGAAGACAATGAACTTAACTGCGAAATCGCAAGCGGTATTTTAAAAGAACTGGGCTTTGAGGTTACCGAAGCAGACGACGGTACCAAGGCGGTTGAGATTATGCAAAATGCCACTCCCGGTGACTTTGACCTTATCCTCATGGATATCCAGATGCCCATTATGGACGGTTACGCAGCCACAAGAGAGATCAGAAAACTTAAAAATAAAGAGCTGGCATCTATTCCGATAGTTGCCATGACTGCCAATGCCTTCGACGAAGACAAGCAGGCTGCTTATGATGCGGGAATGAACGGACACATCTCCAAACCCGTAAACATTAAGAAACTTATAAAAATGTTACAGGAATTGCTACATGAAAAATAAGAATTGGTCTTTAAGATATACATTAATAAATGTTTTTTACTTTGTTGCTTTTGCGACTGTACATGGTTTTGCCACTATTTTCTTGTTAAGCAGGGGCTTTACCAACACGGAGGTGGGCATCGCTTTGGCGGTGTCCAATATTCTTTCTGTGATAGGTCAGCCTTTCTTTGCGGGAATTGTGGACAAGTCCGAGAACATTACCAACAGAAGAGTGCTTATGGCCTCAGCCGCCATTATGCTCATCGGAGCCTTTGCCCTCAGCTTTTTGCAGGGCCCTAAGGCTTTAATATTCGCTCTTTATGTACTTATATACACGGTTCAGTTCATAGCCATGTCCTTCCTCATTGCCATCAGCTTTGAGTACAGGGCGGCGGGGTGCAATCACAATTTCGGCCTGGCAAGGGGCCTTGGTTCCGCAAGTTTTGCGGTCACGGCAGCAGTTATGGGCCCTATCGTCGAAAAGAACGGTCCCGTGGTGGATATGTACGTAACAGTAGGGGTTATGGCTCTTTTGTTTTTGGTGGTTTTCTTTTTCAAGCTTCCTGAAGGCGCCAAGGCGGAAAACGCCGGTGTTTCGGAAGATTCGGAAGAAGCGCCTACTAACAACATCATTGAGTTTATTAAAAAATACCCCAAATACATGCTGTTTCTGTTAGGCGTGGCATGCTGTTTCTTTTCACACAACATGTTAAACGATTTCCTCATACAGATTATCAGGAGACTGGGCGGAGGAGCGACGGAACTTGGATATGCCTCTTTTTTGCAGGCAATCCTGGAGCTCCCGGTTATGGCACTTATAGTATTTGTGCTTAGAAAAATAAACGCCAAAGTTGTGTTAATGGTTTCGGTGGTTGCTTTTTTGATTAAGGTAACGGTGATGTATTTTGCAACGGGACTTCCGGGCATGTACATAAGTCAGTCGATTCAGCTTTTTGCATATGCGGTATTTATTCCCACATCGGCCTACTATGCCGACAAGATTATGAAGGGCGGCGACAAAGTTAAAGGACAGGCGTATATTAACAGTGCCATTACTTTGGGCGGCGTTTTCAGCAATATTGTGTGCGGACCTGTGCTTGACAGGCACGGAGTTCCTGCGATGCTCTTGGTAGGTATTGCCGTATGCTTTGCAGGCGTAGTTATTTCGGCAATATCCATGGCAGGTAAAGAGAGGAGTTAATCATGAAGCAATTTAAGATTAAAAGATTATTTGCCGGCGTCATGTGTCTTGTTCTTTTGACGGGCGTTATGACCGGCTGTGAAAAGACGGCTGATATTTCCGCAAGTTCATCTTCCGCGTCTTCTTCCGAGACGAGTACTTCACAGAGTGCTCAGCCGGGCAAAGAAGCTGCCGGAACATCCCTTTCGGGACTGGTAAGACCCAGACTTGTATCGGGAACAGGTGAGGACGGTACAGGTTCTTATACCGTTTCCGTTGAGGATTATAAGGTTGATGATGACTTTTCCAACGTACTGTTTTCCGAACAGCTTCAGTACGAAAGCGAAGAAATGAGAAAGAAGCTTAAGGACAACCTTTTCGTGGTAAGCGGCGAGGCAGGCATGGAATTTTTCCAGCTTTACGAGTTCAACAGATATACTCAGCGCCCCAGCTTTATTACCGTGGACTCCCTGCTTCACACATATCACCTTGAGTTTATGAAGCTTTTAAAGGATTCCGAGAAGGGTTACCTTTGTGATATGTTAAAAACCATGACCGACAAACTCTATGACAGAAGTTTGAAGGATTACGACACTTATAAGGGAACCGACTGGGAGAGTGCGGCTCTTAGAAATGTGGAATATTTTGCGGTTGCCAAGATTCTTTTGGGCGGCGATGCTTCCACCCTTCCGGCAGAGGCCAAAGAAACCGTTACTTCCGAAATCGCAAAAATCGGCGAAGCGGCTGCTATAGACGAATGCGCAATTTGTAACAAGAATGAAGACTATACCCAGTACAAGGTAAGAGGATACTACGAAGGCGACGAGATTCTTGAAAAATATTTCAAGACCATGATGTGGTACGGCCGCATTACCTTCTCAACCGATACGGACGACATGCAGAGAAGTGCCCTTCTTTTGACACTTGCGGTTAATGATGTGGCTGCAAACGAGTGGAGTGCGATTTATGCCGTAACCTCTTTCTTTGCCGGCAACAGTGACGACAATGGTGTGTCGGAATATATTCCCTGCATCGTTTCGGCATATGGTGAGCAGGTTTCTTCCGACGATTTGAAGAATAAAAAAGATGCTTTCGGCACCTATCTTGACGCAGTCAAGAAGCTTCCCGCTCCCGCAGTCAATTCCATTCCCGTGCAGACTGACGAAAACAACGTGATACAGGGCTTCAGACTTATGGGCCAGAGATTCACCATCGATGCCTATATCATGCAGAACCTCGTATACAGAGCGGTTGACATGAACGAAGCCGGCGAGGCCAGAATGCTCCCGGATGTTTTGGACGTCCCCGCTGCTTTCGGTTCAGGAAAAGCTTTTGAGCTTGCATTAAAAGAAGGCGCAGACAAGTTCCCGGGTTACACTGAGAACATGAAGAAGTTACAGGGAATAGTATCAGGCATCGACCCCGCTATGTGGAACGAAAGCCTTTATGCAGGCTGGATTAACGCTATTTTGCCCGTATTTGGTGAAAAGGGCGACGGTTATCCTTCATTTATGAAGTCCCCCGAATGGGCACTTAAGAACCTTGAGTCCTTTGCGGGAAGCTTCACCGAACTTAAGCACGACACCGTTTTATACAGTAAGCCTGTAATGGCCGAAATGGGCGGCGGCTGGGAAGAAGAAATCGACTTCCGCGGCTATGTTGAACCCGAACCCGTGATTTATGCAAGAATTTACAACCTCACAAAGGCTATGGCCGACGGCCTCAAAGGCTTTAACGTTATAAGCGATGCGGATGTTGAAAGCCTTAACTCCCTTATGGAGATAAGTGATACTTTAAGAAATATTTCCATTGCCGAGCTTAAGGGCGAGACCCTGAGCGATGAGCAGTATAACTTTATCGAAGAGTACGGCGGATACATTGAGCATATCTGGTATCAGGTATACGCAGACGAAAGTACTCCCAGCGTTGACGTAGGCGAGCATCCCGCTTCACTTGTGGTTGATATTGCTACCGACCCCAACGGTGCGGTATTGGAACTTGCAAACGGCGAACCTTCAGTAATTTATGCAGTGGTACCCGTAGACGGAACCTTAAGAATTGCAAGAGGCGTTGTATTTAACTTCTATCAGTTCACAATGCCCTTAGACAAGAGACTTACCGACAATGAGTGGGGCCACATGATTGGAACCGTTCCCACCGAAGGTGCAGACGGATATCCGGAGTATCATAAATCCGACGATATACCCGAAAAGCCCGACTGGACCATGTCTTACAGAGCAAAATAATGAAAAAGAAAATACGTCTGCTCATCGGAGCGTCGGCGCTTCTCATAGTTATTACGATTTCTGCGATTGTATATCTCAGGCATAAAGGTTTTCTTTTGCCCGGATATGTAACGTGGCAGGAGCGTACCTTAAGTTCCGATGGATTTGACATTATCCTCAGTAAAAAACACCTTAAGGTGTACAAAGAATCGGTTCTCGTGTGGGAGTCGGACTCCTCCGTGAAAGTTCAGGACGTAATCCTTACGGATGTGGACAGAAACGGAATGACGGAGATGACGGTCCTGTGCTGGAAGAAAGGGCGCTTCGGGCGCAGCAAGCCTTTCTTTGAGGAGGATGACACTTCAGTTTACTCGGAACACATCTATCTCTACGATTTGTTTGACGAGAAACCCAGTCCCAAGTGGATGGCCTCCGACATAGGAGCCATAGTGCTGACCCTCGAGTCACCAAACGGCTACATTTTGGTCACTCATGAGAAGGACGGCGGCACATCCGAATGGCAGTGGAACGGCTGGGGATTTACGAAAGTTAAATAAAGTCATGAAAGGGCACCATACTAATTGTGTGGTGCCTTTTTTATGTAGCGACGTGCCATGCGGCTGCCGAGCTTGCTCGGAGACCGGCCTTTCTTTTGCGATGATGTAGTAACTAATTGAAAATTTCGTCCGTCTAGAGTGCTCCTCAATCGGGACGTGGCGAAGGAAAACAGCAAAAAACAAAATCTCTTCGCCACTGCGGCTGAATTTTGGCGAAGAGAAATAACGTTATTAGAAATCCCTTCGCCGTAAAAGACCTTAAAAAAACACTGTGGTTTACATAAGCCGGCAAAATCGCCAAAAAATGAGAATAAGTGGCGAAGGAAAAAGAAGAAAGCGAGAATATCTTCGCCAAAGTCCCCGGAAAGTGAAAAAAGAATCTTAAAGAGCAAGGAATTATTGTCTGAAACGCGATATAATGGCTTTGTGAAGTGCTGTAATGAAGAACGGAGAGAATACAAAATAGAAACAGGATTACATACTTGGATAGGGTACGAACGCAAATTTTATGGACTATGATTATAAACGCATAAAAAATTGATAGCCAAGGGATTCTTTTTGCTGACGGAAAGATGATTCTCTTTGAAGAATACAGGAAGAATTGGGCGGAGGTTTTATACGATGAAAGTATATAAACTGTTTATGGATGTAAATAATTATCAAAGCCTTGTTCCCCAAGGTAATATTCCGGCGGATTTCTTTTCTATGTTTGATGGAAGAAAACTCTTTCAGCAATGGAATAAAGTTGAAATGGAATTGGGAGATGCTTCGGGGAAAGAAGGAGATGTTTATGGATTTAAAATTCCTATACTGAGCGAACGAGCACGAAAAGTTTTAGAACCACTTATACAGGGAGACGCAGAAATGCTCCCATTTGAATATGAGGGTCAATCTCTTTATGGGCTAAATACTATAACTGTGATAGATGCACTCGATAGAGAAAGAGCCTTGTATAAAACTTTTTCCGACAAAAAGAGAATAATGTTGATTGAAAAATATGCCTTCAATGAGAGTATGATATCAAAAAATAACATCTTTAAAATTGCAGATGAGAAAAGCAGATATGCATTCGTTTCAGAAGCATTTGCCAAGGCGGTAAAAGATAACGAATTGAAGGGATTTGATTTAAAACTTGTATACGAATCTGAAGAATCTGATAGGCTTACGAGTGTACATAATGAAGAGAAAACTCCTAATGAAGATCAAAGAGAAACGTATCATGTAAAGTCATATACAGATAGAGAAGCTAAACTGTTTGAAAGGTTTATTACGAAGAAAATCGGAAAAGCGGAAGAGGTTTTTCATGAAATTGTTTCTCAGGATATTCACATTGATATACTTGTTATACAGCCAAGTAAGAAAGAACCGTATTATAAGCTTGTAACCATGGGGGCAGGGGCTTTAAAGCAGAATCTGCCTAAAGACTATAACGGTGATTTTTCAGGTTATGCAGAGTACAGCATATGCCTCCCTGCTGATTGGAATGTGCACTCTGATAAGCATGAAGATTATTGGCCCATTCAGATGTTGAAAAAAATGGCAAGGATTCCTGTGGAAGAAAAATCATGGCTTTCAAAAGGGCATACTGTTTCGTGGGATAAAAATGGAACTCCTTTTGATGAGTCTACAGAACTAAACAGTTTATATGTGTTAAACAAATCAGATGGTAGAGGTAAACCTTTATCCGTAAAGTTATCATCAGACAAGACAATTACTATTTTTCAGTTGTATCCCATTTATCAGGAAGAATTGGATTATATAAATAATGAAGGATGGGCAAATTATGTAAACAGGCTTCCTGATGAGGAACTTCAACAGTATCACATTATTCGCCCTAAAAGAAAGAACTATTGCTAATAAAATGAAATAACAAGGAACCTAATTATGACAAACTACCTATCCGAATTTGGAAGCATCCTGATGAGCGATGTTCGAGACAGAACAATAAGACTATTTGATAAAAAGCTTCAGGGAGCAATGAAAGATGAAGAATCAAAAAAACTGTATGAAAGAACGCTTAATTTGAGCGATGAGCAAAAGAAACTGCTTGAGGACATAATTCCCAAAGTGGTTGATTTGTCCATTCATAATATGCTCTGCATGTTTGAAGACCATAACGAATTTGAAATTGTCAAAGACGGAGAGAACATTGTTGAAATGAGCGATGGCCTGGCCGGAGAACTGTATACTTCGGATGGATGGATCAGTCAATATTCGGAGCAGAGATAGTATAACAAAATGCTATAAAGGCTGCTCAAATACTGCACCGGGTACATTAAGTTTTTTGTACGAAAAAGACACCATACTCACTGTATGGTGCCTTTTCACAAAGAAAGGAGAGTTACTGCTTACGCATTATTATATGCGACAGGGCGAGTTTATCGCCTCGAACAGTAGAGTTTAAATAAGTCCGTAGAACCTATTGAAATCAATCGGGCCGTAGACCCGGTAAAACATTTTACGCAATCATTATTCCATACATAAGTTAACCGCTTGGCAACATACTCGTTAATCATTTGTGATATACTATTGTTAAAGTACGATTTTTAATAAATTCGACTAAGCGAGAGGAGACAATACCACATGATTAAGATAGCTTTTTTTGATGCAAAAGAATACGACATTAATTCTTTCAACCAAAAGATTACAGGTGAGTTTGAGGTTAAGTATTACGAGACCAAATTAAGCGCCGATACCGTGGAACTGGCAAGAGGATATGATGCGGTGTGCGTATTCGTTAACGATATAGTGGACAAGGCTGTTATTGACGGTCTGGTAAGCGAGGGCGTTAAGCTTATTGCTCTCAGGTGTGCGGGCTACAATAACGTGGATATTGAGTATGCTTTCGGCAAGATTCATATTGTGAGAGTGCCCGCGTATTCGCCCTATGCGGTTGCGGAGCATGCTATGGCTCTTCTTCTTACTTCTATCAGAAGAATTCATAAGGCATATATTCGTACAAGAGACTTTAACTTCAGCTTAAGCGGCCTTACGGGCTTTGATCTTCACGGAAAGACCGTGGGTGTAGTAGGTACCGGTAAAATCGGCCGCGTGTTTATGGATATCTGCAAGGGATTTGGCATGAACATACTGGGTTATGACAAATTTCCTGCAAAAGATACGGACATTAACTATGTTTCTCTTGATGAAATCTGGGAGAAGAGCGATATTATTTCTTTGCACTGCCCCCTTACGGAAGAGACCACTCATCTTGTGAATGCCGAGTCCATTGCCAAGATGAAGAAGGGTGTTGTAATTGTTAATACATCAAGAGGTGCGCTGGTTGATTCAGAGGCGCTTCTGGAAGGCATTAAGGCCCGTAAAGTGGGCGCTGCCTGCCTGGATGTGTACGAAGAAGAAGCAAACGTTTTCTTCCACGATTTCTCTGGTCATATAGTTGAGGACGATGTT
>JAEEGL010548127.1_pt1 | contig 10444 bp, 1 predicted proteins | sample 9134231 | NCBI WGS metagenome assembly JAEEGL01 (sample SAMN16246548, study PRJNA631951) | gut metagenome | biome: gut microbiome; feature: rumen; material: fiber-attached | host: Bos | place: Iran: Karaj | collected 2018-10 | reverse complement strand
TATTAAATAAGATTTATTTTATATTGAATTTATTTTATTTTTAAAAAATAAATTATTTATGACTATATTTAATTATATTATTTAAAAAAATGAAATCTAAAACTTCTTTAAATTATTTTTCCTTAATAATAATATTTGTATCTTCCTTAATTTATAATATAAATGGATTGTATAATATTGAAGAAGATTCTTTATTTTTTGAGAATTCTAGCCCTAATATAATTTACAATATTACAATTAAGCAAGATATTAAATATGAAGAAATTGAATTAAAATTTAATGAAGAAAAAAATTATTTAGAAGCATATTTGAAAGTAAATGTAGATATAGATTCTGGTGACCAAATTAATTTAAATCTAACTGATAATAATGAATCAGTTAATATTTTATTTTATAATACAGATAACGAGAATCAATTAGATGATTATGCTGATGATGAAAAAAATTTAGTTTATATTATTAATAACACAAATCATTCAGAAATAAGAACCTTTAATTTAGAAAATTTGACCCATTATTATATTAAACTAATTCAGTATAATTATGAAGTAATTATAGATCCAGATGATACTCCAGATGATCAGAATTCTACAGATGATAAAAATTCTACAGATGATAAAAATTCTACAGATGATAAAAATTCTACAGATGACAAGAATTCAACAGATGACAAGAATTCTACAGATGACAAGGATTCTACAGATGATAAAAATTCTACTGATGATAAAGATTCTACAGATGATAAAAATTCTACAGATGATAAAAATTCAACAGATGACAAGAATTCAACAGATGACAAGAATTCGACAGATGATAAAAATTCAACATATAATAAAAATTATTCTTTTAATAAAAATTATATTAATAATATTTTTAGGGGAAATCGAACTATTCGTAATTATACTTATATACTTTCTTTTCAACTTTTAAATGATTTTAAAGAGAAAAGAATTAAAAAAGAATTTTATGATATAATTGATAAAAACATAACTTTTTACTATAAAAAAGATAAAGAAATGATAACTGATAATAAAACTTTTATATTAACAGCTTTAAAAAATAATTTATATAATATGTTTAATTTGACTTATTCAATTTGTACTGTAGAAGAATCATTAGATTTGTCTTGTTCTGAAGAAAAGGAAGCAAAAATAACTTTTTTTAATGGACGTTCTTTAATTATCAATAATTATATAATAAATGAAAATATAAATGATTTTGAAAAGGAACAATTTTTTATTTTTCATTTAAATTTGACAGATAATGAACCAGAATCTGTTCATCTGAGATTTAGAAATTATAATTCTAGTGAAATAAGTGTTAATAATCATGTTGATGTTATTTTTCAGAATGATATTAATAATGAATGTTTTACTTTTGGTGAAATAGAATTTAATGAAGAATATATTTTTAGCTTTTTATCACTAACTAAAAATTTAAGATATTATTTTTCTGATGATTCAAATATAAAATATGATATATATAACGAATCTTTTACAACAAGCATAAATGTTCAAAATCATAAACAAATATGTTTCGAAATAAATAATTTAGATATTGATTATTTTGGGAGTGTTTCTTTGGAAGTAATGCCAATAAATAATAATGAGGATAAAAGTATTGTAATTAATAATACATTTCCGGTAATAAGAGGTTTATGGACTCGCCGTTATTTAAAAGGAGGTAATGCTACATTTTATAAGCCTGAAGTTTTTCTTGAAAATAAAGATATAAAAATTCATTTTCATATGATTAAAGGAAATTCAAAATTATTTTTGGCAGATTGCGATATAAAACAAAATGATTGCAATTATGATGAAATTATAGAAAAAGATGAAAATATAGAAGATATTAATGGATTTATTTCTACAAAAAAAGAATATACAAAAAATTTAGCAGTTTTAGTTTATTGTCCATACCAAAATTCTGAAGGATGTGAATTTGATATTGAAATAAAAAATGAAAAAGAAACTTATTTTTTTTCATATCTTAGAATACATTCTTTCTTTTTTAACTCAGAAAATGAAAAATATATTATTAAAAAAAGTGATATTAATAATGATATATTGACTATAAATATTAATTCTTTTCCAAAAATGCCAGAAGTAAAAATATATGGTGATAAAAATTTTCAGAAAAATATTGATTATAATGAATTTTACCCAATGGAAAATAAAATATCATGCCAAATAGAAAAAAATGATATATTAAATGAAAATTATTTATATATAGAAATAATAGGAAATCATGATTCATATTATGGAATTAATTATAAATTAGATTCTGCAGAAAATAAGGATAAAAAATATATTGAAAATAATGTATTATATCATTATAAATTAAATGAAGAAAGTAAATTTGATTTTGTTAATAAAGGAACAGATTCTTCTTGTCCATACATTATAAACATTAATACTTTTGGACACAATCTAATATTTCAATATGAAAATAATCTTCCAAAATCACCTTCTAATGATTTGATTCATGAGCAATTAGATATTATTAATTCATTTGAAATAAAAAATGAAAATTATTCATCAGATGAAACATTTTTATTTAATATGGAATATCATGAAGAGACCGAACATGATAAAATTTATATAGAAAACGGATATATATATAAAAATAGGCTTAATAATGAAAGAAATGTTGTAAATTATTATTTTATTTTATTTAAAGATGAAAATTATGATAAAATATTATTAAATTTCAGGAAAGATTCAGTATCTCAAGTAAATATATTAATAAAAAATGGAAACAAAGATTATTTATCAGAAAAAATTAAAGAACTTTCAAAAATAATTGATTTAAATGAATTGACTAAATGTGAAGATAAAAATAAAGATTATTGTATAATTTCAGTTCAAATAAAAAAAGAATCAGAAGATAATGAAAATATTGATTATAGTATTATACTTATGAAATATGAAAATAAGGAAAATAATATTTATCTTCCTAAAAATACATTTATAAGCAATTTAATAATTAACAAATATCAACAAAATTATTATTTCGAAATTGAAAAAGATAAACCAGGTAAAATTTATGTTGATTTTTTCGAAGGAAAAGGAAATGCCACTGCAGAAATATATGAAATTAAAAATGATTCAATTGGAAAAAAAATTGATTTTGATTATTATCATAAGTATTTTGATATTAATGAAAATTATACTAATAATTATAATTGTGACAATGGATGTATAATTAAAATTCATATATTTTTAAATGAATCAATAGAATATGAATCTCATTCAAAATATAATATATATTCTAAAATGACAACAAATAAAAAAAATTTTTATATTTATATTCCTGAATTAGAATATGTTTATGGATATTTAGAAAATGAAAACCAAGTTGATTATTATAAAACAAAAATAACAAAAAAAACAAAAGAAATAGCTTTTTACGTTAATTGTAAAGATTGTAAAATAAAAGTAGAAAATCAAAGTCAAGTTATTCAAGAATATAAGAATATTATTATGAGAGATTATTTAATTATAGATTTAAAAGATAATGAAGAAATTTATTATACAATAGAAAGCAATAATGAAAATATTTTAGCTATTAATCAAAGATATGATATAAGAATAATATCATTAGAGGACAATAATTTGATAATTCCAATAAATACAATCAGAAATGAATTTTGTAAAATAAATGAAAATAATAAAAATTGTACTTTCCTTTTTACTCAACAGGAATGTTATAAACAAGAAAAAATAATATTTTTAGTACCTAATAATGATAAAGCAAAAATAACAGTATATGATGAAGAATATAAAGAAATTTCCAATGGTACAAATTATATTGAGCTTAATATAACAAATACACCAGAAAAAGAATATAAAATAGTGGTAACTTCAGAATATAATGATACAATTACTTTAGTTTCATCTCAATTTAATTTTGTTTCAAAATCGATGAAATATGGTTATCCTGAAGATTATTATATTATTGATTTACCAAGTAATAATTATGATACTATTTCTCCTTATGAAAAAGATGGTTTTATTCATTATGATATTAATTTACTTGAAGGAAAAGGATATGCAAAATCACTCAAAAATGATGAACAATATCATTTAAATCTAGGATTCAGAGATAATTTAAATTTATTATTCGAATCAAGTTCCTTTTCAGGAAATAAATCAGATATAATATTCTATGCAGAAAATGATTCTATTTTTTATTTTAGAGTTATATTAAATAAAAATAATAATAATTTAGCTGAAATGAATTTCCAAAAGAGTAGTCATTTTAATATTTTAAATGAAAATAATTATACAGAAAGTTGGCCTTTACAATTTTATATGAAAATTACTAAAGAAGAGAAAAAGGATATTAACATAAATTATAAATTTTGGAAGCATTATGATGCAAATCAAAATGATACTTTTGAACCAAAAGATGAAAATTATACAACAAAAATAGATTTAGTTAATAAAAGATATATTTTAAATAAAAAATTGAATATTGAAGATAATACAAATATTGTTGAATTAGATTATTTAGAAGAATATATATATGAATTTACAGCTGGATATTCTTTAATTGATACAAAAAATATTTCAGAAAAGCAAAAAAATTTACCCGAAAATGAAGATTTATATTTATTGATATCTATTGATTATAATAAAAGTATAGATATTATAAATGATAAAGATATAAATGTTGTAATAACTGCATTTGATTTTTCTGAAAATAATATTTTGCCAATGAATGAATATTTATTAATGCCAATTAAAGAAGATAGAAAAATAAAGATAGGAACAGAAAAGGAATTCTGTAATAAATCTTTTATTGAATTAGTTCATACAAATATTAATATTAGTTATTCTCCAAATGAAATTTCAGAAAAGTATTTTTATGGAAAATATTTTTCTAGTTTAGAAAATAATAAAGAATATATACTAAATTTCCAGAAATACAATAATATTGATATAATACCTAATTTAATTATTAAATATAGTCTATCAAATTATGATGAATTTTCATATTTTGAATTTCAAAATAGAAGTATTGAATATAAAAATGAAATTATATCTTTTAAACCAATTATAGCAAGAAATGATGATTTGCTTAATTATGATAATGAAACAAATATAATTTATAATATTAAAATATTTCAAGTAGAAAATAATGAATCATTTATTCCTGAGTATATTTATGAAACTAAACCTTATTTTAAATATAAAAAATATATTAATAATGCAGAAAATAATTCATTAAATATAGATCTAAAAGAAAATGGATATTATTATGTTTATATAATGGCTGAAATAAGGAAAGGATATATTTATGAATATTTAAATTATGAACCAAAATATATTGAAATAATAGCAGAAAATTTGGAAAAAGAAATAACTATAACATATGAAGATGGGGAATTTTCTCCAAAATATACAAAAAATATGAAATATAAAGTAATTAATATAATAGGGGAAGAAGGTGACTATATTAAATTAAGTGTAAAACATAAAAATTATTATGATGAAAATTATATTTATATAGGTAAAGATGACATATTTGACTCTAATGATCCTTATAAAGATAGTATTTATAAAGTAACAGAGAGAGATACTGCCCTTATAATACCAATTCAAGAAGTTAGAAATAAAGATTTACCATTGTATATAAGAATACCATGTAATGGACTTTGTGATTATACATTTTATTATAAAGTTTATACTAAAGAAAACTTGATAATCAATAATAGTGAATGTTTTGATATTAATATAATTGGAAATCATTTAGATTTAAATTATAATAGAAAAAGTGATGAAAATATTTCTTTATTTACCATGACAAGTTATTCATTAGAAGATTTCAATGTTAAATTAAATAGTTATGAAGAATTAAAAAAAACATTCTTTAATGGTTATTCTTATTTAATTAATAACTCTGATACTAATATGGAAACAGATTTAAAATTTACTATAGATAAAAATTTAAGAATTAAAGCTTGTCATAGATATTTAAAAAATTCATATATTAAAAATGATGATATAAAAAATATTTTTGTTGGAGATATAAAATATAGTAGTATTAATTCTTACAATAAAATTGATTGTTTTTCAATTTATAAAGATTCTGATAGTGATTTATTAAATTATAAAATTAATTTTATTACAAAAACAAAAAATTTAAAAATTGAATTATATGAAGATAAAAAAATAAATAGTTTAGTAGATTATTATGATTTACCAAAAGAAGAATCATTTAGTTATGAATTCGAATCATCTATTAATGGTTTTTGTATTTCATCTTCTGATGAAAATAATGCTAGTGCCCTCTTCCAATTATTATCAATAAAAGAAACAAGTTATATAAATCAATCTTTGGTAATGCCCCTAATTAAAGGTATATCTACTAGACAAAATTTAAAAAAGGGAAAAATATTATATTATAGGATAAATGAAAATTCTATAGATAGTAGCTCAATTAAAGTTCATTTCCAAATTTTATCTGGGAATCCAAAAGTATATTCTTATAAATGTGAAGATTTTCCAAATTGCTCCATTAATAAAATAGGAGAAATGGAAAATAATGAAATAAAAGATTATTTTAAAAATAATTTATATTTTAATGTAGAAATAAAAGAAGATGAACAAAATATATATAAAAAATCAATTTTTCCTATAATAGTTGTTTACTGTCAGGATGAAGGACAAGATGATTGTAATTATTATATTGAAATGACTAACGATTTTGAAAAAATATTATTAAATCAAAATAGAAAAATTTATTCATTTATTGAACCAGAACAACAACATATATATAAAATTGATCTTCCTTTGAATACTAATAAAAATAATAATAATCAAAAAATATATATACAATTATATTCTTTTACAGGAAAAACATATTTAAATGTGGTAGAAGATGAATTTTCTGAAAATAATTCTAATTATTATAATTATAATGATAATGGATTTTATTATATTAAAGAGTTAAATAATTTTAGGGAATTCAATTTAGAAATAAAAGGAAATAATACAAATTATAGTTTATTTTATTATATAATCAAAGAAGCTGAAGAGAATTATATATATTTACCAAGTGGTGAAGTACATTATGGAATAATTAACAAATATAACACTTCTTATAATTATATTTTCCAAGATAATTCCAATACTACTCAAGCTAAATATATAGTATCTATAAATGCAATAAATTGTGAATTAAGAGTTAATGGTGATTTAGAAAGAAGATTTCAAAAAATAATTAATTATAATGAAAGTATAAATATTTATTATGATATAAATAAAGATTTTAGATGCGACTTTACAATATCAGCAATTGAAATAATGACTGAAGTTAAAAGTTCTAAAGAATTAATATTTAATGATAGAACATATCATTATTATGAATTTTCTTCAGAATTTAATTTTACAAGCATAGATTATTTAATACCGAAAGATGAAATATCAAATAAAGAAATATTTTTAAATATTAACAAAAAATCAAATGATAGTTTGATAATTAATATTGAAGGCCAAAATAAAACAATTTATGATTATAATGAAATTATCAATTTAAATAAGTTAAAAAATATAAAGGAAGATTTGAATATATATCATTTAATAATTACAATAAGACCAAAAGAAAGTATTGAAGGAAATAAAATAATAAAGTTTAAAATTAAAATAAATGGAAATAAAGATAAATATAGTAGTTATTTAGATCCTGAAGAAATTGAAAATAATATTATAGAAAATGAAGACAATTTTTATTATGAATATTATTATAAAGATAATCATTTTAATGAAAATGATAATGAAGATGAATATATTGAACAAATATTTTTAGATTGTAAAGGCTCAGCAGAATTTAATACTGAAAATATAAAATTATATGGAAATAACAATTTAGAAATAGTTAATGATAATAATATTGATTCAATGGCAAAAAATTATATTAATCTAAAAGTTAATAAAAATTGCCAAAATGGATGTAGAATTAATTTCCAAATTTCTTTAAAAAATAATAAACATAAAAATTATTATAAAATTTATTTACTTTCTCAAAATGAATTTTTGACTGTTGAAAAAAATATGAATATTTATGGAAATATAAATACAAATATGGTTCATAGGTTTAAAACAGATTTAAATAAAGATAATGAAATAATATTTAATCTAAATTGTTTAAACTGTATAGTTGAAATATATTCAACTGAAAATGAAAATAAAGAAAGTCTAGTTGAAACTTTGTATGAATCTAAAAAAATTTCTACTAAAATGCCTGAAAATTTCTTATATTATAAGATAAAAATTGATTCAAGTAAATCAAAAAATATTAATTTTTATTATTATTTTAGTATAATAATTTCATCTTCTCCAAAAATTATTCATCAATCAGAATCAATTTTATGTGAATCAAAATGTAGATTTATATTACCAATTTATGACTTTTATTTAAATACAAAAGAAAATATATTATTTTATGTTCCTGAAACTGAGAAAGTTGTAATTTATTATAAAATTATGATGAATGATAGTAGTCATAATGATTTATATGATTTTGATTTAAAAGATAAATCTGATTCAAATTCTTTAAAATATCCAATAACTAACAGATTAATTCTTAATAAGCCTAATCTAGAAAATGTATATATACAAATACAAGTTGAGAATAAAACTAAATTAAATATTCCTTTTAATTTGGTAGTTTCTAAATTTCATCAATATTATTATGATGATAATCAACTTATATATCCTCAAAATATTTTTACAATAAGTAAGAATAATCAATCAAAAAGTGAAGATAATGAATATATTATTGAAAATGAGGGAATAAAAAGTATTCATTTGATTAATGGCTCAGGCTATTTTGTTTCTGGAAATGAAAAATATAATTTAAATTATGAAAGTCAAGAATTAATATCTATATTAAATGATAATAATCTTAATATTATAGGTTATTCTTCTTCGGAAGAAGATTTTAGTTATTATTTAAAAATAGATTATAAAGAAGAATTTAATTTATTAGTAAATAAAGCAAATTATTTAAAATATTATAAAAACAATAAAAATGGCATTATTAAATTTAAAATTGATAATATAGAAGAAAGTAAAGATTTATATATTAATTACTATTTTTCAAAAATAGATAATAATCCAACAGATTTGATTAATTGTCAAGAAGAAGATTTTGAAATTTATATTGGTGGTGAAAATATAGTTGAAATAAATAAAAATAATGATAAACTGAAAGAAGTTCCTAACAATAATAAAAAAATAGAAAATATATATTATAAAGGTTTAAGAAGAGGATATATTTTTATAGATAATTCTTACTTAAATGAAAAAAAAAACAAAAACGACAACGGAAAAGGAAAAGAAGAAGGAAAAAATAAAGAAAATAATAAAGAAAAAAATGAAGAAAAGGAAAACAAAAGAAATCCTTTAGAATTTGAAATGAAACCAATAAATTTTACTTTGAATGAAAATATCTTTTTAGTAATAACCCCAATTTTTATAGGAAAAAATAATGTTAATGAAACTATTGAATTACCAAGGAATATTTATATAGAATTTAAATTAAACACAGATAAATTAATTAATTTGATTAAACCAAGTGATGTTTATAAAAATGTGAAATTTGAAATAGGTAATAAAGATATGTTTAATATTAGTATAGATGAAAATAAAATTAATAATATTACGGAAGAAAATAATTTCGGAAAATCTAATTATTATTTATATGATGATTCAAATAATTATACTATATCAATAAAGAAGAACAAAAGAGATGAAAATATATTATTAAAATATGAAACAAAAACTTTTAATTCAAAAAGTTTTATTGAATCAAATTATACAGTTGATATTAATTCAGTTGACCAAGAATTCAATAGTACATTTATAATAAAGTTTAACAATATATATAATATTTTAAATGATAATAAAACTAATTATAAGATTACTTATATAATTTTATTATATAATTATCTCTATTTTGAAAAAGATAATGAAATAAATGATATTCTAGCAACAATAAAGACTGATAATTTTTTTAGAAAGCAATTATCTGAGAATGAATTTGAAAATGAAACCTTAGAATATGAAATCACATTTGGAAATAAAAGCTATGGAGAATATTCCATAAAATGTTTAGCAGAAGTTTCTTACAATGATTCTATTGAATATTTTTCATATATATATGATTCATTTACTTATTATCCTATTAAACCAATAAGTTTTGATAGTACTTGGATAATTATACTAATTTTTATACTCCTTGTATTTATAATACTTATTTTATATCTTGTAAAAGCATTTATTGAGAACAAAAAAGAAAAAAGAAAAGAAGGTAATAAAGAATCATTATTAAAGAATAGAATTGAAATGTCTGAATAAATAAAAAATAAATTTATAGGTATTTAAAATATTAGATTTTGTTAATTGGTTTAAAAACTATATAAATTTAGTAATTTTAT
>JAEEGL010490678.1_pt1 | contig 10444 bp, 10 predicted proteins | sample 9134231 | NCBI WGS metagenome assembly JAEEGL01 (sample SAMN16246548, study PRJNA631951) | gut metagenome | biome: gut microbiome; feature: rumen; material: fiber-attached | host: Bos | place: Iran: Karaj | collected 2018-10 | reverse complement strand
CGCGATCACGATGACGCTGGCGCTAAAGGGCGAAGCCCAGGCCATGCGCTACGACGAAATTGACACGGCTCCGGAAGAGAAAGCACGCGGAATCACCATCAACACCGCCCACGTTGAGTATGAGACTGAAGCCAGACACTATGCTCACGTTGACTGCCCGGGACATGCCGACTATGTTAAGAACATGATCACCGGTGCTGCCCAGATGGACGGCGCTATCCTCGTAGTCGCTGCTACCGATGGACCCATGCCCCAGACCAGAGAGCACATCCTGCTCGCCCGTCAGGTAGGCGTACCCTACATCGTAGTATTCCTGAACAAGTGCGACATGGTCGACGACGAAGAGCTGCTTGACCTGGTCGAGATGGAAGTCAGAGAGCTCCTCGACTTCTATGAATTCCCCGGCGACGACACCCCCATCATCAGGGGCTCCGCTCTCATGGCTCTCCAGGATCCCAACGGCGAATGGGCTGACAAGGTCATGGAACTCATGGCTGAAGTCGACAGATACATCCCCACTCCGCAGAGACCCACCGACAGACCCTTCCTTATGCCCGTTGAGGACGTATTCTCCATCACCGGCCGCGGCACCGTTGCCACCGGACGTGTTGAGAGAGGCGTTGTCAAGGTAGGCGATACCGTCGAGATCGTCGGCCTCAAGGATGAGAAGAGAAGCGTAGTAGTTACCGGCGTTGAGATGTTCAGAAAGCTGCTCGATCAGGGCGAAGCCGGCGACAACATCGGCGTTCTGCTCCGCGGCGTACAGAGAAACGAGATCGAAAGAGGACAGGTTCTTGCCAAGCCCGGCAGCGTACATCCCCACACCAAGTTCAAGTCTGAGGTCTACGTACTCAAGCAGTCTGAGGGCGGACGCCACACTCCGTTCTTCAACGGCTACAGACCCCAGTTCTACTTCAGAACCACCGACGTAACCGGCACCGTCTTCCTGCCCGCAGGCACCGAGATGTGCATGCCCGGAGCCCACACCAGAATGGAGATCGAGCTCATCACCCCGATCGCCATGGAAGAGGGACTCCGCTTCGCTATTCGTGAAGGCGGCAGAACCGTCGCTTCCGGCGTTGTTGCTTCCATCATCGAGTAATCGATAGGAACTTAGCTCTTTAAAGCTCATAACAGGCCCCGCTCCGGCAACGGAGCGGGGCTTTATGTTTGCACAAGGCCGCGGCCTTGTTTATTTAAATGAAAACGCGGAGCCCTGACGGGCTCCGCGCATTTTTGAGTTTTTCGGAACTACTTGTCGCCGAAGATATTGAATCTTTCCTTGGGACTGTAGGAGGTGTGGAGCAGCTTTTCGGCGAGCTCGCTTCCCGGTTTTCCGAGGAAGTCCTCGTACAGCTGCTGGATCTGGACGTTGTCGGAGGATACGCGCAGCTCCTGCTTCACGTCCTCGTCGTACAGGGCTTTCATACGGAGCTGTCTGTAGCCGTCTCCCAGCTTGCCGTTCTTGATGCGGCTGGAAACTATGGGCTGACCGCCGCCGTTGATGCAGCCGCCGGGGCATCCCATGACCTCGATGAAGGTGTACTTGGAGGTGCCGGCCTTGACCTGCTCGAGCAGGGGCTTGGCGGCGCTCATGCTGGAGGTGATGGCGATCCAGATCTTGGTGCCGTTCAGGTCGACCTCGGCTTCCTTTACGCCCTGCAGGCCTCTGCAGGCCTCGAAGTCTCCCTTTTCGCGCTTCTCGCCGTCCAGGATCTGCTTCACGGTACGAAGGGCAGCTTCCATAACGCCGCCGGTGGCGCCGAAGATGACGGCAGCACCGGTGTAGTCGCCCAGGAGGTCGGGATCAAAGCCCTCGTCGGGCAGCTCGTTGAACTCGATGCCGAACATCTTGATCAGCCTGGCGCACTCCCTGGTGGTCAGTACGGCGTCGACGTCGGGATAATCGCCGGTCTTGCACTCAGGCCTCTGGATCTCGGTCTTCTTCGCGATGCAGGGCATGATGGAGACGTTGAATATGTCCTTGGGATCGACGTTGTTTCTCTGGGCCCAGTGGGTCTTTATGATGGCGCCCATCATCATATGGGGCGACTTGGAGGTGGACAGGTGGGGCAGGAGTTCGGGATACTCATACTCGATGTACTTGATCCAGCCGGGCGAGCAGGAGGTGAACATGGGCAGGACTCCGCCGTGGGTCACTCTCTCCAGAAGCTCGGTGCCCTCCTCCATGATGGTGAGGTCGGCGCCGAAGTTGGTGTCGTACACTCTGTCGAATCCGCAGCGGCGCAGGGCGGCTGCCATCTTGCCGGTGACGGCGGTGCCTATGGGCAGGCCGAACTCTTCACCAAGGGCGGCGCGTACCGCGGGAGCGGTCTGCACGATGACGGTCTTGGTGGGATCGTTGAGAGCGGCGATGACCTTGCCGATGTCTTCCTTCTCGGTAAGGGCGCCGGTGGGGCAGTTGATGACGCACTGTCCGCACTGCATGCAGTTTACATTGGCGAAGCTCTCGTTGTATACGGGAGCCATGATGGTCTTGAATCCGCGGTTCTCAAGCCCCAGAACGCCCAGTCCCTGTACCTTGCGGCAGGTCTGGATGCAGCGCTCGCAGAGTATGCACTTGGTGGTGTCGCGGACTATGCCCCAGCTGAAGTCGTCGTAGCTGGGCTCGGTCTTGGCGCCTTCGAAGCGGTCGCTGCGGATGCCCAGCTCCTGGGCCAGAGCCTGCAGCTCGCACTTCTGGTTTCTCACGCAGGACAGGCAGTCCTTGGAGTGGTTGGAGAGCATAAGCTCAACGGAGTTCTTTCTTCCCTTCAGGGCTCTCGCCGAATGGGTGAATACCTCCATGCCTTCGGATACCGGAGTGGTGCATGCGGAAAGCAGCGTGCGCGCTTTCTTGACTTCAACGAGACATACGCGGCAGGCGCCGGATTTGTTGATGTTCTTGAGATAGCATAGTGTCGGGATATTGATTCCGGCGTTGGTAGCTGCTTCAAGTATCGTCATCCCGGATTCAGCCTGTACGTCAATATTATTGATCTTTAAATTGACTATAGCCATGGATTATCCTCCTGCTTACTTTCTGACTACTGCGCCGAAGCGGCATGTGGCCATGCAGCTTCCGCACTTGATGCACTTCTCCGGGTCGATGACGAAGGGCTCCTTGCCGGGAACGCCGCTGATGGCGCCGACGGGGCAGGCCTTCGCGCACATGGAGCACTTGCGGCATTTCTCGGGATCGATGCTGTAGGACAGCAGAGCCTTGCAGACGCCGGCCGGGCACTTCTTGTCCACGATGTGGGCGATGTACTCATCGCGGAAGTACCTCAGAGTGGAAAGCACCGGGTTGGGAGCGGTCTGGCCGAGTCCGCACAGAGCGGTGTCCTTGATCTCGTAGCAGAGGTCTTCCATCTCGTCCAGCATCTCCAGGGTTCCTTCGCCCTTGGTGATCTTGGTGAGCATCTCCAGCAGTCTCTTGGTGCCGACGCGGCAGGGGGTGCACTTTCCGCAGGATTCATCGACGATGAAGTCCATATAGAAGCGGGCTACGTCTACCATGCAGTTGTCTTCATCCAGAACTATCATACCGCCGGAACCCATCATGGAGCCCGCGGCTACCAGGTTCTCGTAGTCGATGGGGGTATCCAGCTGGGCCTCGGTGAGGCAGCCGCCGGAGGGACCGCCGGTCTGAACGGCCTTGAAGGCCTTGTTGTTGGGGCAGCCGCCGCCGATCTCGTAGATGATCTCGCGGAGGGTGGTTCCCATGGGTATCTCAACAAGTCCGGTGTTCCTGATCTTGCCGCCCAGGGCGAATACCTTGGTTCCCTTGGACTTCTCGGTACCGATGGAGGAGTACCACTCGGGCCCGTTGAGCACGATCTGGGCCACATTGGCCAGAGTCTCGACGTTGTTGATACTGGTGGGCTTGCCCCAGACTCCGGATACCGCGGGGAAGGGCGGCTTGGGAGTGGGCATTCCTCTCTTGCCCTCGATGGAGGCGATCAGAGCGGTCTCTTCGCCGCAGACGAATGCGCCGGCGCCGAGCCTGACTTCCAGATCGAAGTCGAAGCCGGAATCGAAGATGTTCTTGCCCAGCAGGCCCAGCTCTTTGGCCTGGCTGATGGCGATGTTGAGGCGCTTGACTGCGATGGGGTACTCAGCGCGGCAGTAGATGTAGCCCTGGTGGGCGCCTACCGCGTATGCCATGATGGTCATGCCTTCGATGATGGCGTTGGGGTCGCCTTCCAGTATTGAACGGTCCATGAAAGCGCCGGGGTCGCCTTCGTCGGCGTTGCATATGACGTACTTCTCATCGCCGGGCTGATCTTTTTGGAACTGCCACTTTACGCCGGTGGGGAAGCCTGCGCCGCCGCGTCCGCGAAGTCCGGAGGCCTTGATGGTGTCGATCACCTGCTGGGGGGTCATCTCGGTGAGGACCTTGCCCACAGCTTCATAGCCGCGCATCGCGATGTACTCGTAAATGTCTTCGGGGTTGATCTTTCCGCAGTTCCTGAGAGCTATTCTCTGCTGCTTCTCGTAGAACTTGATCTTGTCGATGTCGAGGATCTTCTCGCCGGTCTTGAGGTCTTCGTCGCTGAGCTCCAGCTCCTTGACCACACGGCCCTTCCACAGGTGCTCGGATACTATCCTCTCAACATCCTCGGGCTTGACATGGCAGTAGAACACCTTGTCGGGATAGATCGCGACGATGGGGCCTCTCTGGCAAAGACCGAAGCAGCCGGTCTTTACCACGTTGATCTCGTCCTTGAGGCCGTACTGCTCTATGTATTTGACGAAATTGTCGTATACTTCCGCAGATCTGTTGGAGGTACAACCGGTGCCTGCGCAGCATAATACGTTGGTTCTAATCATGGAATCAGACCTCCCGTGCCTTTACAGAGTCAACTGTGTATTCTGTGATAACATTGCCCTTGCCGACATGCTCTTCCAGGATCTTGACTGCCTTTTCGGGATCCACATGGACGTAGGTGGTGTGGGAACCGTCTTTGCCGTAGACTTCCACGATAGGCTCATACACGCACATTCCTATGCATCCGGTCTGGGTAACCACGCAGTTGTAATCCTTTTCCGCAGTCTCCTCCACCAGCTTGTTCAGAACGGGTCTTGCGCCTGCCGCGATGCCGCAGGTGGCCATGCCGACTACCACTCTGTAGTCCTTGCCGCCTTCGCGCATCTCGACCTTCTTCAAGGCCTGTTCGCGCATCTTCTTGAGATCTTCCAAACTCTTCATTCTATGCCCTCCTTCGCATGATTGATGCCTTCATTTATGTAACCTTTTATCCAGAGCAGTATCTCCGGTTCCTGCAGGCTGATGCCATCCAGCTCCTCCCTGACCTGCCTGGATAAAAACTCAAAATTACCTTTATCGGTTGTGTAATAAAATTCGAAATCGATACTGTCGTCTGCCTGTACGGCATACATCATCATTTCGCCCAAGTCTCCCATCGGCGGAGTGTCGATGTGATCCCTTTGTACCGAGGCCCTGACTATGGTCCCTTTCCCGACGGTGCTCTGTATGTCGAAGCTCCCGTTGCACTGTTCGGTGAGTCCCTTCATGAAGGCTACCCCCAGCCCGACCTTTCGTGTCTTGCGGCTGGTGGTGAAGGGGTCTGTGACTCTTTTGACCATCTCGGGGCTCATTCCCGAGCCGTTGTCCTCGACCTCTATATCGATCCTGTTATCATGCTCGCTGTCCCTGATCCTGAGTATCACGGTACCGGCCTTGGCGCCGATGCTGTTCATCAGTATCTCCAGCGTCTGCATGGCAAGATCCTGCATCATACAATATCACCCCACAATTCGTTTACCTCGTTATGAGTGATGATATTTTCCGGCTCGGATATGTCCACCAGCCGGTGGGCATCGGAGTCGATGAACCAGTGGGTGGAATCGGCCTTTATCCAGGGATGGGTCTTGAGTATCCTCTGGATCTGGTCGGGGGATTTGATCTCCAGACCGTCGTAGGGCAGATCCATCGGTATGAATCCGAGCTGCTGCGTCACGGAATTGGCCCTGTCGAGCACGTGGGCCAGTATCGCTCTGCCCCCGTGGGAGTGTATGGCGTCCACGCACTCCTGAAGGCTGGCGGTAAGCGACACGATGAGGAGCCTGTCTTCCCTGCCGGTCTCCCGGTCCTCTTCGTCCATCATAAGCTGGTTTCCGAAGAAATCGGGCCTGTTGGGTATCCCGGGCATCCTCTCGTCGATCCACGGCTGAAAGGCTTCGGCCGCTTCCAGATCGGGGAAGATCCCCAGAACGTGGACTTCCTCGCTGCTCTCCAGTTCCGTGCCGTAAAGCAGTTTTATTCCGGTCTCCTCAGCCGCCTTGCTGAGGGATCTGAGCTGGCGGGTGGAATTGTGATCCGTCACCGCTATAATGTCCAGACCCTTTATAAGCGCCATGTTGCAGATGTTGTTGGGCGTCATCTCGTCCTCTGCGCAGGGCGACAGGCAGCTGTGAATGTGAAAGTCGTAAAACATCAGATCCCGAGTTCCGCGAGCTTTTTAGCGCTGGCATAGACCGGTATGCCGCTCTCGAGAAGGGGGATCCCCTCCTCTTCGGCCTTGGCGATGACGTCCTCGGGAAGGTTGGCGTTCTCCGCGATTATAACGCAGGAGAACTCCCTTAGGACGGCCACCGCTATTACGTTCATGTGCACCTGGACGGTTATCCAGGCCTGATCCGGCTGTCCCTTGCCCATTACCCAGCTGAGAAGGTCGCCGCAGTAGGCGTCGACTATCTCTGTGTCGAGCCGGTCGCTTCCGGCCAGGCAGTTCCAGCCTGTCTCTTCTATCAATTGACGGACAGTCATTTTAATCACTTTCTCGCATGCTTTGAAGAATAATGCAGTCGCTCAGCTTCTTGTTGCCCTTGACTATCTCCTCGGCCATGATGCGGCAGGTCTGCATTCCGCAGGCGCTGCAGTCGTAGCCGGGCAGGTGCTCCAGCTGTTCGTTTATGCTGTTGAAGAAGGCCATCTTCTCGATAAAGCTGAAGGTCTCGTCGTCCTCCAGGTTGAATTCGTCGGTGAAGAAGTCCTCTATCGGATAATCAGCCGGCTCCTTGCTGTTCTCGGAGATCAGAGCTCCTATGTTGTGGCGGGCTATGTAGCCGTTGCCCCAGAGCAGATGCCCTCCCACACAGCCGTTGAAGCAGGGGAAGAGGTGCAGCAGGGTGAAGGAATCGAAGATGCCGAACTCGGTCATGTCGAGTATCTCGCTGATCTTGTCGAAACCGTCGGCCACCAGGTGGTCCGGGGACAGAGGCATGAGCGTGGGGCTCGTAGCCTGGAGCCCTTCTCTGCAGAACGACACCGGAATCGAGCCTTCGTCCAGCTTTTCGCTGATCAGAGGCAGTATGTCCACCGACGCCAGGGCGTGATCCACTTCATATTCGGGATTGCCGTAGGGATACTTGGCCAGCATGAGCTTGGCTTCGCATTCGGCGCAGTAGAATATCCCCACTTTTCCTTTGTCCTTATAGTCCTTGCGGGCCTGTTTTGCCGCTATTTCACTGGGGTAGTCCAGGGGGAGCAGGTGGTCCAGGAGCATGGGATAGTTTTCCTGGATGAGCCTGTTTATGACGGGGCAGTTGGACGCTATCACCGGAGTGTTGAGATTTTCTTCGGTGAGCTTTCTGGTCAGCTCCATGAGCTGGCCTTCAGTCCCCGTAATGTCAACGACTTCGTCGAAGCCCAGTTCCTTTATCGCGTAGAAGAGGCTTTCGGCTTCCTTCAGGCTTCCGCACTGCATGACCATTGCGCTGGGGATAAGGCAGACCGTAAAATCGTAGTTCTTCAGCTCGTCAAGGGTGCTTCCCCTGGCCAGCAGTCCCTTCGAATGGCAGGCCTGCATGCAGCGTCCGCAGTTGATGCACTTGGATTCATTGATCACGATCCTGTTTTCCTGCATGGTAAGAGCAGAGGTCGGACATTTCTGAATGCACCTCAGGCAGCGAACGCAGCGTTCCAATGTGTAATTAACGACAGTCTTTCTTTTCATTAAGAGACCACAAACCCTAAAGTAAGAGTAGTTCCTTTCTCTGAAGTCTGTAAGTCAAATGAGTCAGAGACCCGTTTGATGTTGGGCAGCCCCATGCCGGCTCCGAAGCCCATGTTTCTGGCGTCTTCGCTGGCCGTGGAAAAGCCCGGAGTCATGGCCTTTTCGATATCGGGGATGCCGGGCCCTCCGTCGCGGAAGACCAGCTGTATCCTGCCGTTGTCGAAAACGTCCATAAGGATCACCCCGCCGTAGGCGTGGATTATCATGTTGATCTCCGACTCGTAGCTGGCGACGGAGATCTTTCGCAGTACCGCAGAAGGAATACCGATCGTAGACAGTGTCTTTTTGATGTCGGAACTGGCCTTGCCGGCCCCCGCGTAATCATATCTTATAACGGTATATTCCTTGTGCAGTATACTGTTACTCATTTATACCCTTCAGTCCCTCTGCATATAAAAGTCCGCAGGCCGAATACATGGTATGTTCTGTGGTGAAAAGGTTCATTCCGCCTTCTCTTCCCATTTCCAGTATTTCGTCGTTCAGATGCTTGCCCCTTACGAAGACTATGGTATCGAGATCGAGCATTTCCGCCGTCCGCAGCGTCTGAGCGTTGGCAAGCCCGGAAATGAGCAGCGTAGCTTCGGGAGATACGCTGATCATGGCCAGAGCGTCGCTCATCAGATCTGTGGCGAAGGCGAACTCGAAATCCTTCTCCATAGCCTTTTCGCAGGAGAGGACCAGCTCTTCGGCTTCAAGACAACTGACAATATCTTTAAGTTTCATTATTATGAGACCTTGTTTGCTTTTTCCTCTTCGATTATTGCCCGGATCTCTTGCTCTACCTTCTGGGGAGTGCAGCTTCCGATCACTCGGCCGTCGAGCACCACCACGGGGGCGAGTCCGCAGGCTCCCAGACATCTTGTTGCGTCAAGCGAGAACATGCCGTCGGGGCTTGTTCCGTTCAGCTTCGCTCCGGTCACCTTTTCCGCTGTTTCCGCCAGCTGGGACGAACCCTTGACGTAGCAGGCGGTGCCGAGGCATACGTTTATGACGTGTTTGCCCTTGGGCTCCGTTGTGAACTGAGCATAGAAATTTACGACACCGAATACATCCGCGACGCTGGTGCCGGTCGCCTTAGAGATCGCTTCCATCGCTTCGTAGGGGATGTAGCCCAATTCGTCCTGCACCTCGTGAAGCATCACGATGACGGGGCCGGGCTCATTCGCGTGCGCGGCAACGATCTCTTGGATGCGTTTGATGGATTCTCCGTTAAGTCTTTCCATCTTTTTCCCTCCTTATTACTATAAGCAGCAGTCAAACTGCTAACTATATAACCATAAGAACATAATACCAGCAGGATTATGTGAATTCAATAACAATCCTCTTAAAATAGCGTTTTCAAATGACTTGATTTAAAATTTTTATGTTTATAAACAGGCGCCCGCGCAGATGCGTGCCCAGCCCAAATATGTCTTGCGCCCGGGCCTTATTTGTGATAATACAAATTGGTTAAAAAGGCCGGTTCAAGGCCGGGAGGAGACCATGGATCCCGAAAGACGCAGAGCGTTCAACATTGAGATACATTACGCCGCTGCCCAGTTCCTTTACTGGGCTTCCGCCTGCTGCCTGCAGGGCTTTACCGCCGTCTTTCTGTCGGGCCGCGGCATGAGCGACGGCATGGTGGGCCTTGCGGTCTCCATGACCTCCGTCGCCGCCATCTTCCTGCAGCTGTTCGTGTCCAACTTCTGCGACAGGCATCCCGAGATACCCCTGAGGAAGATCACCGTGGCCCTCTGCGCCTTTTCCTTCGTATTCGTGGCCATTATGCATTTTTCAAGGCCTTCCGTCGCCCTCGTCGCCATCATGTTCATGCTTGCCGACGCCCCGCAGAAGTCAAACAACGGCCTGCTCAACGCCATTATGGTCCAGTACGTCAACGCGGGGCTTCCTGTCAACTACGGCTGGCCCAGGGGCATAGGCTCCATGGGCTGGGCGGGCGGAGCCCTGGTATTGGGAAGGCTCATCGCCAGGTACAGCCCCGAGATACTGCTGAGCCTCTTCATGGCCATCGAGGTGCTGACCGTGATCTCCATGCTGCTCATGCCCCCTGTGGACCCGGTGAGGCGGGGGAGCGGCAAGGGAGCGACCAGCTACGGCGAGATGCTCAAAAGCAATAAAGCCCTGGTCCTCTTTCTCTTTTCGCTGATAGTCATGGGCATAGGGCAGGCCCCCTTGGGCACCTTCCTCAACCGCATGATAGAGTCGGTGGGAGGCGGGACCAGAGAGATGGGCATAGCGATATTGATACAGGCCGGAATGGAGCTCCCTGTGATGTTCCTTTCGGGGGTGCTGCTGCGCTACCTGAGCCCCGGAGCCCTGATCTGCGTATCCTTCGGAGCCTACGGCTTAAGGTCGCTGGCCTACCTGTTCTGCAGATCCCTCGCCGGCATATACGCCATAAT
>JAEEGL016856841.1_pt1 | contig 10445 bp, 8 predicted proteins | sample 9134231 | NCBI WGS metagenome assembly JAEEGL01 (sample SAMN16246548, study PRJNA631951) | gut metagenome | biome: gut microbiome; feature: rumen; material: fiber-attached | host: Bos | place: Iran: Karaj | collected 2018-10 | reverse complement strand
TGGCCCTGACCTGGGAATTGGGGCTTACGGCCAGTGAGACGCCGTTGTTGTCCGGAAGCTGGAGGTTCTTGTATACCGGATGGTACTGTTTGCCGAACTTGGCAACCACGGGGCCGTCTGCCGGCCACGGCAGCTTGCCCCTGTTGGAGACGAACTCCTCGCTGAGGGCGTAGTCAATCTCCGGAGCGGGCGACTTGGAAGTGCCCTTCATCGCAGCGGCGATGGCTTTCTTTATCTCGGCCTCGAGGGCCTGGGCCTCCCTCCTCTTCTGCGTGAGCTCGCGCTGATACCTGGTGCGCTCGCGCTGGAGGCGGGTGGAGATGTCCTTGGCCTGCGCTTCTTCCTTGCGCAGGGCGTCCAGTTCCAGCACGCGCTGGTCGCGGAGCTTCTGCGCCGCGCTGCGCATCTCCACCAGCTGGGCGCGCTGCTTTTCCAGCTCGGCCTTGGCGGCCTTGATTCTCTCGGCCTGGTCGTTCATCCTGGAAGAGAGGTTGCGCAGGAAGCCGTAGCGGCGGGACGCCTGTCCCAGGTTGTCGCTGGCCAGGATGTACATATACCACAGGCGCGAGTCCCTGTTCTTGTAGGCGCTCTTCACCAGGCGGGCGTAATAGACGGTCATCGTATCCAGCTGCTGTTGCTGCTGGTCTATCTGCTTCTGCTTTGCGTTGAGGTTTACGTTGATGCTGGAGATTTCCCTGTTGCTGGCGGTAACCAGGGCCTGGCGGGCAGTAATCTTGCTTTGAACCAGGTTCAGCTGGGACAGGGCGTTGGCGCTCTGGCTGGCGTTGGCTTTTATCTGGTCGTCAAGGATGGCTATTTCCCTTTCCAGGCGGTCGCGCTCATTGAGCTGCTGCTGCGTCTGGGCGTGAGCCGGGAGGCAGCAGGCGATGAGCGCCGCCGCAAGGGCCAGGGTTATGTGAATCCTTGTTCTCACTGTTCTTCTTCAGCCTGTTTTTCCTTGGCCAGGTCGTAATAATACTTGCTGAGGTCAGTTTCCTTGAGGGCCTCGAGCACCTGGGCGTAATGGTTGAGGCACTCGTAACTTTCCTTGCCGCCGTATATCATTGCGCGCTTGAAGTAGGTCTTGGCGTCCTCGTCCTTTCCCTTGAGATGAAGTATCCAGCCTATGGTGTCAAGGTATGAGGCGTTGTCCGGCTCCAGTTCCACGGCCTTCTTGCTCATCTTGAGAGCCTTGTTCAGTTTCTTGCCCTCCAGGCACATGAAATATGCGTAATTGTTGAGGCAGAGCGCGTTGTCGGGGTCTATCTTCAGGGCTTTCTCATAGCAGTCGTAGCACTTTTGCATATCCCCGGTCCTGTGATAGAGGTCTCCTCCCGTGGAATAGGCGTTCAGGAGCCTTTCAGGGTCGTTCGGAAACATCGCTATGATCTTCTCGTTTTCCTTCAATGCGGACACATAGTCCTGCAGGCTGTAGTAAGCGATGACCTTATACTCCTGGAAAGCCGGCTCATACGGGAAGGCTTTGAAGGCCTTTTCGCACTCTTCAGCCATCTCCTGGAAGTCCCCGGAATAGGAAAGGAACTGCACGTACATAGCGGCGGCGCCGTAGCTGTCAGGATGGAGTTCCTTGTTGCGGCGGAAGTACTCCTTGGCCTCATCCAGCCTTCCGGTGTTGAAGTAGTAGGAGCCTACGCACTGGAGCACGGTGCTGTCCTGAGGATGCAGTGTCACCACCTTGGAGGCCAGGCTGTCCAGCTTAGGCTGGAAGTTCTGGAAGAAGCGGCCGTCCATATTGTGGAAGAGGGTCTGCAGGTAGTCGGACTTGCCCTCGGGCATCACGTAGTCTGAAGATATGTATTTGTTCAGATAGTCGAAATAGTCGTCGTAGCGGCGCTGGAGGCGCAGTGCTTCGGCCTTGCCCAGGATTGCCGGCGCGTATTCCGGATCCAGCGCGAGGGCCTTCTCGTAATATGTCAGGGCCAGGGAATCTTCGTAGGAAGCCATATTGGCGTCCCCCTGCATTACGAATATCTGGGGGGATTCCCCGGACATCTCCACAATGCGGTCGAGCACCTCCAGCATCTTGTCACCCTGGTTGTTGCGCGCGTACAGGGACACCAGCGCATAGTAAGGATCCGACGTGCGCGGGAAGGCCTTTATCATCCCCTCATACACCCCGATGGCCTGAGGGACCCTGTTCAGGGCCATATAGAAGGCCGCGAGGCGGTCGTGGTACCAGTAATTGCCGGGATCCAGCGCCAGGGCCCTGGAGAGGTAGCTCTCGGCATTGTCCATATCGCGGAGGGCGAAGTTGCAAAGGCCCAGGTAATAGCAGACGGCGTCGTTCTGCGGATCCAGGCTGACGAGAGAGTTCAGAAGCTTGCGCGCTGAGGAGAATTCGCCGTCGTTGTACATAGACACAGCCTCCACCAGTCCGTTCTCCACGCGGGTCTGCCTGTCTTGCGAAAAAGCAGCCGTCACGGAGACGAAAGCGCATATGATTATGGAGAGTAGGAATCTTCTGTTCATCATTGCAAAAATAGCATATTTCGGAGTTTTTTAACTAATTTAGTGCCAAGATAACATCAATCTGGAGTAAGATTATGCAACATTTTTCGTTTGAATTGCATCTTAACTCTCGGAAAGATGATGACAGATCGCTCAAACGTCTTTTAAAGGCCTGCATAAAAGGCGACAGGGAGGCACAGAAGGCACTTTATGAATCTTTGTCTCCTAAAATGTTTCCCGTCTGCCTGAGGTATATGAGCAGCAGAGAAGAGGCCGAGGACGTATTGCAGGAAGGGTTCGTCACATTATTTTCCAAGCTAGACAGCTATTCGGGGAAAGGTTCCTTCGAGGGCTGGGCTCGAAAGATCTTTGTTAACACTGCATTGATGCAACTCCGTAAGAACGACGTTCTTAAAGAGAGTGAAGACCTCGAAGGCGCTTGGGACATCAGCAGCCAGGACCCTACCATAATCCAGAACATAGGTTATCAGGAACTCCTGGAAATCATAGAAAGCCTCCCTCCCGGTTTCAGGACGGTCTTCAACATGTACGTAATAGAAGGCTATTCGCACAAGGAAATCGGAGAAGCCCTGGGCATTTCGGAAAACACTTCCAGGTCACAGTTACAGAGGGCGCGCGTCATATTGCAGAAAAAGGTTTTAGAGAAAATAGGTTAAGAATGCAGAAAAAGTCAAATACTGATTTCGACTCCATAATAAAGTCGATGATGGAAAACGCCCAGGAGACACCTCCTGCAGGCTTGTGGCAGGGCATAGAATCCCGCCTGCCTCAGCCTGGCAAAGCCCCCGCCCCCTTATGGCGCTGGGCCGTGCCGGCAATGGCTCTCGCAGCCGCTTCCCTCGCTGCAGTTTTCTTCATCAATAAACCTTCTGTAACCACAACCTATGAAACAGAACAACACTCAGTCGTCGCTCAAGTCCCTTCTCAAGAGGGTTCACGCAGCTCTTTACTGGCTCTCTCCGAGCAACAGTCTCAGGACCCTGCCCAAGAACACACAGCCGTTCAGGTTCTAAGACCTTCCAGGGAACTTGACCAGGTTCCAGCCGAAGAGCCATCTGTCACAGAAACTCCGCAGCCAGCCCCGCAGGAAGCCGTCCTTCCTCAGGAAAGCGCTGAGCCGCAAGCTGTTCAGGAGGCCCAGTCCGCTCCGGCAGACACCCCGATTGTAATGGAATACACCCAGAACCCGTTCTACCATCACGAGGCTGAGACCCGCGCCCGCAGGACGCAGCTCCAGCTCAACGGGCTCATCGGAGGCAACGAGGCATCCCAGACGCCCTTCTCAAGATCTTTCATAATGGGCACAAGGGCAGTGGCAGACCCCACCGGAACCACAATCAACGAGAACACTGAATCTACTTACGGAATCCCTCTGTCATTCGGTCTGGGTGCAAGGTTCTACCTCACCAACCGTTTCTCAGTAGGCACCGGACTCACCTACTCTATGCTGGTACGTTCGTTCAACGGGACCTTCATCGACGAGACCAGACACGTGTCGGGAGACGTCCGCCATTCCATCCAATATTTGGGAATACCCCTTAATTTATACTATGATATCCTGGATACCGACCTGTTGCAGTTGTATCTTTTCGGAGGCGGTGCCGCCGAGAAGGCCATCAGCAACAAATACCTGATTCAAAACGGATCGGATCCAATAAACTATTCTACCAAAGTTCCGGGTCTGCAGTGGAGTGCAGACCTCGGCCTCGGCATCCAGTTCAGGCTGACAGACCATGTCGGCCTGTATCTGGACCCGTCGGCCCGCTATTATTTCAACAGCAATCAACCAAAGAGCATCCGAACCAAGAAACCTTTCATGTTCGGATTCGAAGCAGGCTTGAGGTTCGACCTCAAGTAAACCTGAATAACCTAACTTAAACTATATGAAAACTCCTTTGTTCATCTCAGGGGTGCTGTTGCTCTTTGTGTCTTCGTGCGAGCCCCTGTCCCTCAATTACAGTATCGGCAGCAGCCGTTTATCTCATCAGACGCCCAGTGCGTTGTCACATACCCGTGACAGCAGCGCCATCGGCGGTGGCAGCGTATACTACTACACGGCGGTATCATTCCCTCCCGATTACGACTGGCGGCGAGACTCATCATACGGAGCCGTTCAGGCCAGCATCAACCTGTACAGGAACGATTCTCTCATTCTTCAGATACCCACAGGAACCGTAGCAAGCCCGGATGCGGATATGCATCACTTCATAAAAGGGCATTTATATACACAGTTCCGCTTTGGAGGACGGACAGTGCTCGCCAAGGACGGACAGCCTGTCCTGGAACTGGACCACGAAGCCATTCTGGCCGGATTGCTGCCCCTTGACGGAAAACTGTATTCTTTATGGAAGAACCGCGGAGGGGAAGGTTTCTCCCTGATGGACGGGAGCAACGAGGTCTTCTCGCGGAGCAGGGGTCAGCTGGCAGGAAGCCTGAGCCTGGGCGCATACGTCCCTTCAGGAGCGCTGTATCAGGATGCCGGGAAAACCTGCTTCTTCTACCGGAACGGCAACGAATGGTATGTGGTGCGGGATTCCCGTGAAGAAACCGTCCGGAAACCATACTTGCCAGTATATGATATGCGCAGCCTTGACGGAGAGGTATGCATATTCTATCATGGAGATTCCAGCATTTCGGCCAATTTCCGTTACAAAGAATCAGTGGTAAACTTTTCTCCTTCCGGATTCCATTTCTTAAATCCTGGTTATATCTATGGAAACGAAGGAAATCCTTTTTGCGCAGGAACAGGTTATCCGGGAGGGGATCCGGCTGATGCATATACTTTGGTAAACTTTGTTTCAGGACAGAGCGTAATGCTGCCCGGAAGCGGAATATGCCAGTTGTCATCCAGCCCGCTCACTCTTATGTTTTACTCATCTGATGGTACCACAGGATACTATTCAGGTTCTTCGGGGATAAAATATCTACAAGGCAGCTACTATCACCTTTCCCCCAATGCGGGAATCCGCATCGACAAGAAGCTGTATATAGTTTTGAACCCGATGGAGCCGGGAAGAAAACCCGGAATCTGGAAAGACGGTGTAATGGATGAACTGGATATAAACGGCTATATTAGCGGGATATATCAGTCTTCCCAATAGACAGCGCGGGCATTGTCAGGGAGCACTTCAATACGTGCGACGAGGGTCTCTTCAGGCAGGAGATCCTCTATTTTTTCCGGCCACTCTATTATGCATAGGTATCCGCTGTCTACATAGTCGTAGAAGCCGATGTCCAGGGCCTCTTCCAACTTCTCTATACGATAGAAGTCAAAATGGTAGACGGGCTCTCCTGATGCAGTGCGGTACTCGTTCACTATGGAGAAAGACGGAGAACTGACAGCATCTTCGCGGACTCCCAGGGCCCTGCATATGGCTGTGGTGAATGTAGTCTTGCCCGCACCCATAGGGGCGTGGAAGGCTATGATGCTGTGTCCTTCTGTCTGCCTTAGGAATTCCCTGGCTGCAAGGTCTATGTCCGCCAGGGACGGTATTTCTATGCGATGCTCCATTTCGGAGGCAAACTTACAAAAAGATTTTCTGCTTGTCAAGGAAGCGGTACGACGCGGCTTCGGCCAGGTGGGAGGGCCTCAGGACGTCGGCTCCTTCAAGGTCCGCTATGGTGCGGGCCACTTTTATGATTCTGTAGTAGGCGCGCATTGAAAGGGACATATTCTCCATAAGCCTGGTCATAGTTGCGGAGCATTCCTCGTCAAGGGGACAGTATTTTTCAATGTGCTTGTTGTTCATCTCGGCGTTTGTGAGTATGGTGTCGGCTCTGAAGCGGCGGCGCTGGACCTCGCGGGCGGCCAGCACCCTGGTTGCCACTTGGGCACTGGCCTCGGGCCTGGTCCTGCGCCTGGTTATGATTTCGGGCGGGATCCTGTCAAGCCATAACTGAAGGTCTATCCTGTCCATCAAGGGGCCGGACAGACGCCCGAGGTAGGCGGCTCTCTGGGTGGGGGTGCAGATGCACCTGTCCCCGTCGCCGTAGTAGCCGCAGGGGCAGGGGTTGGAGGCTGCAACCAGCATAAAAGACGCGGGGAAAACCACTTTGGAGCGCAGGCGCGAAATCACCACCTTCCTGTCCTCCATAGGCCCCCTGAGCGCCTCCATCACACTTTTGGGCATTTGTGCGAATTCGTCAAGGAAGAGCACCCCGCCCTGTGCTAGGCTGACCTCCCCGGGGATGATGTTATCAGCGCCGCCTCCTCCAATGATGGCGGGGAGGGACGCGCTGTAGTGCGGGGCGCGGAAAGGCCTGCAGCGCATCAGTCCCTGCAGCAGGCTGCCCTTCCCCGCTATCGAATACAGTTTGCTTGAGAGCATCGCCTCCTCCCGGGTCATCGGAGGGAGGATGCCGGGAAGGGCCTTGGCAAGGGAACTCTTCCCAGCCCCGGGCGGCCCTATCATAATTATGTTATGGCCTCCTGCGGCGGCTATTTCCATCCCCCTCTTTGCACCCTCCTGGCCTATGATGTCGGAGAAGTCCGTATAGTCTGAGGCGTAGGACGGTGCGGAGCCGGACATATGCCGCATCTGGTCATACAGCGGGGTGTTCCATATCAGGTAACGCTCTGCCTGGATGGGGTCCTCCAGGATTTCAACCGCCTGGAGCAGGGTCTCCACCCCATAGATGTTGCACTCCCGCATTTCCGACGCCTCAAGGGCGCTGCGGAGCGGCAGAATACAGCCTCCCAGGCCACGCTGCTGCGCATTCTGCACATACGGCAGCGCCCCAGGGATGTCCCGTACACTTCCGTCCAGCCCCAACTCTCCCATTATCAGATAATCCCCTATCCCGGCCATAAGGCGCTGGCCCGAGGCTGCTATTATGCCCAAAGCGATAGGCAGGTCGTATCCGCTGCCGCTTTTATGCAAGTCCGCGGGTGCCAGGTTTATTATTATCTTCTTCCCAGGAACGTGGAAATCCAGGGCCTGCAGGGCTGTCACCGTACGGAGCAGGCTTTCCTTGACGGCAGTGTCCGCAAGGCCTACCAGATGTATCCCAACCCCGTTCTGTATATCCACTTCTACGGTTACCGGAACCGCATCTATCCCCACGCATTTGGCGCAATTGATTACTATCAGCATACTGTTTTTTGCCCAAATATGCTCTCTGGGACAATTCCGGTCTATCAAAAAAGAATAATTGTGGCCTAACCCGTCCATTTGTGGCAAAACTCCAGAAATTCCGTAGAATATGCCGTATTTGAGTATATTTGTACGAAGCAATACTTTTTAAGAAATGGATAACCGACAGACTGAAAAGATAATCTACGATTTCGACACCGTGATTCCGCGCGTGAACACGTCTTCTTACAAATGGGACTACAATCCGGAAGTGATTCCGCTATGGGTGGCCGATATGGACTTCAAGGCCGCACCATGCATATTGGAAGCCATCCAGAAGAAGATTGACCACGGTATTTTCGGTTATACCAAAACCCCTGACAGCTACTACTTCTCGGTGATAAACTGGTGGAAGCGCAGGCACGCCTGGACCATACAGAAAGACTGGATACTCCCCGTCGGAGGCCTGGTTCCAGGCACTTCCATCAGCCTCTCCGCCCTTACCGGACCGGGCGACAAGGTCATCCTCAACACTCCCGCGTACAATGCGTTCTTCAACTGTATCAAAGACTGCGGAAGGGAGATCAGCGAGAGCAAACTGCTTTACAAGGACGGAAAGTACAGCTTCGACTTCGAAGATTTCGAAGAGCGCTGCAAAGACGCCAAGGTATTCCTTCTCTGCAACCCGCAGAACCCTGCCGGAAGACTCTGGACCAGGTCTGAACTGGAAAGGATAGGAGACATCTGCATCAGGCACGGAGTCACCGTAATCTCTGACGAAATTCACTGCGACATAGTACCTCCCGGCAGCGAATACACGCCTTTCGCCGGCATAAAGGAAGAATTCCAGCAGAACTGCGTATCTCTCATATCCCCCACTAAATGCTTCAATATAGCGGGTCTCCAGGTTGCCAACATAGTTGCGGCCGACCCGGAACTCAGGGAGAAAATATCAAAGGTTATGGACTGGTGGGTATATACCGATATGAACCAGATTGGAGAGGCCGCCCTTCAGGGAGCATTCACGGAAGAAGGAGAAAACTGGCTGGACCAGATGAACGCATACGTTCACGATAATTTCCTGTATATGAAGGAGCGCTTCGCCCGCGAATTCCCGCAGGTCCACGTCTGTGACCTGGAGGCCACCTACCTGGCCTGGGCGGACTTCAGCGCCCTTATGCCTTCCACCAGGGAATTACAGGATTACCTGATAAAGAACTTTAAAGTATGGATCAACTCCGGGGAGATGTACGGCGACTGCAGGTTTATGAGAATAAACATCGCCTGCCCCAGGGCAACGCTCAAGGAGGGCCTGGACAGGGCGTTTACCGGTCTCAGGGCCTACCTTAGTCGATAACGCAGTTGCCCGGCGCCTTGATGTTCTGGTCCAGTATGATCTGGGAATAGGAATCCGCGTGGATGTGACCGCTGCGCGGATTCTTTACGGATGTCACGCTGCCCTTTATGGTTGCCTGGACGTCGCTGTATTCGAAGGCGAGGTCCGCGTCGGCATCCATCGTGCAGTCTTCCAGGACAAGCCCCTCGGCATAGCAGAGCGGTTGAGTACCAGAAATATGGCAGCGCACCAGCCGAAGGTTCCTGGAATACCAGCCTATGTACTCTCCTGATATGGTGGAATCATATATGGTCACGTCCCTGGCCTCCCAGAAGGAGTCCTTGGTCTCCAGGATGGAATCGTGAATTTCTACGTTGCGGGCGTACTGGAATGCGTATCTGCCTTCTACGTTGATCCTATTGGCCTTGACGTCGCTGCAGCGCATAAAAATGTATTTTGCTTCCTCGAAACGGCAGTCTTCGAGTTCTACCCCACGGCAGTCCCACAGGGTTTCGTCAGAATCGGTGAAATAGCACTCCTTGAGCCTGAGGCCGTCCATTTCCCTGAACATCTTGGGAGCGATTACCTTGCATCTTGACATTTCCAAATCGGCGGAATACCAGATTGCGGCGCGGGCACCTTCGGTGAAATGGCATCCCTTTACCACCGTGTTGGTGCAGCACCAGAGCGGATACTTACCCTCGAAACAGCAATTGGTGACCTGCAGGTTCCTGCATTCCTTTACCGCAGACTCCCCTTCCTGGAAAGTCACGTTGTCAATTGCAAGGTCGCGGCTTGCATACAGAGGGCGCTCTCCCCCATAAACGGCATTTTCAATTCTGTCCATCACTTATGCTGTTGTTGCAGTAAGCCTTGTACGCATCCATCGCGTTCCGGCTATCCTGATTGCGAATATTACTCCTTTTACACAAAGTTCCGTGGCCATTCCCATCCAATAACCGGCAAGGCCGAAACGAGGAATGAGCAGCAGCGCCAGTCCCAGGCGTATAACCCACATGCTCATAAAATTGATTATGGAAGGCACCAGGGTGTCTCCGGCGCCAACGCAGCAGCCGTAGCCCACGATGCTCACGCCGAACAGCAGTTCGGCCCAGGCCTCTATCCTCAGGCACCTAGCTCCAAGCTCTATCACTGCCGCATCCTGGCTCAGCAAGGCCATTATCTGCGGAGCGAAGGCGAACATCAACACCGCCAGCAACGTCATCATCCCCGCGCCGCAGGCGATTGATATCCAGCTGATGCTTCGTGCCAGGTCCTTGCGCCCGGCGCCCAGGCTCTGCCCTACCAGCGAGGTAGCGGCATCCTGCACGCCGTAGCCCGGCAGATAGCAGAAGCCCTCAGCAATTATGGCAAAGGAATTTGCAGCGATTGCCACCGTGCCCAGCGGAGCTATTATGAAAGTGGCGGCCACGTATGCGCCCCTGCTGACAATGTTCTGTATCCACAGCGGCCAGGTTATGTCGAAGGCGCTGCCGAAGATCTTCCGGGTGTCGTCCGGATTATCCCCGGAGGGAAGGTTCTGCCTC
>JAEEGL016501340.1_pt1 | contig 10445 bp, 5 predicted proteins | sample 9134231 | NCBI WGS metagenome assembly JAEEGL01 (sample SAMN16246548, study PRJNA631951) | gut metagenome | biome: gut microbiome; feature: rumen; material: fiber-attached | host: Bos | place: Iran: Karaj | collected 2018-10 | reverse complement strand
CGGCATATGGATCGGGCTGGCATGTACGGCGGCGGTGATCGCCCTCATCGCGCTGCTGGGCGGCGGCAGCCTGGATTTCCATAAGAAATACGAAGGGGTGGACCTGTCTGCCGATATTTCGGGCCTTGAGCGCGAGGGTACCTATGCAGGGTATCTCCTGCGCCATGAAGGCACGGAAAGCGGCGCGGAGACAGTCCCGGTGGACGTTGCGTCGTTTGAAGGCGACGCTTCGGTATATATGGATGGAGGGCGTGAGTGCGTCCTCACGCCGGACGGTTCTTCCGTCACCTGGAAGGTGGAACTGCCCGAGGCCGGCTTTTACAATATCGAGATCGAATACCTGACAGTCGCCTCCCGCGGCGTGGATATCGAGCGCGAGCTGTACATTAACGGGGAACTGCCTTTCTCCGGCGCAGCACAGCTGGTATTCACGCGCCTGTGGAAGGATGGCGGCTCAGTCCGCAAGGACAACCAGGGGAACGACATACGGCCGACCCAGGTGGAGCAGTTCGGCTGGCAGACAGCCTATTGCCGGGATGAGATGGGCTATGAAGTCGAGCCCTACCGCTTCTGCTTTGACAAAGGGGAAAACACGATCACCTTGAAGGCGGTCAACGAGCCGATGGTCATAAGATCGATCACCCTGACCCCTGTCCGTGAAACCCGTACCTACGAGGAATATCTTGCCGAACAGCCCGGCACTTCTTCCGGCTCTTCAGCTACCTGGCTTACGTCCGTCCAGGGAGAGGATGCCGTGCTGCGCTCTTCGCCTTCCCTTTACGCGCGCTATGACCGCTCTTCCTCGGCGACAGAGCCCTACAGCGTACGCTCCACCATACTCAACATGATCGGCGGAGACGCCTGGTCGACTGCAGGGCAGTGGATCGAGTGGTCCTTTACGGTCCCTGAGGACGGATGGTACAACATCACCGTTAAGGCGCGTCAGACCTACCAGCGCGGCGCGCTTTCCTGCCGTACTGTCTATATCGACGGAGAGATCCCTTTCCGGGAGATGGAGTCCGTCTCCTTCGCTTACTCCACCAGCTGGAAAATGCAGACCCTTGCCGATGAGAACGGTACGCCGTATCGTTTCTACCTGACAGAGGGAGAACATACCGTACGGCTGGAGGCAACTCTCGGCGAAATGGGCCCCGTACTCCAGGGCGTGGAGGATTCCATCTACCGCCTGAACCTCATCTACCGCAAGATACTCGTATTGACCGGCGTAAATCCCGATCGTTTCCGCGATTACAACATCGCTCAGACCTATCCTGAGGTCATAGGGGCGATGGATCTCGAAAGCAAGAGGCTTTACAAGATCGTGGATGACACGGTTGCCATCACCGGCCAGAAGAGCGACCGCATCGCCGTTGCCCAGACGCTCGCGGTGCAGCTGGAATCCTTTGTCGAACACAATGAGCGCATCACCCAGTCCTTCGGCAACTTCAAGGATAATATCACGAGCCTCGGCACTGCCATGCAGAATATGTCCGAGTCCAAGCTCGATGTGGATGCGATCTATATCTCAGGCGAGAAGGCGAAGCTCCCCGCCCTCAATGACGGTTTCCTTGCCAAGCTCGCCCACGAGGTGCGCTCCTGCGCCGCTTCCTATTTTGTGGATTACAACTCCCTGGGCGATAAATACGAGGATGGGGAAACGGAAGACCTGATCGAGGTCTGGATCGTGACCGGACGAGACCAGTCGACGATCCTGAAAACCATGGTGGACGATACCTTTACACCGGCGACCGGCATCCATGTGAATGTCAAATTGGTCGTGGCGGAAACGCTGCTGACGGCAGTCGTTGCGGGCAACGGCCCGGATGTGGTGCTGTCGGTCGGTTCCTGGTTCCCCGTGAACTACGCCATGCGAAACGCCGTCGAGGATCTTAAGCAGTTCCCGGATTATGATGAAGTCGTGGCGCCTTTCTACGGGAGCGCCCTTGTGCCCGCGGCGTATAACGGCGGCTGTTATGCACTGCCCGAAACGCAGGAGTTTTCGCTCCTGTTCTACCGCGAGGATGTCCTTGAGGAGCTCGGGCTGGCTGTGCCCGAGACCTGGAGCGATCTGATCGCCACGCTTCCCACGATTCAGGGAAACAATATGTCAGTGGGTGTTCCGTACCCGGATATCACCACGATCGATATGTCTGTACTCAACTCGCTCATCTACCAGTACGGCGGCACCATCTATGACAGCGGGGACAAGCGCACCCTGATCGACAGTGAGGAGGGTGTAGCGGCGTTCGAACTGTATACATCCCTTTACAACGATTACGGCCTGCCTACGGTCTTCGATTTTGTCACTCGCTTCCGTTCGGGTGAGATGCCCCTGGGTGTGGCTTCCTACTCAACATACAACAGGCTTGTCGTCTCCGCGCCGGAGATCCGCGGCCTGTGGGATTTCACGCTCTTCCCCGGCACCATGCGCCCGGACGGTACGGTGGATCATTCCGTCCATTCCCAGGGCGTGTGCTGCATGATGATCGCCACGGACGACCAGAAGATCAGGAAAAACGCCTGGGAGTTCATGAAATGGTGGGTCTCCGCGGACGTCCAGGTGCGCTTCGGGCGCGAGCTTGAGAGCGTGCTGGGTTCATCAGCCCGCTACGCTACCGCGAACCGCGATGCCTTGGACCAGCTCGCCTGGTCTGCTGACCAGCTGTCAGTGCTCAAGGAGCAAATGGCAGAGACTGTCGGCTTCCGCGAGATCGCCGGCGGATATTCCACCACCAGACATATGACCAACGCCATCCGCCGCGTCATCAACGATAAGGACGACGCCCGTGAAACGATCCTCACCTACGCGCGCACGATCAACGAAGAGATCCGCGTCAAGCGTGAGGAATTCGGCCTTCCGGTCGACTGATCTGCGGGAAAAGAGGAGGAAGCACACAATGAGTTCGTTCCTGGGAAAGTACGCGCGGCTCAAGCGTGACCAGTTCAGCTATAACCTTGCGAAGGCGAAGCGTATGAAGGTCTGCTATCTGTTCCTTGCGCCGTACGCGATATTGTTCTTTACGTTCTTTATACTCCCCATACTCTCTTCGATCTACTATTCGTTTACCTATTACAATATCCTGGAGCCCCCGCGCTTCATCGGCTTCAAGAACTATAGCAACCTGATCCTGCAGGATGAGGTATTCCTGATCGCTGTCACGAACACGCTGCTCATCGCCGTGATAACGGGCCCCGCGGGCTATATCCTATCATTCCTGTTCGCCTGGTTCATCAACGAGCTGCCCCGCTGGCTGCGCTCCATCGCTGTTGTGGTCTTTTATGCGCCTTCCATCGCTGCGAACGCCTTCGCTATCTTTTCCATCATCTTCCGGGGCGATGCCTATGGATACCTGAATGCGTTCCTCATGCGCTTCGGCATAATCAATGAGCCTCTCCTGTGGCTGCTGGATCCCAAATACATCATGCCTGTTCTGATCGTAGTCATACTCTGGATGAGCATGGGTACTGGCTTCCTTTCCTTCGTGGCGGGCCTGCAGGGCGTGGACCGTTCCATGTACGAGGCCGGATATGTTGACGGCGTCCGCAACCGCTGGCAGGAGCTTTATTACATCACACTGCCCAGCATGAAACCCATGCTGCTCTTCGGTGCGGTCATGTCCATCACCCAGGCTTTCAACGTATGCGATGTGCCGCGTGCCCTGGCAGGATATCCCAGTACGGATTACGCGGCGCGCACTATCGTCACGCACCTGTTCGATTACGGCTTCTCGCGCTTTGAGATGGGCTACGCTTCCGCCATCGCGACGGTGCTGTTCCTGATGATGATCATATGCAACAAGGTGATCCAGAGCCTGTTGAGAAAGGTGGGCACATGAGAAAAAAAACTGAGGTCCGCCATATCGCACAGCCGAAATCGAGATCCCGCGCGGATATGCTACGTTTCCAGGCGGAGCTTCGCGGAGAGAGGCCGCAGAAGAAAGCCAGGACTTTCGATCTGAAAAAGTTCCTCATCATATCCGTCATCGTACTGGTGATCGCCGTCGGCGTCATCGTTTTCTCCAACTACAGGCTCGCTGCCATAGATGCTAACAACCTGCGTGTGGAAGAGACAGGCGAAGGCACGATCGATACCTCGACGCCCATATTCCTTCTCATGCGCGGCGGAATGATAGGCGTTATCGCCATATATCTTTTCTACGCGTTCGTGAGGATACTCGCACCCAAGCGTCGACGCCCGAACCGCTCCATCTGGGGCGATATCGGCATCTACCTGATGCTGGCGGTCGTTGCGGTGGCCATGGCCTTTCCGCTGGTGTTCTCCATCTGTTCCGCTCTCAAACCCCTGGACGAGCTGTTCCGCTTCCCGCCGAGGGTATTCCCATCGCATGTGACGCTCGACAACTTCTCGGACCTGTTCGTTACGCTGGGACAGAGCTGGGTGCCCTTTATGCGGTACCTTACCAACACGGTCTTCATTACCGTGGTCGGCACCTTCGGCCATGTGCTGATCGCCTCCATGGCCGCATTTGTACTCGCCAAGTATGATTTCCCGGGCGGAAGGCTGTTCTTCAGCATGGTCGTGACGGCGCTCATGTTCACCGGCTATGTTACGGGTATCCCGAACTACGTCATCATGAGCCGCCTGCACATGATCGATACATACTGGGCGGTCATTTTGCCCGCCTTCGCGGCGCCTGTAGGCCTGTTCCTCATGAAGCAGTTCATGGAAGGCCTGCCTTCTTCGCTGATCGAGGCGGCGCACCTGGACGGCGCGGGCGAATTCCGCATCTTCTGGCAGATCGTGATGCCGAACGTTAAACCCGCGTGGCTCACCATTATCATCTTTTCCGTGCGGGATCTCTGGAACAACCCTGCCTCCACGGTCATCTATTCCGAGCAGCACAAGACGCTGGTCTACGCGCTTACTCAGATACAGGCCGGCGGTATCGCGCGTACAGGCCAGGCTGCGGCTGTCACGGTCATCATCATGATGGTGCCCATCATCATCTTCAGATTCTCCCAGAGCCGGATACTGGAGACCATGGCCTCCTCCGGCCTGAAGGACTAAAGGGAGGGAAGCGTATGAACAGAAAATACAGACGCTTCTTGGCGGCACTCGCGGCAATATTGCTTCTCGCTGCGCACTGCGCCCCTGCCTTAGCCCGGGACGGGTACGATTACGCTTATACATACAACTACGATTTCTGGGGCGAGATCAGGGAATCGCCGGATGTATACCGCGTGGCGGGTGTGTTCGACAGTGATGACCTGGGGCTCGATCTCCCCATGAGATCGCCGCAAAGCCTCTTCGTAAACGGAAACAGACTGTACGTCTGCGATTCGGGCAACGACCGGATACTTGAGTATACGAGACAGAGTGATTCGTTCAGGCTTATACGCATGATCGACCGCGTGATCGGTGCGGAGCCCGAAACGCTCTCTTCTCCCACTGATATCTACGTGGATGGGGAAGGCACCATGTATGTGTGCGACCTCAACAACAACCGCGTCGTCAAGATGGATAAGGATATGAACTACATCATGTCCTTTACCAAGCCGGCTGATGAGAACTTTGAACAGAATATTGCCTTCCAGCCCACAAAGCTGTGTGTGGACGTGGCGGGGCGCGTGTTCGCGCTGTGCAAAAACGTGAATAAAGGTCTTGTCAAATTCGAGGCGGACGGCACCTTCTCCGGCTTTATCGGCGCGAGTGAAGCGCGCTTCAATTGGTACGATTATATATGGAAGCTGCTCTCTACCAAAGAACAGAGGGCCCAGCAGCAGAACTTCGTGCCCACCGAATACGAGAACATCTATATGGATCCCAAGGGCTTCATCTTTGCGACTATCGCCAATTTTGAGGATGGCGATGTCGTGAGCACCAAGCCCATTCGACGCATCAATTCCATTGGCAAGGATATACTGATCCGCAACGGCAGCGAACCGCCGATCGGGGACCTTGACTGGGATGATGCGCTGGAGGTAAAGGGTCCTTCCAAGCTTACGGATATCACGGTATTGGATAACGGCATCTATGTTGCGCTGGACCGCGTGCGAGGCCGCCTGTTCGGCTATGATTCCCAGGGACAGATGCTCTGGGCGTTCGGCGGCTACGGACCTTCGGACGGCTATTTCCGGCGCCCTGTTTCACTGGAGCATATGGGATACGATCTGCTCGTACTTGACCAGCTGGACAACACCATCACACTCTTTTCGACAACCGAGTACGGAACGCTCATCTATCAGGCATCGGAGCAGTATCTCGCAGGCAAGTATGAGGATTCCGCTGATACCTGGCATAAAGTACTCGCAAGGAACGGAAACTACGACCTGGCCTATGTCGGAATAGGCCGTTCCCTGATGCGCGAAGAGCGCTACGGAGAGGCCATGCGCTGCTTCAGAGTGGCGCGGGACAGCAAGAATTACGGCGAAGCGCTGCGCCTGTACCGCAAGGTATGGGTCGAAGAAAACGCCGTCTGGATCTTCCCGCTGATCGGAGTACTCCTCGTCGGGCCGCTTATCGTCGGCCGTATTCGCAGGATGAGATGGGAGGTGTACGGGAGATGACGGAAACAGGTGTAAGATCCGGCCGCAGGGAACGCTTTGCACGCTACCTTTCTACCCTTAAGTACGCGCTACATGTGATCGTACGTCCCTTTGACGGCTTCTGGGATCTCTCGCGTGAAAACCGCGGTTCTGTGGCGGCTGCGACCACTATTGTGGTACTGGCGCTCATCACGCATATCCTCAAGCTGCAGTACACGTCCTTCCAGTTTATCAACGTACACCGGGAGTATGTGAACGTGGCACGTGAAATGCTCTCCATACTCCTGCCGCTCCTCATCTGGTGCCTGTCCAATTGGTGCTGGACCACTCTTTTTGACGGCAAGGGTTCGTTCAGGGATGTCTATATGGGCATGGGCTATGCCGTAACGCCTTTTGTGCTCATCCAGCTGCCCATGATACTGCTTTCCAACGGCATTACCGCCAAGGAGGGCTCGTTTTACTACGTGTTGGAGACCGTGTCGCTCGTATGGTGCGCCGCGCTGTTTGTGGTGGGCATGATGCAGATACACGATTTCTCCCTGGGGAAGACGCTGCTGTTCACGGTCATGACCCTGTTCGGCATGCTCATCATCATCTTCCTGCTGCTCTTGTTCTTCAGCCTGCTCAGCGACGCGGTTGCTTTTGTCGTGGCGCTGTACAGGGAGACCATGTTCCGGTTGTATTAGGAGGCGGCGGTATGAAGAGAGAAAAGAGAAAGATCGTCGCGCGCCTGACAGCATGGGGTCTGGTCATCTGCGCCCTGGCAGCGCTCATCGTGTTCGTATATGTACCCATCTATACCCGCAGTGATGAGGCGGAGCTTGCACAGATACTGCTTCGCAGCAATTCCGAAGTGGAAAAGAAGTACGTGCTGGAAAACGAAAGCCTCTGCTTTACCATGGATGGGAAGACGACCCAGTTCACGCTGGAAGATAAGCGTTCCGGATACGTATGGCGCTCCAATCCCGCGGACGCTGATAAGGACCCGATCGCCCTTTCCGGTGAAAAGGATCGTCTACAGAGTACGCTGCTCCTCAGGTACGCGACAAGCGAAGGCGCGATCACCGTTTTTGACAATTACGCCTATTCCATCGCCAACGGCGTGTACGATATCGAGCAGTCTGAAAACGAGATCCGCGTGAACTACGTCGTCGGAAAGATCAACAAGGTCTTCATGGTGCCGGATGCCATCGCGAAAACGCGCATGGAAAAGTTTACGACCGGGCTTACCAAGAAGGAAGTCGGAACGGTGCTGGATATGTATCAGCTCTATGACCCGGCCAATCCGAAAGACGCTTCCAAGATCGCGGAGATCATAGATATGTATCCGGATCTTGCTGAGGAAGCCGTATACGTGATGCGTCCCAAGCAGAAGGACAATAAAAAATCCAAGGTGGAGACGATGCTGGCTAACTGCGGGTACACCGCCGAGGAGTACGCGTATGATCAGTCCCGCATAGCGGGTGAAAAGAGTCTGGAAGGCGCTGTCTTCGATATATCCATGGTCTATTCCCTGGATGGCGATGACCTGATCCTGCGCATTCCCTATGAGGAGATCCGCTATAAGTCTACCTACCCGATCATCGATATCACGCCGCTCCCGTTCTTCGGCGCGGCGGGCACTGATATGGAGGGCTATACCATCGTGCCGGAAGGCGGCGGTTCTCTCATCCGCTACAACAACGGCAAGAGCAACCAGACGGTCTATAATGCCAACCTCTACGGCTGGGATTACGCGGACGAACGCAGCGTGCTCATCAATGAGACGCGCGCGAGCTTCCCCGCCTTCGCGATGACGGCGGAAGAGGATTCGTTCCTGTGTGTGCTGGAGGAAGGCGCGAGCTTTGCGAGCGTCGGCGCCGATGTTTCCGGCCGCGGCAACAGCTACAACAGCGCGAACGCGACTTATATCGTACTCCACTACGATCAGTACGATGTCTCCAAGAAGACGACGGAGCGCGTTTACATGTTTGAGCAGCAGCAGCCTCAGGTTACCGTTACGCAGCGATACCGCTTCCTGAACTGCGCTGATTATGTCGGCATCGCGGATGCATATGGGGAATACCTGGAGGAAACGGGAAGGTTATCCGGAGGCGCCGGTGAGGAAACGCCTCTCGTAGTCAGCCTGATAGGCGCTATCGAGACGACGGTCAAGCGCGCCGGCATACCGGTCACCGACAGTGTTGCCCTGACTGATTTCACCGAGGCGGGGGAGATCGTAAAAGAACTGAATGAAGCGGGACTTACCTCACTTGATATCCGCTATGAGTGCTGGGCGAACGGCGGTATTGCGCAGAAGGTGTTCACCGGCGTAAAGGCGGAAGCCGAACTGGGCGGCCGCATGGCGCTGGAGGCATTCCTCACGGAAGCGAAGCAGGCCAGAAACAGCGTGTACCTGGACGGCATGTCTGCTTTTGTTTACCGGAGCGGCATCTTCCAGGGCTTCAACCAGTTCACGGACGCAGCACTCTATACCACGCGCGATATCGTGAAAATGTGGCCCTTCTCATCCATATTCTATACGGAGCTCAAATACCGGGACAGCTATTTCCTTGCCAAACCGGCCTACATGCAGCGCATGGCGGAGAATTTCATCTCCGCGGCGGCGGATCTGGGCGCTGATGTCTCTTTCCGGGATGTCGGCTACCTGCTCAACGGAGATTACGATACCAATATGGTCGTAACGCGCGAGGAGAGCATCGCGCTTCAGCAGGATATCCTTAAGGCAGCTGCTGGGAAAGGCTGCCGTGTGATGATCCGCAGCGGCAATGATTACGCGCTCGGCTGTGCGGACGTCATCTCCGATATGGACCTGTTCGGAAGCGGATATTCCATCGTGGACGAGGATATCCCGTTCTACCAGATCGCTCTGCACGGGCGTGCGGATTTCGCATCGGGATCCCTCAACCTTTCCGGTGACTGGGAGAATACGCTCCTGCGCAGCGCAGAATACGGCGCCGGCCTTGGCTGCACCTTCATGGCTGCGGATGCCGATATCCTGGTGGATACCCACTATACGGAATATACGGGGGCAGCCTGGGAAGCAGTGAAGGACGATACCATCGCGGTGATGCGGCGCTACCGTACCGATATGAGCGGCCTTAACGCGATGCGTATCACCGGCCACGAATACCTTACCGGGAAAGTGACCGTAACGACCTACGAGGACGGCACGCAGGTGTACGTGAACTTCGGAAGGGATGCCTTCCGCAAGGCTGGGATCACCGTGCCTGCGCGCGATTACCTTGTCGTCAGAGAGGGGGGTGCCCAATGAGCATGCCTAAGACCAGAAGGAAGCCCATGACCATCCGCACAAGGCGTGCCATTACGGGCTACCTCTTCATCCTTCCGTTCATTCTCGGCTTCCTGGTATTCATGCTGCGGCCGCTGGTAACCTCGTTCTACATGAGTTTCTGCGAGGTCAACCCCAACGGCATGACCATGGAATGGAACGGGATCGCCAACTACAGATTCGCTCTCCTGGGGGATCCGGAATACAACCGTTTCCTGACAGAGGAGATCTCCACCATGATCATCAACACCCTGGCGACTCTTGTGTTCTCCTTTGTGGTGGCGGTCATACTGAACAGCAAGTTCAAGGGCCGCACGTTTGTGCGAGCCGTCTTCTTCCTGCCTGTTATCTTCTCCGCGGGCGTACTGCTCGGCCTTGACAGCAATATGGTAGGCGTGGAAGCGCAGAATTCGCTCATGACCGGCATGTCGGAAGCCATCAGCGAATCGGGCGGCGTGAACCTGACTGAGACATTGCAGAACCTCCTGCAGGCGACGGGAGTAAACTTAAGATCCTTCCAGATCGTATTCGATATCATAGACCGCGTGTACGATATCGTCATCGCCTCCGGCATCCAGATCATCGTGTTCTTGAATGGCATGCAGAATATACCGCACAGCTTGTATGAGGCCGCGCATGTGGAAGG
>JAEEGL015715400.1_pt1 | contig 10445 bp, 10 predicted proteins | sample 9134231 | NCBI WGS metagenome assembly JAEEGL01 (sample SAMN16246548, study PRJNA631951) | gut metagenome | biome: gut microbiome; feature: rumen; material: fiber-attached | host: Bos | place: Iran: Karaj | collected 2018-10 | reverse complement strand
TAACATCATTTTACTTGAATTCGCTCTTAGCTTACTCAAGAATTTTCGTTGGCTGTTCTTGCAATCTCAATCCTTACAATTGACATTTCAGAACAACTCTCATGGCCGGGCCTTCCGGCCCGCCATGTAATTGTCCATGGTGTTTGTTCATGTTTCTCGTTGTTTAATTTTCAAGGTACAACCGCGCTCTTTTTCGCGAGCGCTTCGATATAATAGCACGCTCGACCCTCTTTTGTCAAGCATTATTTTTGGATTTTTGCTGTTTTTACGCTATTATTTTATTAAGTTTTTCTGTGTCTGCCTTTCCGATACCGTAAATTCCTGGAAAGACGTCGAAAAACGCAGGAAATAGTTGCAATTTGTAACCAAATCCGCTATAATCAAATAAAAAGTATTGCGGATCCTGCCGATCCGAACGTTTCAGGAGGTATGCGGAATGAGAAGGAAATGGATCGCGGCCCTGCTGGCGCTGGCGCTGCTGATCTCCGTCATCCCGGCGTTTTCGTTCCGGGCATATTCAGAGGAAGATTCGCCGGAGGAGCCCGGAGAGGAGGAAGCCCTCTTCACCGATATTGAAAACCATTGGGGCAGGCCTTACATCGAACGCGCCGTGGCGATGGGACTGTTCTCCGGGACCTCTGCAACGACCTTCAGCCCCAACGCTCCTATGACCAGAGCGATGTTCGTTACCGTGCTGGCTAAGCTGGCCTCTATCGACGGCTCCGCCTGGCAGAAGGACTACATGACCTATATCTTCAGCGATCTGAACGCCGGCTCCTATTACGTGCCCTACGTCGCCTGGGCGGTGCACGGCGGATTCACCAGCGGCACCGGCTCCGGGTCGTTTTCCCCGAACGGCAAGGTGACGAGAGAACAGATCGCCACCTTCCTGGCAAGCTACCTCCGCATCGAAAACGTCACGCTGCAGACGGAGGGGACCGTAGAGGCGGTTTTCTCCGATGAGGCCGGCATCTCCTCCTGGGCAAAGGACAGCGTCGGTTATCTTGCCGGAGCCGGCATCTTCCGCGGTATGTCCGACGGAAACGGCGGCTTCCTGTTCAATCCCAAGAAGCCCGCGACCCGGGCAGAATGCGCCACGATCTTCTGTCAGCTCGTGGACTCCATCCTCCCGGATGAGACACCGCGCAGCGAGCCGGCGTCCATCACCCTCCCCTGCAGCGAGCTGACCATGCTGGTCGGAGATTTCACCATGCTGCTGGCCGAGGTGGAAATGGAGGGCAGCGGCAACCGGAACGTCATCTGGTACTCGGAGAACAGCTCCGTGGTCCAGGTGAGCCTTGCCGGTGAGATCGTCGCTCTGTCTCCCGGCACCGCGCGGATCGCCGCCGTGACCTCCAACGGTCTGCAGGCCTTCTGCACCGTGACGGTGACCTCGCCGGAGCCCGATCCGGACCCCGACCCCGACCCGGATCCTGACCCGGATCCGGATGAACCCATCGCCAGCGGGGATATGACCACGTCGGAAAAGCTGATGTTTATTTACGGCACCACGGACGTCTCGGATCCCCGCACCTACTACACCTCCGAGGCGGAGGCCAAAGCCCATCAGACCACGGTCACTGTTTCGGTCTGGGACTTCAACAGCAGCGGTGAGAAATACACGAGGACCTTCCAGTTCTCCATCCACGAGAACCTGGCCGCCACGGTGACGGCACTGTTCGCGGAAATCTACGCCCTGCCGGAGAAGCCGGTCATTCACAGCCTCGGCGGATGGCGCTGGCGTTCCTATGAAAAATCAGAGCACAACATGGGCCTTGCCATCGACGTGAACCCGGTGGAAAACCCCTACGTCAAGAAGGGTATGGATCCCTATGAGGCCGGTTATCGGCCGGGAGAGAATCCCTATTCCATCCCCATCGACGGAGCCATAGATCAGATCTTCGCAAAGTACGGCTTCACCCGCGGCATCTACTGGCTCAACGGCAACAAGGACTATATGCACTATTCCTTCTTCGGCACCTGAGCCGGAGACAAAACGGCAGGTCCGCCCCTCCCCTGCGGGAGAGACGGACCTGCCGTTTTCTGCGGGAATCGCCGGGATGACCGGCGGGACGCAGCCGATCAGTTCGACTGGCTCAGATTGACCTCCCCGAGCACGATCTTCGCGTAGTCCGCGGTGACCGGGTTGGCGTCGACAAGCTCCGTGACCCAGGTGTTGAGCCGCTCGTCCAGGTAGTCCTCGCGGACGGTCATCCGCAGATAATCATCGGCGCCGACAAAATACATGACGTGGTAGCCGTAGTCGGTCTGGACGATATCGGTATCGCCGGGCTTTCTTTCCTCGGCAAAGCACCAGTCGTTGAAGGGAGCGACCATTCTGCCCTCCAGGACCTTCTCATACAGGCCGCCGTTGGAGGCGGAGCCGGTGTCGCTGGAGTGCGTCGCAGCAAGCTCCGCGAAATGATCCTCGGTGGGGTCCTCCAGATACTCGAGATAGATGGCCTCGGCCTTGGACTTCGCGTTGGCAAGCCGCTCCTCCTCGGTCTCGCCCTCCACGTCGGAGGGCATCACAAGGATATGGCGGACGTCGATGCACTTCGTGTTGGCGACGATGGCGACGTAGCTCTGCTTGTGGGCCTCGTAGAAGGCGTCGATATCTTCGTCGGTGCAGCTCTTGTCCATCTGGCTGTACTTCTCCGTCTCATAGCTCATGACGTAGTAGAAGAAGTGCAAATAATCGGCATAGTCCTGCTTGGTGACACCGGGGCCGAAGGAGGCCTGGAGATATTCGTCCGCGGAGGCGTAATTCCTCGCAGCCGCCTGCTGGTCGATATTATCGAGCGTCTCGGTGATCCGGTCCTCCAGCTCCTGGCTGAGCTCATAGCCCTCCGCCTTGGCCTCGGAGGCGACAGCGGCATAGGACTGGAACTGGTCGATGGCGGACTGGACAAAGAGCTGCTCCCAGGACATGCCCTCCGACGGAGAGCCCTGCTCAGACATGGGCTTGCTCAGGTCGATGTTGACGTAGCCGCCGTACTGGTTCATCACGCTGATGAACTGCATCCAGTAGTAGATCGCAAGCTGACGGTTGGTCAGCTCGAATCCGGCGCAGGTGGCAACGACCTCATCCATTCGGGGATCGTCGACGGTCAGATCCTTGACCGTGTAGTTCTCGATATCGGTAACGACGGCGGGAGCCGTCTCCGCCGGAGCTGTCGTCTCCGGGACGGTCTTCTTGCCCTTGCATCCGGCAAAGAGCGACACGGTCAGCAGCACGCAGACGAGCAGCGCCGTAAGCCAATGCTTGGAGCGATTGAACTTTTTCATCTTTATTTCTCACTTTCCATGGAATTGAGCTTCCCCATACTATCACACTTTTCCGAAAGATGCAACGCGTTTTTCATGAATTTTCTGTAAATTGGGGGAGTTCGGCACAGAAGCCACAAAATATCGTGCGCCGCCAAATTTTCGACGGTTTTTTTGTGCGTTCTTGTGGGGAACCTCGGCTTGTCCGGCATCGAAATCTGTGCTATAATTGCGAAGAAGATAGAATGGAGGAATGGCGCGATGAGCGAAATCATCCTTTCAAAAGAGAATATACGGAAGCTGCTGGCGGCCGGCAACGGCGACAGCGCGCTCCTTTATCTATGCAGAGCAGCCGGGCTTAGCGACGTCGCCACCGGCTTCACCGAAGCCAGGCTCGAATGCGCCGCGACCCTGCTGCGGCAGCTGGGTCTGGACGAGAGCGGCAACCCCCGCTTCGTCGCCCCGGCGGACCGGCCCGAGTACACCGAGGAGGACGTGACGCGGCAGATGGATCTGCCCCGCTCCGGCTTCCGCAAGCTGGTGGGCGAGGTCCAGCGCTGCCTGGGCCGGGTCCTCAGCACGGAGGATCTGAAGATCCTTTTGGGAATGTCGGAGTATCTGGGACTGTCCGGCGAGGTCATCAATATCCTGGTCCATTTCTGCGTCGAGCGCGCCAGAGTCCGGGCCAGCGGCCGCCTCCCCTCCCTGCGGAGCATCGAAAAGGAGGCCTATCGCTGGGCCGACGAGGGCATCGACACCGTGGAACGGGCCGCCGCCTATATGCAGAATCAGAACCGCCGCTACACCCGCCAGGGGGAGCTTTGCGAGCTCATGGGCATCACGGACCGCCGGATCACCCCCACGGAGGAAAAATATCTGCGCAGCTGGGTGGACATGGGCTTCGGCAACGAGGTCATCTCCCTGGCCTACAGCAAGACCTGCGAGAACACCGGCGGTCTCAACTGGAAGTACATGAGCCGCATTCTGGAGAGCTGGAACAGCCAGGGCCTGTACACCGTGGAGGCCATCAACGCCGGAGACCGCAAGACCCCTGCCAAGGCCGGCCGCGGCGGCTATCAGCGCCACGGGGAGCCCATCAGCCCCATGATGCAGGATGCGGTCAGAAAAATGCTGGAGGAATCGGAGGACTGAGCCATGGCATATACAAGCGCCGTCCTGGCCCGGGCAAAGGCCCGGCTGGAGGAGGACAACCGCAAAAAACGGGCGGAGTATACGGCCCATCTGGAGAACGTCTACCGGCTCCGGCCCCGGGTCCGGGAGATCGACCGGGCCCTGCGGCAGACCGCGGCCCAGGCCGTCAGCCTCTGCTTCTCCCGCGGGGAGGACCCGCAGCAGGCCATCGCAAGGCTGAAAAAGGAAAACCTCTCCCTGCAGGAGGAGAGGCAGTGGATCCTCGACGAGCTGGAGCTGGGGGACGACTATCTTGACGACAGCCCCGTCTGCTCGATCTGCAAGGGCACGGGCTACCACGACGGGAAGATGTGCGAATGTCTGGCGGAGCTCTGCCGGCAGGAGCAGAAGCACGAGCTGGCGGCCCTGCTGCCCACCGGGCGGGAGCGGTTCGACAGCTTCTCTCTGGAGTATTATCCGGACCGGTTCGATCCTTCCCTGGGAATCAGTCCCAGGGCTTTGATGCAGCGAAACCTCACTCTTTGCAAGCGGTATGCACAGGGCTTCCGGCCCGGCGCAAAAAGCCTGCTGTTCTCTGGAGCCACAGGGCTGGGAAAAACCTTCCTCTCCGCTTGTATCGCCCGCCAGGTAGCGGACGAGGGCTGGGGCGTGGTCTACGTGACGGCGGCAAACCTCTTTGCTGACTACGAGGCCGTGCGCTTCAGCCGTGCCGACGAGACGCTGCTGAAGCGTTACGAACAGTGCGACCTGCTGATCATCGACGATCTGGGCACCGAAATGACCACCCAGGCCGTGATCGCCGCCCTGTACGAGATCGTCAACGGACGGCTGCTGGGGCAAAAATCCACGATCATCTCCACAAATCTGCAGCCGGAAAACCTGGAGGGGCGCTACAGTGCGCAGATCGCTTCCCGACTTACCGGCAGCTACCAGCTCATCAGCTTTGTGGGAGACGATATCCGTCAGAAAATCAAGCGCTAGGCTGCACAGACAAACCTGCAGCCGCGTCGTTGAGCATTCAGATTAGCTCAACGACGCGGCTGCTTTTCATTTTGCTTTCTTCATCAGGAAATAGGTACATATCCGCTCTCCAGGATCAGGCGCTGGCCGGACTCGGAAAGAAGAAATTCCAGAATCCTTTGGATATTGGGGTTTGGGTCATCTCGGCGGTATACCGCATAGAATTCCCCTGTCAAGGGATATGTGCCGTTTTGGATATTATCCGGGGTGGGAGCCACTCCATCGACCCGCAGAAGCTTGACGCCCGGGACCTTGGTAATGCCGCTGACATAATAGCGGAAGGAAAAGCCGATGGAGGCGCCAAACACTGCCAGAGGGCCGTGCTTCACAGGGGTATCCCCCATAAATTTCAAAAAGCGCGTCTGGCTGCCGCTGCCTTCATTGCGCTGCAAGGGTGCAATGAGCCGGTTTGCGCCGCCGACGTCTCTCCAGTTGGTGATCTTTCCGGCATAAATATCGCGAATCTGCTGCTGGGTCAGGCTGTCCACCGGGTTCTTCTCATTCACCAGAAAAACAAAGGCCTCTTTGCCAATGGGCACATAGACCAGATCCACGCCCCGCTCCTCGGCATAGGCTGCCTGCTCTCGGGAAGGGCCGGCGCAGAAGATCATGTCCGCATCTCCGTCGACGATGGCCTCATATGCGCCGCGGGTGTTGCGATATTGCATCCTGCTCTCGGGGGTGTAGCTGCCGTTCTCGAAGACACAGGCGCCCTCGGGATAGAGCGCGTGAAAGACAGAGGCGTAAACCGGCAAAAGCGCCGCGGCTCCATCCAGGACAGGGAGTTCCCCCGTCAGCTTGTCCTCCGCTTCGATTTTCACGACGCCGCTGTCCTCGGCAAAGGGCAGATAGTCTGCAGGCTCTATGGCCTTGGCCGCATAGGCATTGCCGAAGGTGCTGACACAGCGGCGGGTAAAGAGCAGCCAGATGGCCAGATCCAACAGGACGAAAAACAGAGCTGCCAGAATAAGGGAGGTTATCTGTTTCCAGGTCTTCATCTCACCACAGCTCCTCCGCAATAAAGTTCAAAATAGAGGCGTTGCGGTAGGCAATTATTGTGTAAACGGTCAGGGCGATAAGGCTCAGAAGCCCCACGCAGACGAGGACGGTCATCAGGATTTGATAGGTTTTCTGTTTCATTGTTCTTTCTCCCCATCACATATTTGCTAAAATCAGTCCGGAGATGACCGAAAGAAGGACGAAGAGGCAGGCAAATACAATTCCGAAAACTGCTGCTTTTTTCAGGCTTCGGTGCATTTCGTCGATATAGAAAACACGGAGATCCGAGTTTTGACTGCGGCTGGAGCGTATGTATGCAATCAAAGCCTTCAGCAAACAAAATAGTGCAGCTACGAAAGAAGCAGGGGTCGAGAAAGCCAATATAGGCACTAGTAGTACAAAAAGCGTCGAAATCATTTGGTTCATCTCCTCAGGGGCATATTCTGTCTGTTCTGAATCATTTGCCGTCTGCGCCGGTTCTTTCCCCAGGAGCTTCAATTGGGATGCATCTCAGCCAACACCAACGGTTATCTGCCGCGGCGATAGAGCTTGGCCAGGCCGCCCTCGGAGGTCTCGCGGAAGGCCTTGGAAATGTTGATGCCGGTCTGATACATGGTCTTGACCACCATATCAAAGCTGATAGACCGGGTATCATAGAGGAAATAGGCCAGGTTCAGCGCGTTCATGGCCCGCATGGCGGCCACGGCATTGCGCTCAATGCAGGGGATCTGCACCAGGCCGCAGATGGGATCGCAGGTCAGGCCGAGATGATGCTCCAGCGCCACCTCAGCGGCATACTCGATCTGGGCAAGATTCATATCGCAAAGCTCCGCCAGAGCAGCGGCGGCCATGGAGCAGGCTGCGCCAACCTCCGCCTGACAGCCGCACTCAGCGCCGGAAATGGAGGCATTGTGCTTGACCAGGTTGCCGATGATGCCGGCAACTGCCAGGGCATGGAGAATTTTCTCATCGCTGTAGCCGTGCTGCTCTTGCATGTAGCGGAGCACCGCCGGGACGACGCCGCAGCTGCCGCAGGTGGGGGCGGTGACGATGGTGCCGTTGTCGGCGTTCTGCTCGGAGACCGCAAAGGCGTAGGCGCAGATGATGCGGGTCTCCTTGATCTGGACCATCTGGTTCTTCGTTGCCTGCTCGTAGAGGAGCTTGGCCTTCCGCTCCAGATGCAGGCCGCCGGGCAGGATGCCCTCGGCGTTGAGGCCGTCGGCGATGGCCCAGCGCATGGCCTTCCAGACCTTGGCCAAAAAGTCCCAGATCTCCGGACCCTCGGTCATCTCCACATATTCCCAGAGACGGATCTTGCGCCAGTTGCAGAATTGGGCAATCTCAGCAAAGGAATTTTCGGGATAAACCTCCTCCTCATTCGGATCGGAGGGACGGCCCTCGATCACAATGTCTCCTCCGCCCACGGACTGGACCCGCATGGGCCCAACCTCCGCCCCGTTTTCCACGGCAAAAAAATCCAGGGTGTTGGGATGCTTCAGATCCTCCGGGTCTTGGGTGGAGAAGACAATCTCCGTGGGCGTGGGCTCCAGCACCTGTCTCAGAACACGGTCTGTTCCGTGTCCGACCCCGGTCTTCGCCAGGGAATCGTAGAGCACGACGCGGAAGGCCTCCGCGTCGGGGTGCTCGGATTTGAAGATCCGGGCCGCCCGCTCCGGCCCCATGGTGTGGGACGAGGACGGGCCCTTGCCGATTTTATAGATATCGCGGATCGAACGCATATTGACGCGCCTCCTAACGGATCAAACCGTATTTTGACGTTTATATTATAGCGCGGTTTTCTCCGTTTGGAAATAGGAAAACGGTGATTTCTTGTTATATTTTCGGTCTGGTGCGCAGGAACGAATTATTTGCGCACGACGTGCGCCGCTACGGTTCTTTGGAGACGTTTTCCCTGTTGGCCAGGGCGTTCAGGGACAGCTCTCCCGCCAGCTTGAAGAGGCTGTCGGAGAGGACGGTCTCGATGGTTCGGTCCGCGTTGTCCGCGACCCTGGCATAAAACTCCGCCGCTTTCTCGTCCAGCAGAATGGTATATGGGATCATGGCTACCTCCCCGGGGCGATTATTTACGTTTCATCCTATGCGGGGACTTGACAGATGTGATATACTATATGAAGCGATCTACACCTTGAGAAAGGACGAAAATATCATGGCAAAAGACAAGAAACCCGAAAAAAAGGTAGAGCAGATCACCGATATGGAGGTGGACTTTGCCCAGTGGTTCACCGACGTGTGCAAGAAGGCGGAGCTCATCGACTACTCCTCCATCAAGGGCATGTTCATCTACCGGCCCTACGGCTACGCGATCTGGGAAAACATCCAGAGAATCATGGACGCCGAGTTCAAGAAGAACGGCGTTGAGAACGTCTATATGCCCATGCTGATCCCCGAATCCCTGCTGCAGAAGGAGAAGGATCACGTGGAGGGCTTCGCTCCCGAGTGCGCCTGGGTCACCATGGGCGGCTCCGAGAAGCTGGAGGAGCGCTACTGCGTGCGCCCCACCTCCGAAACCCTGTTCTGCGAACACTTCAAAAACGTCATTCAATCCCACCGGGATCTGCCCAAGCTCTATAACCAGTGGTGCTCCGTGCTCCGCTGGGAGAAGACCTCCCGTCCCTTCCTGCGCCATCGGGAATTCCTGTGGCAGGAGGGCCACACCATGCACGCCCCCGCCGAGGAGGCGGAGAACTTCCCCAAGACCATGCTGAACGTCTATGCCGACTTCTGCGAGAAGGTGCTGGCCATGCCCGTCACCCGCGGACAGAAGACCGAGAAGGAAAAGTTCAACGGCGCCGAGGCCACCTACACCATCGAGTGCATGATGCATGACCGCAAGGCCCTGCAGGCCGGCACCTCCCATTACTTCGGCGACGGCTTCGCCCGTGCCTTCGACATCACCTTCACCGACTCCAACAACCAGCGGGTCTATCCGCACCAGACCTCCTGGGGCGTGTCCACCCGTCTGATCGGCGGCATCATCATGACCCACGGCGACAACAACGGCCTGGTGCTGCCCCCGAAGATCGCCCCCATCCAGGTCATCGTGGTGCCCGTGGCGGCCCACAAGCCCGGCGTCACCGAGGCGGCCGCGCAGCTGCGCGACGCGCTGGCCGAAGCCGGCCTGCGGGTGAAGCTGGACGACTCCGACAACAGCCTCGGCTGGAAATGCGCCCAGTGGGAGATGAAGGGCGTGCCCCTGCGCGTGGAGATCGGCCCCCGCGACATCGAAAACGGCCAGTGCTGCATGGTGCGCCGCGACAACCGCGAAAAGAGCTTCGTGGCCGTCGCCGACGCCGCCGAGAGCGCCAAGGCGCTGCTGGAGCAGGTGCACAAGAGCCTGTACGAGCGCGCCCTGAAAAACCGCGAGGAGAACACCTACGTGGCCCACTCCCTGGAAGAGGCCAAGGCCCTGCAGGACGAGCACGGCGGCTTCATCAAGACCATGTGGTGCGAAGATCCCGAATGCGAGAAGCGCATGAAGGACGAGGCCGGCATGTCCTCGCGCTGCATGCCCTTTGCCCAGGAGCACCTGGGAGACGTCTGCGCCATCTGCGGCAAACCCGCCAGGAAGATGATCTACTGGGGCGTCGCCTACTGAGATGCGGCACTACGCCTTTTTCCAGAACCGGGAGTGCGAGTTCTTCCCCTGCCATCGCACGGACGATCCGGAGAAGTTCAACTGCCTGTTCTGCTTCTGTCCGCTGGACCACACGGACTGCGGCGGCGCCTGCACTTATCACGACGGAGTGAAGGACTGCTCCGCCTGTACCTATCCCCACGATCCGGCGCATTACGACGAGATCTGCGCCCGGCTAAAGCCATAAACCGCACCCCCTGCGATGCCTCGCAGGGGGTGTTTTTTCGCCCGGATTGACATTTCCTTTCCCCGTGATAAAATAGAAAAAACACATCGAAAACCGAAACCGGCAACACAGAGAACCGTCCCCTGTGTTATAAATCGTTTAATCAACACAGAGAACCGTCCCCTG
>JAEEGL014640547.1_pt1 | contig 10445 bp, 8 predicted proteins | sample 9134231 | NCBI WGS metagenome assembly JAEEGL01 (sample SAMN16246548, study PRJNA631951) | gut metagenome | biome: gut microbiome; feature: rumen; material: fiber-attached | host: Bos | place: Iran: Karaj | collected 2018-10 | reverse complement strand
TGGGTATCCTTCTGAGTCATTTACTATTGTGATATTATTATCACTAGATAAATCTGTATCTAAAACATAGTATTTATGCTCATAGTGGTATGTTCCTTCAGGTTTATCTTGAGCAAGAGCTTGAAGATCCATATATGATTTTGTCTTTTTATAGTACATTGAAGGGAACTCAAATAGTCTATCATTTAATTTACCACCGTACCCGAGCCACATAGGAACATATTCCAATTGCCCACCTGTGAAAATGAACCAGTCAAGGTCAACATTAATTGCAGGGTTCAAATAATTATAACGGTATGGCAGTTCCACTTGAGTTCCATTCCCAATCAAATGAGTTAGTACGCCATTATCATGTACAAAACCATAACTAATGTAATAATGACCTGGTTCAGGTTCACCTGATGCCGGACCTGATTCCATCTTGGATATATATTCGCCATTACGTTCCACATTACTCTTTGCAGACTTAGTCAAAATGGTTTTCACATATCCACTATTATCCAACAGGTATTTTACTAAAGTATCATTCCTTTCTGATTTCACAAGAATATAACCGCTCTTTGAGTAATCAAATTTGACAGAACCATCTTCTGATGACGCTTCAGAAACCCTATTCTGATTATCATAACTTAATGTTAGGCCATAAGACCCGATAAAATCACCTGTATAATAGTTCTCAACATATTTCATTTCAAGTTTGGATATATTCTTCTTGTTAACCGGAATTACAGGAGAATCGTATAATGAGAAAGTAACGCTGTCCAAATCAGAGATCAAATACTCCACTTTAGTTCCGTTCTTCTGGAACACGTTCAGATAATACTGAGCTTGAGAACAAACACATACTCCACATAGGAGTGACAATATGATTAGTCTTTTCATAACAATCTTTTTTCTTATTATTTTTTAGGATATACCGGACGAATGGATGTGCCCCAGTAGCGCTCACAAAGAACGAAATAATAATAACTCGAACTAAAAGAGAAGTAATAAGCATAACTCGGATAGTCCGGGTTAGTACAGAGCGAACTGGACCAGTAGTAGCCACCAGCACCGCCTGTGCCAAATCCGCCAAGGTTCCCATCTGCGCGAACCCCTGAAGCAGGAAGAAAAATAAAGCGATCCGTGTAATCTTCCACTTTACTGGTTACCTTATAGCCGGCTATACCACCAAATTCCAAGTTATCCCAGTCATACCACTCCCATTTACAGTTATCGCGTAATTCCTCCCATTCTGCCATGGTGGGCATACGCCAATTGCCGCCCCACTTAACATGAGCCACGTCATCCTCAAGATCAATTGTCATCCTTTGATCAACCAATCCGCAATCACTATTTGAGTTGTATTTGATAAAAGTACCAGATGAATTGTCAAACCACCTATAGGAAGACCATGCATAACCATTTTCCTTTCCATCTTTCCATTTAAATTGAGGATTATCCTGAGCATAGCCTGCCTCATAATAATACTCTGTTTCACCCCATGCATAATAGTCACCATACTCCTCAGGTTTAGTGGCGCCCAAATTAAATGTAGCCCACTTGACAGACAGTCCCAAATCAACATATTGATGTACAACTTCTGACTCTTGAATTACAGTTATGGTACATTGTGCAGAAAGAGACTGTACTGATGCAGTTATATGAGCAATACCTGCCGATTGGGCTATAACCTTACCGTTTACGTCAACAACAGCCACTGACGGGTTATCTGAATACCATATAACCGGTGGATTATCCAGAACCTCACCATTATGTTTAACGACAACATCCAACGCCGTTTTACCACCAATTAACATTGTCTTATCATCCTCGACAAGTTTTATACTTGCAGATGAAAGCCATTCTACAGATGGACAAACAGGCCGGACAGGCTGACCCAGGACGCGGTTTGCGAAGTATGCATTGTCACCTGACGAATAGAAGTTAAGACTATACGCGTAGAGTGAACTACCAGTGTAGTCAATATAGGTAGTTAGGCGCGGTCTGTCCGTATAGAGAGAACTGGACCAGTAGTTACAGCTATTGAGATTAGACTCGACATAATGACCTACGTGATACCCAGCAGCGGGAAGGAATATAAAGCGATCTTTATAACCTTCCTTTTTACTTGTCACCTTATAACCAGCAACACCATCAAATTCCGTGTCGAATATATAATACCACTCCCAAGTACAGTTACTGAGCAATTCTTCCCATTCCGCATAGGTGGGCATACGCCAACTGCCACCCCACTTGACGTGGGCAACATCATCTTCAGGATCAAGTATGATCTTTTTATCTGTAAAGCCATTTTTGCCCACTCTTCTATCATCACAGTATTTGGTTAAGGAACTGTCTAAACCGTTGCACCACTTGTAGGTGGACAGGAGGTAATTATCCTTGGATTCAGTCTCACCCCAAGCATAATAATCACCCCATTCCTCCTTTTTAGTAGCACCTACGTTGAAGGTGGCCCAGTTTACGCTCAAGCCTAAATCCACATACTCATAAGTTCCGGATGGTACGGCTGTAATACTTATACTATCCAAATCAGATATCAAGTATTGTATCTTCTTTCCATCTTTTTGGAACACATTCATGTAATACTGTGCAGAAACTGACAATGTGCCGGAAAACATCAGCAACAGAATTGCAGATTTGCGCATTATGGCATTTATTGCTGTATGTTTCATTTCTTAAGGATTTTGCAGGTTAATGCCTCTGATTTGATTATATATGTGCCTTCAGGTAGTTCCGCAATACTGAACGTAATAGAACCGTTATCATCGGTCTTATATGAAGCAAGGCTTTTACCATCAGTACCTATCACAGAAACTGAAATTCCGGGTTTAGCTCCAGTTATGTTAACCACATAGTTATCAAGTACTAACTTAGCTGAATTGGCATCATCCTTTATGGAGATTACCGCGTCATCAATATCAGTAAATGTAAATTTTGAAAGTGATGACAAAGGATACTGCAACTCGGTCTTGGTGGTTTTGAGTACAAGATCAGTTTCCGTGTAAGTGATTACAGGCTTGTCTTCAAACCCGAAACTGAATTGCTGACCATCTTTCTGATGGATTGTCAGAGTATTCTGACTGAAAACAGGGCATACCAGTAATGCCACAAGAAAACAAATCAATAGCCTTTTCATATAAATATCATTTTACGTATATCCTTGTCAATAAGAATAATGCAAATATAACAAACAATTTGAACGATAAAAAAGACTGACACAAAAAAACGCCTGTTTCCAGGCGTTTTTTGATAAGGACAGACACAACAATAATTTTGTGTCAGAATGGTTTGTAGTTGAAGGATTCCAGGGTGGCGGAGCCGGCCAGGAAGTAGGCGGGACGGAGAGCGAAGAAGCCTTTGTAGGTGTTGTGGTGATAGGTTGATACATCTATATCCTTGCAGACCTCTGTCCAGTTGTTACCGTCATTACTGCGCCATACAGTAACCAAGTTACGGTCATTCTTTATACGCACGTACAAATTTGAGCCGGCACTGACCGGATAACGTACGTTCATTTTGGGTTGTACCAACGCGGGTTCAACCATAGCCATCTGGGAATCGTAACCTTGTAAGCCTATGTATGCATCCTCACTATAAAATAGGTAGAGGCCGGCACGTGAATCCTGGCCAATGTTGAACTTGGCTGTAATCTCGTATGATGCATCAACGGCAGTAGTGGTCATAAGAGTGCCGTTGTCAAAGCCGGGCTCCCACTTTGCCCACATGATGGGTTTCTCATAGTGGCGCAGGTAATCATAATCCTGCAAGCCTCCATTCTCCCACTCTGCTCCGTTAGGGTTAGCAAGTACGGGCCAACCGTCCTTGGTCCAGTTTACGCTCTCTATGATGGTGCTGCGGCCCAGGGTGTGGAATCCGTTCCTGTAGGCGTGATATACTATGTACCAGTTGCCTTCAAGGTCATCTATCAGGGTACCATGACCTTTTGACCACCATGCTTCATCTGCCGAATAGGTATGTACGAGCGGATTGTGAGGACTATTCTCCCATGGGCCGGTCACTGATTTACTGCGTGCTACAACGCACATATGACTGGTTACAGGACCGGCTGTGCCACCCTCTGCGCTAACCAGATAATACCAGTCACCGCGCTTGAGTATCTTGGGTGACTCCAGCCACATACCCTCAGTCTCCCACTCCTCAGGATACTGCCAGGGGTCATAAACCTTCCTGTTTGGACCGGTTATTGAGAGACCGTCATCAGACAGCGGAGCCACGTGACCGTCATTTGTATAGAGGTAACGCTTGCCGTCAGCATCAATGGCATGACCTGGATCAATTCCGCTTACACGTAGCTTGATGGGATCACTCCAAGGACCTTCCATCTTATCGGCAGTGACCACAAAGTTCTCGCCGCTGCTGGTGGGATAATAGATGTAGTACTTGCCGTTTACCTTGCAGAGGTCCGGAGCATAGATTGAATAGTCATGGCCCTGCACCGCACGTGCTATAGGCTCCCAGTGAAGCAGATCGGTAGAGTGCCAGATAAGCAAGCCGGGATAATAGGTAAAGTTTGAATGAGTCATGTAGTAATCATTTCCGTCACGCAGGATGGTAGGATCCGGATAATCACCCGGGAATATGCACACTTTGATGGGAGCCTTCTGCTCCTTGCAGCCTGCCATAAGCAGAGACAATGCTGCCACAGCCATAACAACAAACTTCTTCATAATAGGATAGTAATTCTCAATTCTCAATTCTCAATTTTCAATTTTCAATTCTCAATTAATTATTGATCGGATTAGCATAAATGCCCAAAAATATATCCCCCAAAGTAGGATCATCACTGTATTTGTTAAGCTCCGCCATACGAGCCACAAAGGCGTCATACTGCTCTTGGGTGTAACGATCAGAGTAGTGGGTGTTACCGTAGCGCAAATCATGTGCAATGTATGCATTCGGGAACAGACGGTAGTCACCGCAGATACGGCGGTCTATCAGCTGAGCCACTTCACGGTGGAACTGTACGTTAGGTACATCACGCAATGCCTCCAGCTCTTCACGTCTTATGGGATCGCAAATCTGAAAATGTACTCTGCCCTTGTCCTGAATTATTCCGGTAAGGATGCTGTTAAGGTCCTCACCCGGTTTCTTTATGTAAGGTTCACCGTTACGGGATTCATACAGTTCCAGAGCCTTAAGTATGTCACATGACTCCCACTCGTATGAGACCGATACGGGCACGATATTCAACTCATCAAGCGCATCCACACGGTCCTTGGGGCCGCTCATGCCGAACATCTTTATCACACCCTGGTCTGTACGGTCTATGCCGTCCTTGGTGCGGCCGTTACGCTGTGCAATCCAGACAGACTGATGCTTTTCTGTAATTGCATATCGGATATATTCTGACAGATGGACCGATGTGGTGTAGAGATCGCGCGGGTTACGTCCACGGTCCACACGGAACATCTTGTTGCTCTTGCCAATATCAACCACCAGTTCGCCCTGCATAAGGTTGGAGCCGAAAGTTATCTCACCCGTATCATGACCGCCGTCCCTAAACAGCGCATACATTAGGATACATGAATCCAGTACTATATCCCTATGGTTGCTTATATACAGATAACGTTTTGACGTATCCAGTTTCTCAATGCCGCCCAGTGTAAATTCCGATATGGTACCCTCAATGACCTGCTTGTTCAAAGGAATCATGGCTCCGTACTGGAAGTCATATATGGTCTTGAAACTGCGTACCTTTTCAGCAGCCTCTTCAACAGTCAGTTCAGGGAACACGAACTGCGCCACCAGCGGGAATGAACTGTTGGATGCAATGCGTTGCATCGCAGCGGGTATCTCCTCGTCACGATACGGACGGATATCATCAAATTTGTGGTAATCTGTCATTTTCTTTGGTCTATGAATTTAACCGGTTTACGGCCTGTAGGCGGATAGTTTATTGCATGTATCTCATCCACAGCACAGATCTCAATCTCGGGAGCCACACGTATGCGTGAGCGGAAACTGTCCTTGAGTTCCTTGACCACATCAAATTCCGGGGCACGTTTGAGTCCTATCTTTACAAGTACGTCATCAGTTCCTGCAGCACTATTGCGCACAATAACCACATAGTTCTCAACATAATCAGTGTTGTCAAGCACATCGTTGATGGCAGGCGGATAGAGTGTGGTACCCTTAAGCTTGATCATATTGTTCTTGCGGCCCAACAGCGGTGACAGTCTGTATGACCACCTGCCGCATCGGCACTGCTCCACATGCTTGCAGGCTATATCACCTGTACGGAAACGCAGCAGAGGCATACCCTCAACGCCAAGTGTGGTAACCACCACCTCACCCGGCTGACCATCGGCCACGGGCATACCGTCTTCACCTATAATCTCAACGATGATAAGCTCCGGATGTACATGACCGCCCATACCGTACTCACATTCGCTGAAAGTGGCACCCATCTCTGTTGATGAATATGTGGCAAAGAGCTTAACCTCCGGCCACTTATCATGAATCTGGTGGCCAAGCAGGTTGAGCTCAAAATTCTGGTCACGCAACCCCTCTCCAATGCCTATGATACGGCGTATGCTGCTTGAGCGGTAATCTATATCATGCGCCTCTGCGTAATCTATCAGTTTAAGTATGAATGAGGGAACGCACATGATGGCATCTGGGTGGAAACGGCGGATAGTATCCCACTGTAGTTCAGGGATGCCGTTGCCCACACGGATTACACCTGCGCCCATCTCCCTGAGTCCAAGGAAATAGGCCATGCCCGCCATGAAACGTTTGTCAAGCGTGGTCATAAGCTGTACGACGCTCTCATCAGTCAGTCCTGCACACTCAAATGATTTCTTCTCATTATATGCCAGACGCTGGAGGTCCTTCTCCGTGCAACCGAACAGGACAGGGTCGCCAAGCGTTCCGGATGTCGTTATATAGTCAACAATCTGTCTCTTGGGGACACAGCAGAAATCATCGTTATAAAGCTGCAGGTCTTTCTTTTCAGTAAACGGAATACGTGTAAGGTCCTCCAGTTGTACTATTTTGTCTGTGTTTATCCCGTAACTGTCAAACACGCGCCTGTAATAAGGCGAATTATTCTTGAGATAAAGCAGATGCTTATGCAGCAGGTCCTCCTGAAAGGACTTTATCTCTGCTGGTGATGAAAACTCTATATCATTCATATAATCCTCTAAGCCAAATCAAAAACTCATCTCTCCATTTACGGCTCTGCGGGGAACCGTAAATATCACTCACTCCAAACCCGTGCTTACCGGTCTCATAAAGTATATACTTATGGCTTACACCTGCATCGGTCAGAGCTTTGTCCAAAATTACTGAATTATGCCAATCTACAACAGGATCGTCCTTACAATTTATCAAAAACACAGGCGGACAGTCTTCAGGGATGTTATCCTCGATAGACATCATATCCCTTTTACTGCTGCTGTAAACGCCCCATTCTCCCAGCAGTCCCCTACGGGAACGCCTATGGGCATACTCCCCATTCATGGTGACCACCGGATAAATGGCACCCACAAAATCAGGTCTCAGAGATACTGCAGAGGGACCTTCCGGAAGATTGGTATAATCCGTACCGCTGAAACAGGCCGATAACAACGCCAGATGTCCTCCTGCCGAAAACCCCATCACGCCCACACGCTGCGGATCTATACCCAGACTGTCGGCGTTCTCACGTACATAACGGATGGTACGCTGGATATCACATATCATATCAGGATGTCTGCGGCCACGGAACAGAAAACGGTAATGCCAGATGAAGGAACCCAGCCCGGCGGTACGGTACTGAAGCAGCACTGCGTTTACGCCATTGTCACGAAGCCATTCAGCCACCTCTATACCTTCACCCTTTACATCCAGCCAATGGTAACTGCCGCCGGGACATACAATAACCGTCGGTGCATTACGGCTGTCATCTGCCAGATAAGGCGTAACCTTAACCTCATCGGCATGCTTTTCCAGTCCGGCCCAAGGAGTAATGGTCTTGCTGCTCGGGGTTATGACTGCCAGGAAAGATAAGAGCAGGCTTGCCAGCATCACTTACCCAGCAGTTTAAGCAACTCTTCCCTGTCCAACTGGCGGTACTTGTGCTGTGGATCAGCTTCAAAATTCACCTCAAAATACTCCTCATCATAGAATGACAGCTTGGAGTTGGTGTTGGGGTTACACTCCACATATACCATATCGGCAGGGTTGATACCTTTGGCCTGACATATCTGGTCGGCCAGTTTCTTACCGGCGTATGTCACCGATGTGCCGGGATTGTCCTGATAGAGTTCAGTCACTATGACATAATGCTTGCCTTCTGACTGACGGATCTTGAGGCCGCATGACGATGGCATATCCCACTCGCCCTTAAAGTCAAATATCTCGTCGTAATAATCCGGTGATACTTTCATGAATTCACGGTTTTAATGTTTCTTACTACATCCTTACCGAATGACTTGTTGGCCAATCGGCGGTCACGCGGGCGGTATGTTCCCTCCTCCATCTCACGCAGGGCCACGTTGCAGAACAGACGGAACATTTTCTGCTCCTGGCTCTCATCGGCATAGAAACTCTTCCATGCGTAGTCATAGAGTTCCTGCAAGCGCTCCGGGCTCATGTGCTTGGGCTGGAACACCACCTGACCGGCATTGTAATGGTTCCAGTCAAAGTCAAATATACGGCCCTGACGCAGCAGGTCATCATATCCCTTGGTATGCGGGAACGGAGTCATTACGGTAAACTCGGCAAGGTCAAGGTCAATCTCACCTAAGAAATCAATCAGACGCTTTATGTCATCCTCAGTCTGGTTGTCCAGTCCAAGAAGTATTGTACCCTCCACGCCTATTCCGTAGTCATGATAACGCTTTACGCGCTCCTTGATGTAGTCCGATGTATCATAAACGGCCTGATAGACATACCATGCGCCTGCCTTGGCTGCCAGATCAAGCACCTCAGGGTCATCCTCAATGGTATGGCTTATCCATTTCTTCTTGAGCGGGGCAATGGCTGTAAAGAGCTCTTTCTCCCACTCCTTATTCTGTGCCAGAGAGTTATCTACAATAAACAGACGGTTGTTCTCAATGGCAGCCATATCCTCAACCACCTTGTCTATTGGACGCGGACGGAACTTACGGCCGCCCAGATATGATACGGCACAGGGATAGCAGCTGAACCTGCATCCGCGGCTGGCATGAAACAGATCCACCATCTGCACGCCCTTATGGTTGTAGAGTTCGCGCTTGTAGAGGTCACGGCGACAGGGACCTACAGACTCAATAGGAGGCATATTGCCCATATAGTTGTAGAACTTACGCAGCTTGCCGTTCACCCAGTCCTGCATCACCTCTTCCATGCGGCCTTCAGACTCGCCCAGGAACACGCAATCCACATGCTTTACCATATCCTCGGCATGAAGCATGGTGGATATACCGCCTGCAATCACCCGCTTGCCGCGTTTGTGATATTCGTCGGCTATCTCCCAACCACGCTTGACCTGAGTGCTGAGCATCATGGACAGCGCAACACCATCGCACTCCTCTTCAAAATCTATCGCCTCGACATTCTCATCGGTGAAAGTAACTTCCACCCACTCAGGCAGGGTTGCCGCAAAGGCCACCGGTCCGTGTGGAGGCAGATTGAATGTGGTCTGACCCTTGAGTTTCTGCCACTTGGGATAGATGAGTTTGAGTTTGAAAGGTTTCATAATTATTATTTTGTATTTCTTATTTTATTGACTATCACGCCTATACCGGCAAGTGTCTCGGCTGTTTCTATTGCAGTCATAGGCACGCCACCTATTCCATGCATATTTACGTTCTGACCTGTGAGCAGAAGATTGCCCACTTTCGTACGTATAGGCAACTGTGACATGATCAGATTCTCACTGTCCTTGAAATAGCCATATATTGAGCCGTTACGACTTCCCAGCCAGTCACGGAACGTAAGCGGCGATGCCGCAAAACAATCCTCCATGCACTCCCTTATATCGGGAAAGACATTCTGCACAAGGTCCAGAAGCTTTTCAGTGCGTGACTGCTTCCACTCCTCATACTCCGGTGTACGGTGACCTGTCACGGTATCGGCCCAGCAACTCACCTCGTTCCAGTTCATGAGTGCCAGTACTGAAAGATGGGTGGCCCACTTGCCGTCGGCAGACGGAGCCATGAAACAACTGGCTCCATGAGGCCAGCCGTCAGGATCGTGTAAACTCAGGTTCCATGCATTTGACATACTGTCCAGTACAGAAACAGGATGCCCTATAAACGGAACCATTCCCGGTTTAAGCTTAACATATACCTTGAATGCCGAAACGCTATCGGGAATGTTATGCAAACGCTCGCGGTAACCCGGAGTAAACGCCTTGCCCTCAATCATATCCAACAGCAGACAGGGATGGATGTCCGATATGTACGTATCGGCTTTATATTCACGGCCCTGAGTATCTGTCACACACTTTATCATCC
>JAEEGL014227173.1_pt1 | contig 10445 bp, 7 predicted proteins | sample 9134231 | NCBI WGS metagenome assembly JAEEGL01 (sample SAMN16246548, study PRJNA631951) | gut metagenome | biome: gut microbiome; feature: rumen; material: fiber-attached | host: Bos | place: Iran: Karaj | collected 2018-10 | reverse complement strand
AGATCAAGGAGCGCAAACTGGCTGATATCGGCTTCTTCCTGTATGGTACCGCTGGTGACGTCAATGTGATATGGACACATAAAACTCCAGAACGGGAAAAGAACCTGGAGTGGATTAGCGAAAGTTATGTCAATGACCTCGAGGCAGATCTGGCAAATGGCGAGGAAATCCAACTTGCACCAGTGAAGTGCTCCCTCAAGGCAGTCACGTTCCCGACCGAGAAGGTGGATCCCGTGGAATACAGGGAAATCGCCGAAAAAATCATCTCCAAGGTGCCAGACAGGTACGCGCGTCCAGGCAACCAGGAAGAGAGGCTGCTGTTCTTCACGCATGCCTGCCTGCTTGAAATGGCAATTCTCGCTGAAAGGGGAAAGGAATTCAAGGTTGTCAGGGATTTGCAGACAGTGCGCATGGGCGACTTGGCAATATACGCAGTTCCAGGCGAACCCTTCCTGGCAGTGGGTGAGGATCTGAGGGCACGCTCCCCATTCAAATTCCCGATTGCTGTCTCCGTTGCAAATGGTGACGCAGGATATTTCCCGACGCCAGAAATGTTCGCGCAGTATCCCTCGATTTTCTCCAGCGACGACTTTGGCGCATTCGGCTTCTACGAAGTCTGGTTCGGTCAGGGCATGCATCGTCCGAAGTTCAAGCCAAATATCATTGAGCATATAGTTAGTAACCTGTTGAATCTCAACGTCAACTAAAAAAGGAAAGGAGCGAACAATGGCAACAGCAAAGAAAGCAGCAGCAAAGAAAGAGAAGCCCGTGCAGGGCACATTCAGGTTCTCGTTTGGCCCTTGGAACATCCATGAAGGCGCAGACTCATTTGGTCCAGAAGTCCGCAAGACCATCCCCTTCAATAAGAAACTTGAACTTTACAAGAAGATGGGTTTTGATGGCATTCAGTTCCACGATGACGATGCAGTGCCAGGTTGCGGCGATGGCAAGATGACACAGGCCCAGATGATCAAGGCCGCCACCGAACTGAAGAAGACTCTGGATAACCATGGTCTGACCGCAGAATTCGTGGCACCACGCATGTGGTTCAACCCCAACACCATCGATGGTGGCTACACCTCAAATGACCCCAAGTGCCGCAAGTACGCCATCGAGCGCACAAAGCGCGCAATCGACATCGCAAATGCCCTCGGCACACGCAACATCGTGTTCTGGCTGGCACGTGAAGGAACATACATCCGCGAAGCGAAGGACCCCGTGTGGGCAACTGAAAAGATCGCCGAGGCCGCACAGGCGCTGCTGGACTATGACAAGAACATCCGCCTGATGATCGAGTCAAAGCCAAATGAGCCAGTTGACCATGCATACATTCCCACCATCGGCCATGCTATCGCACTGGGCCTGTTGACAACCGATCCATCCCGTATCGGATGCCTCATCGAGACTGCTCATGCGCTGCTCGCCAACCTCTGCCCATCCGATGAAATGGGCTATGCTCTGGCACACAAGAAACTGTGGAGTGTCCACCTGAACGATCAGAATGGTCTGAAGTTCGACCAGGATTTGACCTTTGGCGCAGTTGACCCACGCCGTGCATTGAACCAGGTTCGCGTTCTGGACAAGGCTGGCTACGGCAACAATGGCGAATGGGTTGGCCTGGATGTCAAGGTCATGCGTACACAGAAGGACAAGGGCGGCTTGAAGCACCTCGAATACAGCCGCAAGGTCTTCCTGCGCCTCCTCGAGATCAGCCGTTCTCTGGATGATGCCAAGATCGAGGCTCTTAGGGCAGAGCGCGACTACGAGGAACTGAACTGGTACATCCTGGATGCTATCCTCAAGAAGTAATCCAATAGTTAGTGAGTGATCAGTGGACAGTGGACAGTGGTCAGCGGCCAGTAGTTTAAAACTATTTGCCGCTGTCCACTGCCCACTGTCCACTTTTTTCAATTTTGCACCTCAATAAGGTGGGGAGTTTATATTTATGACCAAAAGCCTAAAAGTCGGTGTAATCGGCTGCGGAATGATAAGCGACTGGTATTTCAAGGCGGCCAAGCGCTTCAAGCAGTTGGACATAATTGCCTGTGCAGACCTTAACCAGGAACTGGCTGAAAAGCAGGGAAAGGAATACGGCATTCCAGTGTGGCAGGCAGATGACATCTACAACAGCCCTGAAGTGCAACTCATCATAAACCTGACGCCTCCGAAGGTGCACTACTATGTGATGAAGCGCGCCCTGGAATCAGGTAAGCATGCCTACAGTGAAAAGCCCCTGGGCGTGGATCTGGCTCAGGCTAAGGAATTGCTGGACATCGCAAAGGCGAAAGGTCTTTATGTTGGCTGCGCACCTGACACTTTCATGGGCGGCGGGCATCAGACTGCACGCAAGTTGCTGGATGACGGCTGGATTGGCAAGGTTTTCGCTGGAACAGCCATGTTCATGGGCCGAGGCCCCGAAAAGTGGAAGCACGCACCTGCATTCTATGACGTGGGAGCAGGACCTTTACTGGATATCGGGCCATATTTTGTGACACAACTCATCAACCTGCTGGGACCAGCTGTGGCGGTTACTGCTGTTGTTACCAAGGGGCCTGATTTCCGTGAAGGCGGCGAAGAGACCGTGCCGCACATCTATCCAGTTAATGTGCCAACGCACCAGGCTGGCATAATCGAGTTCGCCAATGGCGCGCAGATTACGCTGATTGGCAGTTATGAGGTGTACAAGTCATCCCATCCATACATCGAATTGTACGGCACTGGCGGCAGTTTGCAGATGCACCATCCCAACTGGTTTGGTGGCACAGTGAAGGTGTTCCAGCCAGGCTATGAGGATTGGAAGGAAGTTCCACCCAGCCATATCTACAATACCGACGCCCGCAGCGTTGGCGTTGCAGACATGATTACCGCCATCATCGACAAGAAGGCGGCACGCGCTTCAGGCGAACTGGCATATCACGCTCTGGAGATCATGCTCTCTCTGGAGAAGTCTAGCAAGTTGCAAAAACGCATCCTGCTGGAATCCACCTGCAAGCGTCCCGAAGCAATGCCTCTGGGATTGACGGATGGCAACGTGGAAGTGACTAAACTTCAGTAATAACTAACTAGGAACACGTCCCTCTTTTTATTATCCACAGATTGACGCAGATTAGCACAGATAAAATATAGACTAAAAAATCTGTGATAATCTGCGTCAATCTGTGGATGATAAAGAGAACTGGGCTGTTCATAACAAGGACAAATAGCCGATGAAGTTGGATTTTCGCATTGAGTGGGGCTATCAGTATCTTTATAGCCGTCGCCATTATCACCCTGTCTATAATTGGGATGGCTGCCTGGAATGCAGCGGCGGTGTGATAGAGAACACCTACAAACTGGACTATCCCGTAATATGGTATGGTCCAGGGCATTGCGCAGTTGAGATAAAGTTGCCAGAACCACGCTGGAAGAGCATTACCAAGCGTGGCATATCGGGCATTCGCGTTGAGGCGGATGTGGATGAAAAGGCTCTCTTCACGTTGCGCACCAACAGCGGAACTTTCAGTTTCACGGCAAAGGAACTTCTTGGCAAGCAAAGACTGGTGTTTGACGTGGGACCCAAATACCTTGGCTGCCATGTGGTCGCCACCATTACAGGCTACCTCTGGTTCCGCCCAGCACCCAAGCCTGGGCAGACTGTTTTCGAGGCAAAGGACCTGGCTTTGCCACGTCGTGACTGGGCGCGTATGCGTACTGGTGAAATCAAGCCAGGGCAGGCGTTGGATTTTCAAGCGGAAATACCAGCCCCGAAGAAGGACTTCTCCGAAACGCTCATACACCTGCAGGCAATGGCGGCGCCTATAGAGCATACGCCTGGCGCTGAAAAACAGGTTTTCGGCACATTTGACTTTGAATTGCTCTGCGATGGCAAGTGCATAAAGACATTCCAGCAGTTCCTGCGTATGCATGATGGCGATATGCAGATGCTGGACGATATATGGATTCGCGTACAGGTCGCGCCTGGCAAACACAACTTCACTTTCCGTAACCTGCAAGAGAAACTGTGCTTGCTGGTGAGCCGCCTAGTCATCCAGCAGTCGGAGCGTGATCACGGTCAACTTAGCATTCCCGAGTGGACACTTCGTGGCGAGCATGTGGTGGGCAAGGTGTTTGCGGTCAGGCCAGACTGCTTTGAGGTGGCTTTGCCAAAGGGATGTATTCGCATTGATGCGCAACCTGGCTGGAATGAATTCGACTTTGTCTCCGATGAGCCAGGCACAGTTGAATGCCGCTGCGGCGAGCACACCGCCAATGTGGAGGTATATGACGCCCAGGAAGAGGCAAATCCAATCAAGGTGGGCTTTGATATGACCGCAGTGCCAGCCGATGAAAATGGCTTCATGGACTGGATTCTGGACTATACGGCTCGCACACGCATGGGCAACTTCCCAGTGTTCCGCAGTTTCCTCTACAATCCCAACAAGGGACCGCATCTGACAGTGCCAGGAAGGCTTATGCGCAAGTGGGGCGAATTCTGCCGTAGTCATCATCTCTACGCCGAAGCGGCCACAGATTTCGATGACGGCGAACTTAAGGCTGGTGCCCGCGAATATTTCCATGGCGCGGGCAAGCACGAGCATACCTGCCTCACATACGGCCTGGATCCCACTGCTCCATACGCCGCCAACGACATGAAGGAGGCAATGGAACACTTCTTTAAGTGGATCCAACCCCAGATTGACAGGGCGCACAATGCTGGCGCACAAATGGAATTCGGCGACGCGTCAGGTGCAATACGCTATACTTTCCTGGCTGGCGTGGATTCTGTTCGCGCAGAGACCATGGTGCCACACACACAGCATCTGCTGAGCCAGGCACGCCCCGCCGCAGAGGCGCTGGGCAAGGGCGAATGGGGCGTGCATATCGCAATTCAGCACCCAATGCAGCCATATTTCGACACGCATCTGCGCTTGTTCTACCTCAGCCTGATGCAGCCCTGGATGATGGGCGCCAATTTCCTCTACGAGGAGGACAGCCTCTTCCAAATCTGGAAGGAAGAGCGCTTCTCATGGGACGATGCACTCACCAAGGGCAAACGCGATATGCTCCGCGGCTTCTTCAAGTTCGCTAAGACACATCCCCGCAGTGGCAAGTGCGTGCGCAGCATCGCATCCATAGAGGGACGCTATGCCGCACCTTTCAATGGCTTCATCTGCGGCAGCGAGCAGACACCTGAATACGCAGTCTGGGGTGCATTCGGCAAGAACGCGCCTGAATGGGGCCATTGCCAGCCAGAAAAATGCCGTCAGGTCCTGGATGTGCTGATGCCTGGCGCATCAACGCAGCCTCTGCGCCAACGCTTCGACAAGCGCCGCTTCTTCTTCTCGGGCACTCCATACGGCGACTTCGATGAAGCGCCAATCGAGGCGTCCGCGCAGTATCTCTCCAACTACAAACTGCTCATAAACTTCGGATGGAACACCATGATCCAGGAGGATTATGGCAAATTGCTGGAATACGTGAAGAATGGCGGCATTCTGCTTACTGGTCTGCCACAGTTCTCCACGCATGTGGAAAGGGAATTCCTACGTGATATGCAAGATCTGGCTCTGTGGAACAATGGTGACCTGCGCGAGATGTGCGGCTTCACTGTGAAGGGCAGGGGAGTGGAATTCTGCGGGCAGTGGAATGGACCCGACAAAGAAACCTTCATTGAACCAGAACTCTCCGCCATGCCTAGCAACTCTAGCGAGGAGGATGGACCCGCCTGCTTGGCAGACATCGATATCAGCGATGCGGATATCCTTGCCTGGGATGCCGCCAGTGGCGCACCTATGGTACTGCGCCATAAAGTCGGCAAGGGCTATGTTTACACCCTCGCACTCTGGGCATACCCCGGACACGAGAAATTCCAGAAGTTCTCCGCTACATGGCTTGCACGCCTGGCAGACCAAAACAAGGCCAGCATCTATGTGGATGACCCCTCGCACGAGGTGTTCTGGACTCTCTGGCAACAGGAAGATGGTACTCACTGCCTCATGCTGCTTAACACAGACTGGACCACACCAGGCAACACCAAGCCCATCCACATCTACACACCCACCTGCTCATTCCCCGAGAACATCCAGGAAGGCAAGGCCCTCCTGATCACCATCGACGACAAAGAACCCACCTCTTTCACCACCTGCACATTCTAATTATGTGGGGATTTATGTGGGGAGGGGACAGAGCCGTTGGCCCTTTCCCCTCCCCACGCCCCACCTCTATCCCTTACTGCGCGTTCCCGCTTTCGCGTTGCGAAAGCGGAAACGCGGGTAATGTATAGAGAGTGTGGAGGAGAAAGAAAAAGAAATAAATCTAGGAAAAGTTTAGTTATTTCCCATTTCACAAATCCTATTTCTATTTCTTACTGCGTTTTCCGTTTCGCCGCAGGCGAAACGGAAAACGCGCAGTAAGGGATAGAGGTGGGGTTTGGGGAGGGGGAAGGGCCACGGCCCTTCCCCCTCCCCAAGAACAAGGAGTTTTTATGCATTATCTGGCGTATATATTTCCCATTCTCATCAACATAATGAATGGGGGCATGTTTTTCATTACGGCGCAGCGCTTTGCGGAGGCGCATGCCTCCAAGATGCTGATTACTAGCACCATGGTGATGTGGGCGTTCATGTATTCCGTGGCGTCGCTGGTGGTCGGGCGTTTTGTCACGGAGGCGCGTTCCGCGAAGATGATATGCATTGCCTCGCTCATGCTGATGGGCACCATGATTGGCGCGATTGTCATGCCGTCTTTGAATATGCAGTTCGTATGGATGGCGGGGCTAGGCATTTCGGGCGCATTGTACTGCACGGCATTCCAGGTCTTTATGAAATGCCTGGAGAAAGGGCAGGCTAATGGCCTGGTGCGCTCCACGGCGCTTTACACCGCGGCCTGGAGCCTGGGCCTGGGCTTGGGACCATTCATATTCGGCGTGATGGACTGGCGCATCAGCTACGGCATAAATGCCGCATTTGCATTGCTGATCTCCATTGGCGTGATGTTGATTGACAAGTATTGCCGAGGCAATGCAGAGGCCCCTGTTCAGCAAAACCAGCCACAGGCCTCCGAGGAAAACAGCGTTGAGCCGTTGTACAGGGGGCGTCCCAACTTGGTGGTAATGGGCTGGCTGGGTGGTTTTCTGGGCACATTTACCATCTCCATACTGCGTACAATGGAGCCTGCCCGTGCAGTGGAACTGGGACTGAGCCGTTTCAACAGCGCAATGGTGCTTGCCAGCGTAAGTTATGTGCAGGCTATTGTGGCGCTTCTCCTGATACGGGGCAGGCTGTGGATGTACAACAGGCTGCCTCTGCTGCTGACGGGGATTTGCGGCATACTGGGTCTAATCGGCATCGGCTTTTTGGATAAGTTGCCGCTGCTGTACGTGTCGGCTATCCTGTATGGCACATTTTCCTGCGCGTTCTACTTCAGGTTTGTGTTCCTGGCGCTGGTGCATCCCACCAAGGGCGGCTTCTACGTGTCTATCAACGAGGCGATGGTGGGCATTTCCAGCACAGTGGCACCATTCTGCGCGGGGCTCATGTCGAAATGCCTGGACATATCGGGCATATTCGCCTGCTGCGCCGTGATTGTGGGGCTTTCCACTGTGGTGCAGTTGTTCATGGCAAAGGACCAGAAATAGGAGTTTTCATATATGGAACTTTCTGTGGAAAAATATCTTCAGCGCATCAATTACACAGGCGATGTGACGCCCACCAGGGAGAACCTCGTTGCCTTGCAGCGTGCGCATCTGATGAGCGTGCCCTACGAGAACCTGGACATCTACTATGGGCGGGATTTCACCTTGGCGATGGAGGAACTTTATGACAAGATAGTCCTGCGCCACAGGGGCGGCTATTGCTTTGAGATAAACGGGCTTTATGCCTGGCTTCTGCGGCAGTTGGGCTATGAAGTGGAGGAGTATTTCGGGCGCTGGCTGTATCTTGACCCCCTGGCGGTTCCAGCCCGCAGGCACCGCGTGATCCGCGTGAAATTTCCTGACGGCGACTACATCACGGATGTGGCTGTGGGGCAGCGCGCACCGCTGACGCCGCTGGCGTTCCAGTATGGGCTGGTTCAGCCACGCGAAGGTTTCAACTACAGGATTGTGCAGGACGATGTGCTGTGCAACGTGGTGCAGCGCGAAGAGGGGGGCAAGTATGTCAATTTCTTCTCCTTCGACCTGGCGCCCCAGCAGAACATTGACTTCACTTATGTGCATTTCTACTGCATGAAGCATCCAGATTCAATCTTCAACAAGAGAATATTGGTGCATATCCCGACCGAGAATGGGCGCAACAGCATCTACAGTGCCCTCGACCCGCAGACCGCCGCCGTAAAACCATTGCTTAACGTGGGGCTTGCGGGCGGCACCAGCGAAAAACGCTTCCTATACAGCGAACAGGAATTGAAGAAGGCTTTGGCGCAATATTTCGGCATTGTGCTTTGAAAAGCAAATTTGCCATTATGATATTGCATTTGCCACAAATGTTTGATAAAATTCAACAAAGTTAATTGACTTGTCATTTTCATAATTCAGATAGACAACTGAGGTCAAAAAAAATGAACACGATGAGAAAGCATTTTACTTTGATTGAGTTGCTGGTTGTGATTGCGATAATTGCCATATTGGCCGCAATGCTGTTGCCTGCCCTGGCAAATGCGCGGCACAAGGCTAAACTGATCAGCTGCACCAGCAATCTGAAGCAGGTCATGCAATGCTACCAAATGTACACAATGGATGCGGATGATGTGATGATGCCGAACATTGTGAAGACGGAGAGCGCCACACACATAAATCGCGGCTTTGGACCGAAGGGGGCGAACATTTACTGGTTCATGGCGACTTATCTTAATCTGCACGCAGTGTCAAAGCCAGATAATGACAACTACAACTATGCGATTTACGATGGCAACGATGTGAAAGGCTTCACGCACTGCCCAGCCTCGCCTTATTACTACACATATTCCACAAGCAGTGGCTCAAGGACATACACGATGTATCTGGGGTTTTACGGATTGATGAATTACTTCGTTGGTGGCGACGATTATTGGAGCACAGGCGCTGGCCTCAAAAAGTTCCCATGGAAATTGACTGGCATAGGCAGAGTGTCAGAGAAGGTTTTCCTAGCGGATTCAGTCTATGCGGAAGGCAAGTGGGACAGCACTGATCCAAACAAGGCAAGCGGATATCCGATGTGCTACAATAGCGGCCAGAACATTTCATTTGTCAGGCATAGGGAGCGTACGAACCTGGCTTTTGGGGACGGGCATGTGGAAACATGGTCGAGGGTGGAATACAGGGCTGTTGTGAATGCGGGATGGACCAATTCCGCAATGCTAGGCGTAGGCTTTTAGATTAGAGATATGTTCCACATCTTTGACTAGGACGAGGCAGTTTGATGATACATAAAAATAATTGAGAGAGTTTATTATGAGACATGTTTTTACATTGATTGAACTGCTGGTTGTGATTGCGATAATTGCCATATTGGCGGCAATGCTGCTGCCTGCCTTGAGCAAGGCGAGGATTGCAGCAAAGATGACTTCTTGCTCAGGCAACATCAAGCAGTGTGGCATGGCGATATTGTCGTATGCGCTGGACAATGATGACATCATTGTCCCCGCGGACTTGCCTACGTATAATGACGCAAAGTTTTCAAAGCGTGGCTTTGTGCATCCAGGTGCGAAGAATGGCTGCCCCTGGAATTGGTGGTGCCTTTCATACCTTGGCGTTACATCATGGACGATTCCCAGCGACAAGGATTACCGCTATGTGCAGATACCCAACTCCTACTGCAAAAGCATAATGCAGTGCCCAGCCATCGGCAAGCTGCCATACGTTATCAATAACAGCGGCACCACTTTGGCCTACCGCTACATCAAAACTATTTCGTATGGAATGCCCACTTTCATCGGCGGCGGACCTGACTATTACAGCACGGGGGGCAATGTAAAGAAGTTCCCCTGGTATTTCAGTCAGCTTACGCGTTGCAGCGAAAGAGCGCTTTTGACGGATTCAACAGAAAGTAGCCTTGCAGGGAAGGAATCTGATACATCAGACATCAATACCCAGGGTATTTACGTGGTAGCCAATAAGTACAATGGTGTATATTACGTTTCCACCAGAAGGCACGGAGGCAAGACAAACGTTGCTTTTGCAGATGGTCACGTGGAAGGTGTCCCCGCAAATACAATCTACGCCGAAATAAACAAAGACATCACAAAAGGAATAATGTTCTGGGGTGGTGGGTTTTAAGCTTTCCGCACGAATGCCTATATGGAAATTGTGATGTTTTGTTTTAACATTGGGAGATGTGCTTATATGATGCGTGGATTTTACCTGGCTTTCTTTTCGTTGTTCTGCCTGAATGCGGCATTTGCCCTTCAGCTGGACAAGCCGTCGTTGAACAAGGTGGAGTTTCTTGAGGCGGCGAAGCATGCGCCGCTGCAACTTGTCAAGAATGGCGAGT
>JAEEGL014096094.1_pt1 | contig 10445 bp, 11 predicted proteins | sample 9134231 | NCBI WGS metagenome assembly JAEEGL01 (sample SAMN16246548, study PRJNA631951) | gut metagenome | biome: gut microbiome; feature: rumen; material: fiber-attached | host: Bos | place: Iran: Karaj | collected 2018-10 | reverse complement strand
GGGGAATGCAGGTGATGACAATGAAGGGGATGCAGATGTAAAGGTTGTTTGTGAACCATCCGATAAGCGTTGTGAAAACGCTCGCGCCTGCGCCGACAAGGCAGGTGATGACAAGAAGCTTTTTATAGTCAATCTTTTTCATAAGATACGGCATAAGCAGTGTCGCGCCGAACATACCGACAATGGCGCAGACCTGGAAGATGGTCTTGACCGAAGCGACGCTCGCCTCGATTGCGGCAACCTTTTCCTCATAGGAAAGACCCGTGAGGTCGGGACCTATATAGAAGGCGTAACGCGCGACATGAATCGCCGCCGCCTGAACCATATATCTTCCGCTTGAGAGAACGCCCATGAGAAGAACAAGCATAAGGGGTTTGCAGGTGAAAACGCGTTTGAGCTGGGACGGCTCGCCCGGCTGACGCTTTTTAATCGGGGGAACAACTCTTTCCCTGATATGGAAATAGGAGTTGACATACATGACGATACCGATGGCAACAATGACAACGGCGATAATGAGGTAGCGCTGTTTATTGTATTTAACGACATCGGAGGTGTCGAGAAGTTTCGGAAGCGTGAATCCGGCAATAAGGAAGAATACTTCCGGAAGAGCGGAGCCGACGCTGTTGATGATTTTTGTGAAGGAGATGACCGAGCCTCTCTCTTTTGAATCGGGAGTGATAACATTCGGAATTCCCCAGAACGGGACATCCGCCATTGTGTAGGACATACCCCAGAGGACATAGACTATCGCGCAGTAAGCCATAAGGGAACCGCCTGACAGGTTGGGGCTCAGGTACATCAGGATTGTGAGAACGGTAATCGGACCTGCGGCAAAGAGAATATAAGGCTTCATCTTTCCCCATTTTGTGGTGTGGTTATCCACGATAATACCCATAAGGGGATCGTTGACGGCGTCCCATACCCTTGCGAGAAGCATAAGAAGCAGCACGAAAACAGGAGTCAACTGCAAAACATTTAAATAATAGTCGCTGATGTAGCTTGACATCATCGCGTAAATCATGCCCTGTCCGCCCGCGCCGAGAGCAAACATCCATAATTCTTTTTTGCCTACATATTTTTTCTCTTCCATTTTATCGCCCTTTCAACTTACTCAAAATGTCAAAATCAGCGGAGCTGCCGGTGAAAAGAAGCAGCTCCGCGACTCAGGGTTTATTACTCGCCTTTCATTTCAAGGAGTTTGACTTTGCCTTCATAGGAAGCAACACTGACCTTGATGGAATCAAAGATGGCGGCTTTGATGTCGTCCTCGGTCGCGCCGAGTTCTTCGCTGTATTTTCTGTCTATAAAGAGGTTGATATCCATTATATCGGGAAGGCTGTAAGGATCCATACCCGAGTCAATGCCGCGGGCCTTGTAATCATTGACAACCTTCTTCATTCCCATCTTCATCATCCAGGGAGGAATGCTGACGATTTTTCTGTTTTCACCCATACCTCTCGCGGCATAGACGATTTTAAGGAATTCCTTCCAGGTCTGATTGTACATGCCGATCGGGAAAGCTTCGAATCCGGGAACTTCTCTTTCGGCTGCTCCGCAGATTACTTCGCCGACCTGACGGCAGGTAAGCATCGCGGTACCTCCCTTGGGATAGAGAGTGCAGGGAAGCTTGTCCATCATCTTGATCTGTTCAATCAGGATAACCCAGACGGGTTTTCTGCCGGGCTGAGTGCCGAAAATATAGGGGAGTTCAAGAACTTTGCAGCTGAAGTTTTCGTCACATGCGTCTTCGCAGACCTTTTCCTGATCGAGTCTTGCCTGGAAATAAGGATTCTTCTTTTCAAATGCCATATCCGGTCTCTCTTTTGCGAGATAGGCGAAATATGAACCGAGAACGACCGCTCTCTTGACGCCTGCCTGCTTGCACAGGGGGAACAGTCTCTCAAGCGGAGCGATGTTGAATTTCTTATAGTAATCCATTACGGGAGCGGGAAATTCAACTCTTTCATCAACGCCGGCGGCGAAAATAAAAACATCGTTGCCCTTGAGCATTTCAAGGATTTCTTCGTCGCTTTTCTTGTTGATGTCACCGAAAATCAGTTCCATTTCTTCGGGAATAGGCGCGCCTTCGGGAAGGGGAGGAAGTGCAACCGAGGTAACTTTGTGACCGTGTTTGATAAGCTGGATAGCTGCCTCGCAGCCGAGCAAACCGGTGCCGCCGATCATAAATACATTCATTGGAAAGCCTCCTAAAAATAGTTAAATATACTATATACTATTTTTAATTATAAGTCAAGATGTTAAAAATCATTTTTCACGGCAGATGTTTTCATTAAACTGTGGATTTTTTTCCTCCCTTGTGTTATCATTATATTCCGGAGAACGGAGGATTGAAATGTATCCGAAAGAACTTGAAAGATTTTTACTGAAAGTGCAGAAACCGGGAAGATATACCGGAGGCGAGCTCAACAGCGTGGTAAAGCCGGTTGACTCGGTTGACATAAGGTACGCTTTCTGCTTTCCCGACACTTATGAAATAGGAATGTCGCATCTCGGAATGAAGATTCTTTATTCCCTTGTAAACGCGAGGGATGACGCGCTTTGTGAGCGTGTCTTTGCTCCCGACACCGATATGGAGAAAATAATGAGGGAAAACGGCATTCTTCTTTACGGTCTTGAGAGCGGACTGCCGATTAAGGACTGCGACATCATCGGCTTCACCCTTCAGTATGAGCTTTGCTACACCAATGTGCTTAATATGCTCGACCTCGCGGGGCTGCCGGTCAGAAGCTCGGAGCGGGAGTCGCTCACCCCGCTTATTATCGCGGGCGGCGCCTGTGTCTGCAACCCCGAGCCGATGGCGGATTTCATCGACCTGACTCTGCCGGGCGACGGCGAGGAGGTTACAAACGAGCTTATCGACCTGCTGAAGGAATATAAAGCGAAGGGCGCTTCAAAGCGCGAATTTCTGGTCGCGGCGGCGAAGATTCCCGGCGTTTACGTGCCGTCGCTTTATAATGTGGAATACAATGAAGACAACACCGTAAAATCGGTTACGCCGACCTGCGGAGCGCCGGAAAAGGTAGTAAAAAGAAATGTAAAGAACCTTGACACGATGTTTGCTCCCGAGTCGTTTGTAGTTCCGTTTATCGAAACGGTTTTTGACAGGACAACCGTCGAGATTTTCCGCGGATGTATCAGGGGATGCCGCTTCTGCCAGGCGGGATTTCTCGGCAGACCGCTCAGGGAAAAATCGCCCGAGGTTGTTGAGCGTCAGTGCCGCGCGATTTGCGAAAGCTCGGGTTATGACGAAATATCCCTGTGCTCTCTGAGCACCAGCGATTACAGGGGAATTCTGCCGCTGCTTCAGAGCATGCTGCCCTGGGCGGAGGAAAATCAGATAAACGTTGCCCTGCCGTCGCTCAGAGCCGATAATTTCCCAAAGGACCTTATGATAAAACTGAGTTCCGTCAGAAGAAGCGGACTGACTTTTGCCCCCGAGGCGGGCACTCAGCGGCTCAGAGACGTAATCAACAAGAATCTCACCGAGGACGAGGTGCTCTCAACCGCGGCGCAGGCGTTTTCGGGCGGATGGACCGCGGTCAAGCTCTATTTTATGATAGGACTTCCGACCGAAACACCCGAAGATATCGAAGGAATAGCGAAGCTCGCCCAGGCGGTCGTTGATGAGTATTATCACTGCGAAAACAAGCCGAAGGGAAAGAGCGTCGCGGTCAATATTTCTCTCGCCTCCCTTGTTCCGAAACCGTTCACGCCCTTCCAGTGGGAGCCGCAGGACAGACCCGAAACGCTGATTGAAAAGCAGGATTTCCTGCTCAGCTGCATAAAGACAAGAAAGGTTCAGCTTTCCCGTCACGTGCCGTGGACAAGCTTCCTTGAGGGAGTGTTCGCCAGAGGTGACAGACGGCTCGGAAAAGTTATTGAAACAGCGTGGAAAAAGGGCTGCCATTTCGATTCCTGGGAGGAGCATCTTGACAGGGAAAAATGGAATGAGAGCTTTGACGAGTGCGGAATCGATCCGTATTTTTACACGGCAAGGAAAAGAGACCTTGACGAGGTTCTTCCGTGGGATCACATGGATTACGGCGTGACGAAGAAATTCCTTCAGAGGGAATATGTCAAGGCGCATAACGGGGAAACCACCCCGTCGTGCCGTGAGAAATGCTCAAACTGCGGAGCCGCGAGACTGAACGGAGGTGAATGCAATGAACTCAGTGCGCATATGGTATAAAAAAGAGGGACTTGCGATTTACACCTCACACCTTGATATGAACCGCTGCTTCACGAGAGCGGTCAGAAGGGCGGGTATTCCTCTCTGGTACACCGAGGGATTCAATCCCCATCCATATCTTAATTTCCTGCTTCCGCTGCCTCTGGGGCAGACGGGAATACGCGAGCCGCTCGATATAAGAACCGAGCGGGATATGGCTCCGGAGGAAATAAAAAGCCGGCTCAATTCGGTGCTTCCCGAAGGAATTGAGATTGTCGATGTTACTCAGGCGGTGAACAAGGTTAACTCCATAACCTGCGCCGAATACATTATAGAATACAGTTTTTCATCGGCAGATGAGGCGGAGGGCTTTGCCGCAGGGATAAACGCGGCGGTCGCCTCCGGAGAGCTCAACGCCGAGAAAAGATCAAAGAAAGGAATAAAGACAGTCAATCTCTGCGACTTCGTGATTTCGTTTGAAGCCGCAGGCGAAAACGACGCCGTCACGGTCAGGACCGTGCTCGCGACAGGCAGCGAAAAAAACCTGAACGCGGGGCTTTTAGCCGATACACTCTGCGGCGTGACCGGCGCGCAGCCGCTTAATACGGCAATAAAAAGAACAAAAATATATATGAACAATATGAAAAATTTTGAATAAAATAAAAAAATGCTTGCAATTCACAAATTCTTGTGATATATTATTTGAGCGTTTATACCGTCAGTAGGTATCGGGCGATATTGAAGACGGGATTTAATTTGAAGATTAAAACGGATGTTCCTCTGGCCTTGCGGTGAATGAACACCTGAAAAAAACGGAGGTTACCAAAATGGATGCACTCAAGTTAATAGCGCAGGATTCACTCAAGACAGAAGTCCCCGAGATTGAAATCGGTGATACCGTAAAGGTTCACGTTAAAATCCGTGAGGGCGAAAAGGAAAGAATCCAGATGTTTGAGGGAACGGTTATCGCTCGCAGAGGTTCCGGTATATCCGAGACCTTTACCGTCCGCCGCGTATCTTACGGCGTAGGCGTTGAAAGAGTATTCCCCATTCATTCCCCCAATGTTGCCGGTGTTGACGTTGTCAGACACGGCCGTGTACGCAGAAGTAAGCTTTACTATCTTCGCGACAGAGTCGGCAAGGCTGCAAAGGTTAAGGAACAGATCAGATAACAAAACATGTGAGGGTGTAGCAATTATATTGTTACACCTTCTTGTTAAATTAAGGGAAAAACACCTCATCACTCCGGAGGAAATCATGAACGGAAAAAGACAGATTGAAATCTATTATGTTTTGTTTCCAAAAAAGAATAACCGCCTGCTGATGTTGCTCTTTGACGCGCTCGACTCGCTGAAAGGGGCGGTATTCGCGGTGTTTCTCATATTCACTCTGATATTCAGAGCGGTCGGCGTCAGCGGAAGCTCGATGGAGCCGACGCTTCAGGATAAGGACTGGCTCGCAATCACAAGCATTGCTGTCGATCTTCACAGAGGAGACATCGTTGTCGTCACAAAACCGTGGGAGAGAGACATCCCGATTATCAAGAGGGTAATCGCTCTGCCCGGGGACACAATCGATATCGACTTTGATAGGGGAGAGGTATTCATCAACGGTGAGCTTCAGAATGAGCCGTATATCGCTGAGCCGACACATCTTCAGTATAACGCGAACCTGCCGCTGAAAGTGCCGGAGGGTTATCTGTTTGTTATGGGAGATAACAGAAACGATTCTCTCGACAGCCGCTCGTCAAAGGTGGGTCTTATTGAGAACAGATATGTTCTCGGCAGAGCGTTTGTCAGATTTTATCCCAATACACAGCGTCTTGAAAGGTTGGTAAAATAATGGAAGAAGAAAAGAAAGCGAAGAATCCGTTTATTTTTGACCTCGTTTCAATCGTTTCGACAGCGGTGGTTATAGTCACTTTTGTTTTTCTGTTCCTTTTCAGAACGGTCGGAGTCAGCGGAACCTCAATGTTTCCGACTCTCAACAACGGAGACAGAATAATCCTTTCCGCGTTTGTGACCGAACCGCATTACGGCGACATAGTCGTCACCTGTCAGCCGGCTGACAATGTCAATATGGAAGAAACTCTTGTAAAAAGAGTAATCGCGACCGAAGGACAGACGGTTGATATAGATTTTGACAAAGGAATAGTTTATGTTGACGGCAAAGCTCTTGACGAGCCGTACGTCAACGAGCTTACTTACACAAAGGAAGATTTCCGCGGGCCGCAAACCGTTCCCGAGGGTCACGTTTTCGTTATGGGCGACAACAGGAACGCCTCCACCGACAGCCGCGACCTCAGAGTCGGTTACATCCGTGAGGACTACCTGCTCGGAAAAGCCCTTTTCAGAGTGATGCCGTTCGGAAACTGGCGTATAGGTTAAAATATGAATGAAAAAATGACGGTCCAGTGGTTCCCGGGACATATGGCGAAAACGAGAAGACTGATTAAAGAAAGTCTTCCGCTTGTCGATGCCGTGTGCGAGATAGTTGACGCCCGCCTTCCCGAGAGCAGCAGGAACCCCGAAATCGATGAAATAACCGGCTCAAAGCCGAGAATAATTCTGCTCAACAAATGCGATCTTGCCGATGACAGCGCAACCGCGGAAAGAATAAAAAGATTCGCGGCGGACGGAATTACCGCGCTCGCCGTTGACTGCAGAAGCGGCAAAGGTCTTGATAAATTCCAGCCCGCGGTTAAAAATATCCTGAAAGACAAAATACAGGCAAACATTGACAGAGGCATGGGAGGAAAAGCCCTCAGGGTTATGGTGGTCGGCATTCCCAACACGGGAAAGTCCTCGTTCATAAACAGAATGGCGGGGCAGGCAAAGGCAAAAGTCGCCGACAGACCCGGCGTCACGAGAGGAAATCAGTGGTTCAGTATCGGGCAGGGAATCGAGCTGCTTGACACACCCGGTGTTCTCTGGCCGAAATTCGAGGATCCCGAGGTCGGATTCAAGCTTTCCTTTATCGGCTCTGTCAAGGATGAAATTCTCGACATACAGGAAATTGCGGCAAGATTCCTTATGCTGATGCAGAAAAGATATCCCGGAAATCTTGCCGAAAGATATAAAATATCGGATATTGAGGATTCCGAACCCTATGAGCTTCTTGAACTGATAGCCCAAAAAAGGGGAATGCTCCTGCGCAAGGGAGAATATGACACAGAAAGAGCGGCGGTTATGCTGCTCGACGAATACAGGGACGGAAAACTCGGAAAAATAACACTTGACTGATGAGGAGGTGCTCCGGTGAAAAGAATATTGACTGTATTTCTCGCGGCCGTGCTGTTTCTTGACGCGGTATCACTCGGAGTGCTTCTGTTTACCCGCGCGAAAAACGGCGGAAAGAATAATAACGGCGAAGTAGATGTTTTCTCAAGAGCGACTGTTCTCGCGGTCGGGGAAAACCTGGTCGGAGACGAAATCAACGAACAGGCGTCGGCAGGCGCGGGCAGCGTAGTCAGGGATTATTCCCTGGTTTATGAAAACATCGCGGACGATGTCGAAAAAGCGGATGTCGCGATTTTCAGCCAGAACATTATTATGTCCGCGGATCATCCCGTTTCGGGTTATCCTCTTTATAATTCACCCGAGGAGCTCGGAAACGAGCTTGTCAAAATCGGATTTGACGTTGTCAATATGGCGGGAAGCCATTCGCTCGATTACGGCGAGCAGGGTATGCTCAATACCCTCAACGCCTGGCTTGACAGGGGAATAGTCGTTACCGGCGCTTATGAAAAAGAAGCGGACGCGCTCAATCCCGTTATCCGCGAAGCGAACGGAGTCAGAATCGCCTATATCGGTTTCACCGAATCCTCAAACGGCAACAGTCTTCCCGGGGATTCTTCCGCCGAGCTTATGATGGCGGAATATGAAACGCAGCTCAATCAGGCGGTAAAGAACGCAAAGGAGAGAGCGGATATCGTCATCGTTCTTGCCGACTGGGGCAACGAATACGAAACAGAGATAACTACCGCGCAGACAGGGCTCGCCGCGAAACTCGGCGAGTGGGGAGCGGATGTGATTATCGGCACTCATCCCCACGTGCTTCAGACGGTTGAATATATCACAAACAAAGACGGCTCGCAGACGCTTGTTGCCTATTCGCTCGGAAATCTTGTTTCCGCCGCGGCAAAGAAAGAAAGCGTCCTCGGCGGCGCCCTGACTTTTGACGTAGTCAAAAACAACGATACGGGCGCGGTCGCAATCGAAAATGTTTCGATTAGCGGAATCGTCACTCATTACGGAATAGATATGAGCAAAATCAGGGTATATAAGCTTTCGGAATATACCGATGAGCTTGCGGAAGTTCACGGAATAAAGGAAAAGGCGGAGGATTTCTCCGTGAATTATCTAAACAGCCTGATGAAAGAAAGAATCAACAAGAGATTTCTGAGGTAACTATGGAATATGATTATGAGAACGCCGCCGCGCTGAAAGGATATACGGCTGTCTGCGGAATCGATGAAGCGGGCAGAGGTCCGCTTGCCGGGCCTGTTTACGCCGCCGCGGTAATTCTTCCCGCGGGACTTGTAATCGACGGTCTCAACGATTCCAAAAAACTTAGCGAAAAGAAAAGAGAAGAACTCTTTGATATAATTGCGGAAAAGGCAATCGCTTATTCCGTCGCGAGCGCAAGCGCTAAGGAGGTTGACGAGGTCAATATCCTTCAGGCGACATTCCTCGCGATGAGAAGGGCGCAGGAGGGGCTGACCGTTCCGGCGGACTTTGCCCTGATTGACGGAAACCGTATGCCGTCTCTTTCGATTGACGCCGAGACCGTAATCAAAGGCGACGCGAAATGCCCGTCGATAGCCGCGGCTTCGATATTGGCGAAGGTCAGCAGGGACAGGTTCATGTATGAGCTTGACAGGGAGTTCCCCTGCTACTGTTTTGCAAAACATAAAGGTTACGGAACGAAGCTCCATTATGAAATGATAGAGAAATACGGAATCTGTGAGCAGCACAGACGGACTTTTCTGAAAAATATTCTTAAATGATATGATTAAAAACAAATCCGGCGTGTGGGGAGAAATCCACACCGCGCGTTATCTCAGGGATAACGGATACAAAATAATCTCATCGGATTTTTCGAGCCGTTACGGCGAAATCGACATTATCGCGATGAAAAACGGGATTCTGAGTTTCGTTGAGGTCAAGGCAAGGGATGAAAACACGCCGATCAGACCCATGGAAGCGGTTGACGCCGGAAAGCAGGAGCGTCTTGAACACGCGGCGCAGAGTTTTCTTTCTTACACAAAACTTGACTGCGAAACGAGATTTGACGTCTGCGAGGTTTATCTCGACAAAGACAGAAAGCCCGTTAAAATCAATTACATAGAAAACGCATTCTGAAAGGGAGGGAAAGGTTTGGTAGAAAGCGCGGCGGATTATATCGTTGAACTGTTCCGTGACAAAATGCCGGAAGAGCTGATTATATTCATTATTTCGCTTCTCCCCATTCTCGAACTCCGCGGAGGAATGATAGCGGCAAAACTTCTCGGAGTAAAGCTTGTAAAAGCGTTCATTATCTGTTATATAGGAAACATAATCCCGATACCGTTTATTCTGCTTTTCATCCGCAGGATATTCGCGGCGATGAGAAAAACAAAACGGCTCGGGAAAATAGCGGATAAAATTGAGGAGAAATCGCTGAAGAAAAAAGACAAAGTGCTGAAATACAAGCAGTGGGGTCTGCTGCTGTTTGTGGCGATACCGTTACCGGGCACCGGGGGATGGACCGGAGCGCTGCTGGCGGCGCTGCTCGACATACGGCTGAAGACATCCCTTCCCCTGATTGCGCTCGGCGTACTGATTGCGGATGTGATTATGATGGCGCTGTCTTACGGATTACTGGGAATGATATTATAGTTTTATATAATAAGGAGCGGCGATGTGGCTATCGCCGCTCCCGATTTTTTTAATGCATAACGAACCGTAGGGCAAGCATTCATGCTTGCCGCCACAAGGATGTCCGTGAGGACAGTAGGGGCGATTATCAATCGCCCGGCGGGGATACACGAAATTATAACGGGGTAAATACGGTATTATGTTTCGCCACACCCGCCCTTCGGGCTTTGCCCCTCGGAAAACATGGTCGTCTCTCTCGCTTCGTCGTCACAAGCTCCGTATCTCTCGCGCCTGCGCCTTCAAAAATCTGTTTGCGCAGGCTCTCAATCACTCCGCTGCTCCTCCTCTCCCCAAAAAGTCTGTCGGACTTTTCGGGGACCCCGTAATTATGTTTCGCC
>JAEEGL013903996.1_pt1 | contig 10445 bp, 1 predicted proteins | sample 9134231 | NCBI WGS metagenome assembly JAEEGL01 (sample SAMN16246548, study PRJNA631951) | gut metagenome | biome: gut microbiome; feature: rumen; material: fiber-attached | host: Bos | place: Iran: Karaj | collected 2018-10 | reverse complement strand
TGACAGTGAGAGTGAAGAGCAGGTTAAGAAAGCTATTGATGCCATGATGGGGCAGTGTACCATGGTGATGATTGCCCACAGAATGGCCACGATCAGGAAATGCGATCTGATATTCAAGTTAAGTCCCGGTGGAGGGATGAAGGTTTATAACGGCTACGATGAAATGATGAAGGATGAGACTGCATAAATAGTTTATGCACGATTATGCTATAGAAGGGAGAAAAAGGAGGAAAAGGTATGAAAGGAAAAAAGTTGTTGGCTATGATGCTGGCCGGAATTCTGACCATCACCAGTGCCGGAAGTATTACCGTTTTTGCCGGTAGTACGGACGAGATCATTATTGAAACTGTTAGTGATGATGAAGATTTAGAGGAATCTGAAATTATCATCGAAGACAGTTCAGAGAGTAGTTCAGAGGCCAGCTCTGAAGAAGAGGAAATCGATATTGTTTCTGAGGACGACAGCTCGTCATCAGTAATATCAAGAGAGGGAGCTTCTTTTACTTACAAAGTCAATAAGGACGGAGAAGCTATTATTACCGGTTATAATGGAACCGATAAGAATGTCACCATTCCTGATACATTGGATGATCTTTATGTCGTTGAAATAGGAGATGAGGCATTTAAGGGGTCTTCAATTCAGTCCGTAATAATGAGTGATAAGGTTAAAAGCATTGGAATTGGTGCTTTTCGGGATTGTAAGAGCTTATCATCTGTAACTCTATCTAAAAAGATAAATTCCATTGAAAAGTATGCTTTTAACGGATGTACAGCTCTTACAGAAATCTATATACCGAAGTCATTAAAATCGGTAAATGGATTCAGAGATGCAATTTACTGGAACAGATCTCGTGGAGCATTTGCTAATAGTGGTATTAAGACTGTAACTTTTGAAGATGGAATGACCACTATTCCGGAAACTATTTTTACCGGATGCGGTTCTCTGGAAAAAGTTGTCATGCCTGATTCAGTAGTTACTATTGAATATGATGCCTTCGGAATGTGCTCAAGGCTGAAGGATGTTAAACTGAGCAGCAGTATTACAACAATTGGCGGATACGCATTCTATGGATGTACTTCTTTAAAGACAATTAGTTTTCCGGAGACACTTAAGGAAATAGGCTGGAGCGGCTTTGACGGGTGCACTAGTTTAACAAGTGTTGTTCTTCCGAGCAAGTTTGAAAGGCTTGGTGAGTGTGCTTTTGGCAATTGTACCAGCATAAAGGAAATTACTATTCCAAAGACCCTGGTTCATTTCTGTGAGCATGAGGACTTTTCTTTTAAATGGTGGATGGGGTGCTTTAGCGGATCCGGAATTGAAAAGGCTATTTTTGAAGAGGGCACAACAGGAATTCCTAAAAGGGCTTTTCTTAACTGTGCTGCTCTTAAGGAAATAGTAATGCCTGAAACTGTGACCAGTATTGGATATCAGTCATTTGCCGGATGTACCGGATTAACACAGGTAACACTTCCTAAAAATGTTGTTACAATAGCAGATAATGCATTTCAGGCTGCAAGCGGACTCCAGAAGATAGTACTTCCGGATACTATTGAGACCATTGGTGAGAAGGCATTTTATCAGTGCAGCAATCTCGGAACTGTTACTTTTCCCAAGGGATTGAAAAAGATTGGTGCTTACGCTTTTTATGAATGTAAGAAAATCAAGGAAGTTAAACTTGAGGCCCTGAAGGAGATTGGTAATTTTGCTTTCGGAAGCTGTTCAGGTCTAACTACGGTTGAAATAAAAACCTTGAAGGGGATTGAGTCTTGGGAATTCGGCTCTTCTTTCTTTAGAGATTGTAAATACCTGGAGAAGGTAGTTTTACCAGAAAACGAAGAATACAATATTCCAAGATATGCTTTTAACAATTGTGAAAACCTGACAGATATCAGATTTTCTTCAAAACTTAAGACAATTTGCTATGCAGCTTTTGAAAATTGCGCTTCCTTGGAAAAAATAGAGATTCCTGATAGTGTTACATCCATAGAGGAATATGCGTTTAAAGGCTGCAGCGAACTGAAGGAGCTCACGCTTGGATCCGGTATAACAGAAATAAGCGAAGAAATGTGCAAGGATTGCACCAGTCTTAAATCAATTTCTATTCCCGGAAAAGTGTATAAGATTGGAGCAAGTGCATTTGTCGAGTGCCCAAGCTTAACTGAAGCTTACATAGGAAAGTTTGTTACTCAGATAGAGGATAATTCTTTTTCCTATTATCCAAGACTGACAATCTATGGAATTAAGGGTTCGTACGCAGAGAGCTTTGCAAAGAAAAATGGCGCAACCTTTGTAGAGAAGGTAATTGCTCCTACAACGCTTTCTTTTGCGGAGAGCACATTTAAACTGCCAAATACTGTTGAAAGCATGCCTCTTACCGTTAATGTTCAGCCTAAAAACTTCAACACTGGTCTGGAGTTTAGTACTTCTGACACTGATGTTGTAAAAGTTGATAATAAAGGTAACCTGACTCCGGGAACAAAAATCGGAACAGCTACAGTGACGGTTCGCTCCGGAGAAAAGAGCGCGATCTGTAAAGTAGAAAACTTTATAGCTGTAAAAAGGTTTTCAATGTCGCTGGATTGCGATTGGAATGCAGCTACTACATTGACCAGGTTCAAGGCAGCTATTACTGGAGTATATCCTGAGGATGCGGTTGATAAGACCGGAACTTTCTGGATAGAAAGTTATGGAGATTCTTATGGAACGGAAGCCACTACTGTAGATCAGGATGGATTCGTAACAATAAATAACACTTCCAGTTTCAGAGTTGAATATACAGCTAATGACGGTGGTGGAGCTAACGCAAGCCAATTAGTGAAAGTAAATTATGAAACTACCGACTGTAGTAATGATATTTCCAAATTCCAATCAAGGCACTATGAAGAAACATACGATGATCATGTATATTGGGTTTATTATGCTCCGGAAGCATCATCGATTACATTGACATTTGCTGATGAATCGGATTCAAAGATAGACTTGTACTCATATTACAGTGACTCAGTTTATTTGTATGATAAAAGTAAAAACGGCAAACCTACAGGATATGAAGAGTATAAGGTATACGATTGTAAAAATGAAAGCAGAACAGTTACTTTAAAGGGTAATTATATTCGAATCAAGTATTTCGTCTCAAAAGACAACTATGGCTTTAAGGTAAACAGTGTTGTTCCAAACATATCAGGCAAGAGCTACATGTTATCCTTTAACGCAAATGGACATGGAACTGCACCGGGAAGCATGGAGGCAACAACTATTCCAGCAGAGCTTCCAGAGCTTTCCGAAGTTGGTTATACCTTCGGCGGATGGTACACATCCAAGAATTGCAAGGATAGTGAAAAGGCTGTAGCAGGAACAAGACTGACTAAGGACACAACTCTTTTTGCAAAGTGGACAGCTAATACCTATACAGTAACTTTCAATGCTGGAAGCGGAAAGATAACATCAGGGGCTTCAACAAAGACTGTTACTTATGATAAGGCCTATGGAGATCTGCCTGTGGCAGCGGCCGATAAACTTATTTTTACAGGATGGTTCACAGCATCAGAAGGCGGAAGTCCTGTAACTAAAGATACCGTGGTTAAGACGGCAGGTAACCATACTCTTTACGCGCAGTTCGAAATATCATCTGCCGACGACTGGGGCGATGTAACTGTGGAAGACAGAAAGGGCTATAAGAACGCCGATGAACTTCCAAAGAATTTATGGATTGCAGGTTACAGCGACGTTGATTACTCAGGAGAAGCCGTGACCTTTGAAAAGCTCCATGTTTACTATGGTAAAAAGATGCTGGCAGAAGGCGCAGACTATACTCTTAAGTATGCAAATAATATCAAGGCCAGCACCGAAAGCAGCAAGGCAACAATTACCATCACAGGTAAGGATAACTTTACAGGAACTGCCGTAAAGAAGTTTAATATCAAGGCTCTCAGCATTGGAAGCAATGGCAAGAACAGCGATAAGCTGACAGTTGCTGACATACAGGCAGAGGAAACCGGGAAAGTTATAAAAGGTGTAACTACTGTCGTTTACAAACTTAATGGCAGTGATGTTGCGCTGAAGAGCGGAACAGACTTCACTTATGACTATAGTGGCGTAAAGACAGGAGCAGGCACTTATACTGTTAAGCTTATAGGCAAGGGGAACTTTACCGGAACTGCTACTTTCACTCAGACAGTATATGCAAAGGGTTCAAAGACCGATATTGCTAAGCTTAAATTTGGAAAGATCGCAGACGAGATTGCCGATGGTAAAGCAAAAACGCCAAAACTTACCATTACTGATGCAGTAACGGATAAGAAGAATCCAAAGACTCTTATTGAGGGAACAGATTATACATTAAAGTATCTCAGCAACGTATCAGCAGGAACAGCTTCTGTAGTTGTGACAGGTAGAGGAAACTACGCAGGCTCCAAGACAGTGACCTTTAAGATCAAGGGTAATCCTATTTCCAAGGCCAAGGCTGCTATCGGTAAAGCAACCTACAGCGGAAATGCGGTAAAGCCTTCATATAGTCTTACATATCAGGGAATTGGCGGACTCGTTGAAGGAACTGACTACACTGTTACTCTTTCCAACAACATCAAGAGTGGTACCGGAACCATTACTTTCAAGGGAATCGGAAGATTCACGGGAACAGCTAAGAAGACTTTCAAGATCAGTCCTCTTGGACTTGCCGGAAAGGTTACTCTTTCTTGTGATGGAAACAAATCCAGCGCATCAAACGCACAGCTGGGAACCTATACATACACCAAGGGCGGCGTAAAACCTGAAGTTCAGCTGTCTTACAATGGAAAAACACTCAGAGAAGGAACAGATTATGCCGTTAAATATGCTAAAAACAATGCTCTGGGCAGCGCAACACTTACAGTAACCGGAAAAGGAAACTATGGTGGAAATCTTACCAGAACCTTTACCATACAGAAGTCAAAATTGTCCAATACCACAGTCAACGTGACAGACATTTTTGCAAGCGGCAAGTCCGGTAGCTTTAAGCCTGTATTAACACTGATCGACACCAATGGCGCTACGTTATCTGCAGGTAAGGACTACGACAAGAAGAGCGTTAAGTATACTTATACATCTTCACTCACTGTATCAAGAAAGGTGGGCAAGAAAAACCAGAACGTTTCGGTTACTAATGGAACAGTAGTAGATTCTAAGGACATCATCCCGGCTGGAACAGTGCTTCGCGCAACAGTTAAGGGCGCAGGTTTCTACGAAGGTGTAGCGGAAGGACGCTTTACTTACGTAAATGTCCTTCTTAATAAGGCCACAGTTAAGTTAAAGAAGTCATCCTACGAGTACGAAGGAAAGAAGATTGTACTTAGCGAAGACGACCTTACAGTGAAGGTTGGCGGCGCAGATGTACCAAAGGGTGCTTACAAAATTACTTCTATCAAGCAGAACTTAAAGAAGGGTACAGCAAAGGTGACCATCACCGGAGTTGGAAACTATGGCGGCAAGTACTACGGCGGATCCAAGACAGTAACATTTAAGATTACCGCCAGAAAAATCAAGTAATTCAAGGGAATTTGATAATTCACAAAAACCAAGTAGGAGGAAAAGGGGTTATGGCCCGTCGTAAATTGCTAAAGGCAATTAGTATTATGTTGGCGGTTACTTGTGTGGTTTCATCTGGCGCAAGTAATGTGGCTTATGCTGCAAATTCAGAGGATGATATTATTATAGTTGAGGAGGACTCAACCCAGGACTCAACTGAGGAAGCAACTGATGAGGAAGGGGCTGATATTATTATCAGCTCCGAGGATGAAAGTGATGAAAGTGACGAGGCAGCATCCACCAACTCTATAGAAGTTGAGGATGTTGATCCTGTGATGGCTACAGAGGGAGACTTTGAGTATACGACATATGATGTTTTGGATAAGACATATGTCACTATTTCAAAGTATAAAGGTACTGCTACTAAATTGACGATTCCGGGTACCATTTCCGGATATTCGGTAAAAAAAATAGGTGATAGTGCATTTAAGGGAAATATTGTTATTTCATCTGTTACTATTCCGGATAGTGTAACAGAAATCGGAAGTTATGCTTTTAATGGATGCACATCCCTTAGTTCTGTTAAGTTATCCAATTCTTTGGAAACAATAGGAATATCTGCGTTTAAAAATTCAGGTCTGACATATATTAAAATTCCCAAAAGTGTTAAGGAAGCGCGAAGAGATATATTTGGTAATGGCGGAGCCTTCGAACAATGCAGTAAGCTTACAACCATTGAGTTTGAATCTGGAAGTACGACAATACCAAGAAATATATGTTTTAATGCAGACAGCATAAAGAGTATAGTCATTCCGGAGTCAGTGACAGAGATTGGAAGCAGTGCATTTGAGGGATGCGATAACCTGAAAACTATATCGTTTCCAACTAAGTTGACAACTATTCTTGATAGTGCATTTAAAGATTGTAAGGCTATTGAAAAAATAGAGATTCCAAATAGTGTTACTGCCATAAGATATAGTGCATTCGAGAATTGTACAAAGTTGGCTACAGTTTCTTTATCAAATAAGCTGGAAACAATTGGCTGGTGTGTATTCGCAAATACAGCAATAAAGAGCATCAGAATACCAAAGAGCTTAACTAAGGTTGAGATAGATGGCTTTGGAACCGGAAAGTTTTTTTCGGGGTGCACTAATCTCGAAACAATTGAATTCGAAGAAGGAAGAAATAATATTCCAAGGCAGCTTTTTGAAGATGCGGATGGGCTTAAGAGCATTAAGATTCCTAATGGAGTTGAGACGATAGAGTCTGGTGCATTCAAAAACTGTGACCAGCTCGTTAGCGTGAGTCTCCCGGACTCTCTAACTCTAATTGACGCCGATGCATTTAGGCTTTGCGCAAGCCTTACAAAAATTACAGTTCCCAATAATGTAAAGACAATAGGAAACTATGCATTCGAGAATTGTACAAAGCTGGCAACGGTTAGTTTGTCAAACAAATTGGAATTACTGGGATATTATGCATTTGCCAATACAGCAATCTATAGCATCAAGATTCCAAAGAGCCTTAAAACTGTACGTACATCAGGAGGAACTCCTAATGAAGGTATGGTATTTTCAGGTTGCTTAAACCTTGAAACAGTTGAATTTGAGGAAGGGACTGACAGGGTAATTGGCAATCTTTTTGAAGATGCTGATGGATTAAAGAAAATAGTAATACCTGAGGGAATTGAAACTATAGAATCATGTGCATTCAGATATTGCGATGCGCTTAAAGAAGTAAGTTTACCGGATTCATTAATCACAATAGAAAATGAAGCCTTTATGAATTGTCCAAGCCTCAGCAAGCTGACAATGCATAATAATATCACTTCAATAGGACAAAAAGCCTTCAAGAATTGCGAAAAACTAACAGAAGTCAGCTTATCAAGCAATCTGGAATCAATAGGTTGTTATGCATTTGCAAATACAGCAATTTATAGCATTAAGATTCCAAAGTCTCTTAAAGTGGTGGATGCTGAAAAGAAATCTGCCTACAATAAGTTTGGTAATGTATTCGCAGGGTGCTTAAACCTTAAAAAGGCTGAACTAGAGGAAGGACGTACTGATATTCCAGCTTATTTGTTTGATGGAGCTGAGGGTATCAAAGAAGTAGTCATTCCAACATCAGTAGAACGAATTGAAGACTATGCGTTTAGAAATTGTTCAAGCCTTGAAACCGCTACATTACCTAAATTTTTGAAATACTTAGGTACATCAGCATTTCAGAATTGCTCTTCCCTTAAAGGAATTATTATTCCGGAGGGTGTTGAGATAGTTTATGATAACACCTATCGCGATTGTGCAAGTGCTACCAGCATTGTCATTCCAGATTCAGTTAAGGAAATAGGAAAATATAGTTTTTCTGGGGGTAAAGAAGTAACCAGCTTAGTACTTCCAAGTTCGGTTTCCAGTATAAATGAATATGCGTTCTCTTTCTGCGATAAGCTTAAGACAGTCAGATTAAGTACAGGAATAACAACTATTCCTAAAGGAGCATTCAATAGTTGTCTGGTACTTAACGATGTTATTATCCCTTATGGCGTTACTTCTATAGGAGAAGCTGCATTTGTTGATTGTGCTGGGCTTAAGAATATAACCATTCCAAAGACTGTAACCAATATCAAAGGAAACGCTTTTTCTGAATTATCAAAACTTACAGTTTATGGTGTTGCGGATAGCTATGCTGAAACCTGGGCAAAAGAGAAAAAGGTAACATTTGTTGCAATTGACAAACATGCTGAAAAGATAGAACTTAGCAGGACATCACTTAAACTTGCCAATGGTTCTTCTGAGAGGATTGCTTATAAAGTGACTCCTGAAGATTGCACAGATGATGTTGTTTGGAGATCCAGCAACAAAGAGGTTGCAACTGTTGAAAAAGATGGCACAGTAAAGGCTGTTGGTGTAGGTGAAACAACAGTAAAGATCTATATTGGAGATGATGCCAGTGCTGAGTGCAAGGTAACTGTTGTTCAGCCTGTGACCAATATCGTTCTTAATGCAAAGTCGTGCGATCTCGAAGCTTATGATACGGTACAGCTAACTGCAACAGTTTATCCGGATAATGCATTTGATAAGACATATACCTGGTCTACCAGTGATGAGAATGTTGCCACAGTAAATGAGAATGGTCTGGTTACAGCCGTTGCAAAGGGAAAAGCCATTATTAAAGCTACAGCCAATGACGGCAGCGAAAAATATGGCGCCTGCACCATCAATGTAACTAGAGATGTTATAAACTGTAAAAACTGGACTGAGCTTGAGTCTGACCATAAGTACAAGAGCAACACTGATCTTGTATGGCGTTATCAGAAGGCAGGTGCTTCTAAGCTCACTCTTACATTTGATGAAAAGACAAGCTTTGATGATGGTGGAGACTACCTCTATGTTTATACAGGTGATAAGAAACTTGTAAATAAATATACGGGAAAAGAGCTTGCCGGAAAAACAGTGGAAGTCACTGGCGATACTGTAAAGCTTCAGCTTGTTTCAGATGAAGTTATTACAGATTGGGGATTCAAGGTTACAAACGTTACTACAGGAGAGAGTAACACCCCTGTTATCGGAGTGACCATTTCGCCAAAAGAGCTTATTTTGATCGAGAATGGTTCTGAAGTCGGATTCAAAGTTCAGGTTTTACCTGAAACAGCCACCAATAAGAACTACACTGTAAAGGCAGCAGATGAAAAGATAGCGGTAGTATCTGATAACAAATCTGTAAAACCAGTCCAGGCTGGAAAGACAACAATAACTGTCACAACACAGGACGGTAACAAAACAGATACTGCAGAGGTTTATGTCAGATTTGCTAAACCTAACGCTTCACAGAATAAAGATAAGCTTGAAGGGTTGACTGCAGGCGCTTCTTACACAATTACTCCTGCTAAAGGCACAGCCAGAACAGTTACAGCAGATGCAACTGGAATAATAACCATGGAGGATGCATGGTTTTCGACAACTCTTTCAATAGTTAGGATTCACAAGGATTTTGCTAAGTGTAACTCGGAGGAGCAGAAGCTTCAGACTGGAGCAAAACCTGTAATTCCTACAACAGGTCTTTATATTGCCTTTGAAGGAAATGTTGATAAGTATACCTATACAGGTACTGCAATAAAGCCTGGTGTTATTGTTTGTTATAACGGTCAGGAGTTAAAAGAAAATGCGGACTACATAGTGTCCTACAGTAATAACATCAATGCCGGAAAAGCTGCAGCCACCATCACATTAAAGGGTGATTACAGTGGAAGAAGTTCAAAGAACTTTATTATAGAATCGGCTGATATAAATAATGCAGCAGTTATAGTAAAGGCAGTTAATGAGACAGGAAAAGAGGCTAATGGAACATACCCCAAGGCAACTGCAACTGTTTCCTACATGGGCAAGAATCTTGCAGCAGGTAAGGACTATACAGTTTCTGTTGACTGGAAAGCAACTCCGGAGATAAAGAAAGAGACGGTAACAGTAAAAGGTAAAACCACAGAGGTTGAAGTTAAACTTTATCCGGTTTTCATCAAGGCAGTTAATAAACAGACCAAGAAGAGCCAGGCAATTAACTTTAAGGGCGAGAATACATCTGCCAAGATTAAAGTTTACCCTAAGGGTAAGAAAGCTGTTACAGAAAGTAAGTATGTTGACCTTAAGAATGGAAGCATTGAATTTGCTACAGGAATATCCTCACATACCTACAAGGGATCTGCATGGATGCCAAGGGTAAAGGTATATGCCGGAAAGGGAAGCAAAAAGGGTGAAGAAATAAGCACCAAGAACTATCTGGTTTCTTATTCTTCTAACGTTAATAAAGGAACAGCCACTGTTACTGTTACAGGAATCGAATCAATGGGCTACATGGGGACATTAACTAAGAAATTTACTATTAAGCCTTTTGACCTGTCTAAGGCATCTTCTCAGCAACTTATAGTTGAGATGTCTGATTCAGTGGAGTAT
>JAEEGL012961614.1_pt1 | contig 10445 bp, 11 predicted proteins | sample 9134231 | NCBI WGS metagenome assembly JAEEGL01 (sample SAMN16246548, study PRJNA631951) | gut metagenome | biome: gut microbiome; feature: rumen; material: fiber-attached | host: Bos | place: Iran: Karaj | collected 2018-10 | reverse complement strand
TTCTTGCGGTTGAAGAGTGTGGGTTTAGGGATGCGTTTGTCACGAGAAAGACTGTCACCGGGCAAATCAGGCAGGTCTGCATCAGGGTCCGCCAGCACTTTTTCGATGGAAGGGAAGTTAACGGTGTGTTTGGCAAGCGTGATACCCTCTTCGGGATAGAAGAAGCTGATAATCCCTAAACAAGTGATTATCAAAATGATGAACAACGCTATCTGCCAAGGTTTCATTCCTTTTCTACCCTAATTTTTGAGGGCGCAAAGGTACAAAAAAAGTTCATAATTAGTGCATTAGCGGAACTTTATGTTTCTGTTAGGACATAGGCGTTGACGAGACGTGAGACGTAAGACGTTGGATGTTAGATTTTGGTTGGAGCAAGTTAGCCCAACAATAAGGAACTGACTTTTGCCGTGTCCAAAGCCCATTGGTAGTTATAAACTTCATCAGCTTCAGCTTGATTGTCAACAATCTGTATGTTTTGAGCTTCGGCTTTTACGGTCAGGATTTCTCCAATAGTGCTACGAGCGGCGAGTTTCTGCAAAAATCCCCCGACAGAAACCAGATCAAGATCATGGGTGATTTGACCGCCAAAGGGCATTTCCAGCCAAGTTATTTTAGCTTCGTCAATGTCTAAAATGCCGAATACCAATCCTTTGGAAAGATTTCCTTCCGAAATCCTGACCTGATGCTGTACACATGACGGGTCATAGGCCACACCGCTTGTTTCCGACACTTTCATGGGGAAGCCGGAATTCATCCAACCCACGATGAGGTTAGGTGAAAGATTCCCGGAGGAATAGGCGTTACAGGTGAACACTGCGTATTTCGCACGGGTTTTGCGAAGTTTATCAATGTCCAGTTCCACATATTCAGCCGTGCCAATCTGCTCCGGAATTGAACGAATGTCCCCTGAATGTTTCGCGCCCCAGAATGAGAGGTTGTAATACGCACAGTCATCGCATTTTCCTGATTCATAGATAATTCTTGCGCTAAGATCCATGTCAAGATGTTGGGCGGGTAGCCCTTTCCCCCATTGCATGAAAAGTCTCACAGTATTGCCCCCCACGTTGAATTTAGTCCCTTGAAGCGCACAATTTGTGTCTTGAACGGTGCTGCTGCGCTCGCCCACCGAAAGCGGGATGTCAAACAGCTGCGGGTCGATATACATGGTTTTGGAGTCGGTAGGCGTGCTTTTGAACTTCCGACGCATCACATCAAGGTAAATATGCTGCACTTTGGAAACGATGTCCCGTCTGTCGCTTTCGGGAAGTTGTTCGAGCAATACCGGATTGTCGATGCGCTTGCTTTTGCCGGTGATGCCTTTTACAGTGCGGATTTTGGATGAATCAAAGTATAATTCAGCATACATGCCGAGTGTGACCAGAAGTCGCGGCGGAAGTTTGTCAGCGATGTCGGCAAACTTTTGCAACACTGTGTCGGGGTTGCCGCTCTGCAAAATGGTGGAAAACAGCTGTCTCGCGAAACTTCCCGGACGCTGCTGGAGGATTTTGAGTGCGCCGGCCATGTCCCCTTCCCGTTTCAGACTATCAATTTCTCCCTGGTAAACGGTGTAATCGTTGCGGTAAAAAACATCCAACAACGTCTTCAGATTCTCGTATCCTTTCTGTTTGGCAAATTCTGTCAAACGGAGGGCACGGATGAGCCTCACCCACATTCCACGCTTGGGGTGCATGATTTCAGCCGATTGCTTTGCGCTCATTCTCAAGTTGTTGAGCCAAGAAGCCACGATTCGGCACATCTTTCGGTCGAAATGCAGTTTAAGTTCTTTGCGTTTCTCCTCAGCCGCAGCAGACTCTTTCTCGTATTTCTGTGCTTCCGTCATCCCCCAAAAATAGCCCACCGATTTTTGGGCGTTGCTGATTAACACCGAAGGCTTAATAATTTGAATCTGAGCGGTTTTTTTATACCAAAGGTAGCGCATTATATCGTCTGGCGAAGAGAAGAACTGTGTCGCCGTTTCAGGTTCGCCTTGTTCAAGCAGCGCATCCACCACCAGAGCAATGGTCTCTTTCACCACGATTTTCGGATTTTCGGGCAGCGGGAGGTTTTCCAGCAGGATTTTGAGGCTGTCGCGTTGGGTGGCATCTAAGGCTACGGGAGAAGCGAGCAGTGTGCGATAAAATTTCCGGACATCATCCAACGTCCACAAAGTGAGCACTTTGCGTTTGGATGCCTGATTCTTGAAAATCTCGTTTGAAAACTCGAACGGCGTGCCGCAGAAAGGGCATCCATTATATCGCTCTATGGGGAAGGTGCCTTCGGGAATAAGGTGCCCGCAGGGCATCCTCACACCCGCGATTCTGTTTTTGCCGTCGTCAATGAGATTGGCGAACATCGTTACCCAATGGTCCAAACGGCTTTCGCCTGTCGGCACAAGCCAATTCTTCACAAGCGGTGTCCAATTCTTGTCAAGACCGAGGACTTCTTTCACAACAGAATAAATATCAGCAAGTTGCTCCTCGCTGACACCATTCAAAGCGTGGAGAAGGTTCTCGTCAGGCACATACCCGAGCTTGTACATCTCCGCGCAAAAATCAGCCGCATAGGGGCTGAAAGTCGTGTGTACATCCGCATTTTCCAAATAAACCGCCCGTTGACGGAGGGCAACCTTCTGTAGTGGTAATGTGTTCATTTTTTTTGTTTTATAAAGAAAAAGGCAATTGAGGAACTGAAGAATTAACGATCCTGTGAAGTAAGTTCCTCTTGGCCTTTCTGTATTTCGAAGAAAAGGCAATTGAGGGACTAAACATACCGCCCAAAAGGCAGTTCAAGCCTGAAGTAAGTCCCTCTTGGCCTTTTGCTACTTGAGTTGAATTTTTCGGTGGCAAAAATACCAAAAATTTTTACATAAACCAAAAATAAGACGTAAGACTTTGGACGTAAGACGTTGGACTTGCAGCAGAGACGTTGCGAATGCTCTAAAAAATGTATTTTTGCGCTCTGAATATTCAATTTATCAAATAATGAAAAAATTTATAACTATTTGTATAACAATGTTATCTGTTATTGTTATGACTGCCTGTAAGAGCGGAAATAACGTAGATGGCACGGCTAAAGTTGAAGGAAACTACACCTACGAACATGCGTTCAACTATGACCTCAAAGGTGCCCACCTTGATGTACACGAGACCGGCACGATGGACTTTTACCCTGACGGCACTGCTCTCGACTCAGCCCGGCAAGTCTATACCGCCACCCTTCAGGACAGCAGTATCGTGACGTGGGTGTTCAACTACGTCAGTCCCAGCAAGTGGCGTTTGGAAGGGGAGGATTTCTACTTCGCCGGCATCAAGGAGAGCTTCCGTATGGAGGTGGTTAATGGTAAGCCAGAAGCAGAGCTGGCACAGGAAATCATCAAGGTCGTCAGCGGCAGCATCGACTATGAGTACAAATTCCATCTTGACACGCTGACGGAGAAGAAGCTGCAATGGAGTTTCACCTACCGCGACGGCCACCACGACACGTGGGAGTTCTATCGGACATCTTCACGAAATTAAAACATTAAACATCTTACATTATGGAAAACGTCAAGATTTACCATTCTTTGGGGAGAGGTCCTATTATCGCCGCCATTTGTTTTGTTGTCGCCGGACTTTCTGAAATATTAATCAACGTGCTGGCAATACTGACTAGCGATGGAAGTGTCAGATGGACACCGTGGCTGATTGGACTCTTCTGCTTGGGATTCGGACTCTTTTTTTTGATTCCGTGGTGGAAAGAAAAAAACAAAAAAATACCGTTTTTGGAGGTGACAGACGACAAAGTGATTATGAACAGCTTGAAAAGTTGGGAGATCCCCTTTTCAGAGGTGGAGGAGTTCTTCTTTACGAATATCACCAAACAGATAATAGGTGTCCGCTATAAAGAGGATGTTGAAGCGCAAAAATCGGAAAATGCCCATAGTGTTGGGAACACAGTCAGCCAAATGAACAAGATGCTCATCGGCGCTCAAGAGGGCATTCCCACCTACCGCTTGTCGATGAAACCCCAGGCACTTCTCGACTTGCTGAATCAACGCTTGGAAGCCTACCGCAGCACACACGCCTGATGCGCTCCGTGATTTTCATGAATACGTAGTCGTAAAAAATAGTACTTTTGCCAAAAAAACACCTAACGTATTGAATTATGAAAAACAATATCATTTTGCTGTCTTTGAGCATCTTATTCTTCGGATGTACAAAAGATTGGGGTACTCCTGCCACCAAAAACTATTCCATCAACGGGGCTTACACAAAACTTGACGTGAGTAACGCTTTTGATGTGACAGTCAGCGACCAAGTGACCGATGTGGTTGTCACGGTAGGCGAGCTGGCTCACGACAGGGTGGTGGTGAGAGTGGTTAATGGTGAATTGCAAATCGGATTCAAACCGAACACAATGTATAACGGAAAAGCCGCTGCCGTCATCCCTGCCACTGCCAACCTGTACGGCCTTGATCTCAGTGGGGCCTCTTCATTCACAGGAGATCTTAGAGGAAACAATGTGAACATAGAACTTTCCGGTGCGTCAACCTATCGGGGCTCTATCGAAGCCGCTGAACTGGACATTGACTTGTCGGGAGCTTCGGGTGCCATTATAAGCGGTATTTGCCAGACTAAGATGGGGATAGACCTGAGCGGGGCCAGCACTTTGAAAGCAGCTGATCTTTCCGCTATGTCGGTGTACGGGGAGATGAGTGGCGCCAGCGATGCCGATGTTACGGTCTGCTCTGCTCTGAATGTGGAACTCAGTGGCGCCAGCACTCTCACCTACGGAACCTATTCCGACGAGTGTCATCCCAATATCAACTGCCCTGCATCCGGCAGCTCTGTTGTCAAACCGCGTCATTAGCAGCGTTGCCGCTTTACCCCATTGCTCTATGGACTTCCACATTTACGGCGAACCGAACAAACCGACTCTCCTGCTGCTTCCCGGCTTGGGGGTGTCGCACGAGATTTTCTTTCCGTTAATAGAATTACTGAAGGAGGATTTCAGCATTGTCACGGCGGATATTGACGGATTTCTGCTCGGAAAGCCCTCCCGTTTCACTTCCGTGGATGACCAGGCGGCACAGACAATTCGCTATGTGCAGGAGAACTTCGGAGGACGGTTGGATGTTGCCTACGGACTCTCGTTAGGCGGAAAAATCCTCTCGCGGATATTGGAACGCAACGAAATCATTATCGACCACGCTGTTATGGATGCAGCCCCACTGCTGCCCTTGCCTCGATGGTTAGTTGGACCGCTGCGCTACTACCAAGCCCTCAACGTCTGGACCTGCTACCACTGGACCGGCTTCTGGCGATGGCTGTTCCACTCGCACTACTTCGATGTGCTGTTGGATGAGGTAAAGAAAGTGTTCCTTTCGGACAGAACTCGTGCCGTGCGAGAAGGATACAAATCCGTATATACCAACAAATTGGAGTCCATTGCAGGCCCCGATATCCACTACTGGCACGGCACCAAGGAGACCTTCGTTGCCAAGCCGCAGGCCAAGCATTTGCTCACGCTCTGTCCGGATGCGCACGTGGAGGTGTTCCCGAAGATGAACCACGGGCAGCTGCTGGTGGACCAACCGGAAGAGGTGGCGCGGAGGATTCGGGCGATGATTCTGTAAACAATAAAACAACGGTATAATGGACAAATTGAAAGAAACATTCGGTTATGCACTCGGGTTCCTGCTTTTTGTAGTGCTTTTGCCCGTGGTGATGTGGCTCTGTTCTGGTCGGCCCGCCACAGATGTCAATACCGCACAAGTCATCATCACGTTAATTCTCGCTGTAGTAGGCTTGGCATTGAGCATCTGGACCATCGTCTATATGCGCCGCGTGGGTGACGGCAACCCGATGGACGCATTTGGTCACGAGGTTGCTCCGCGCACCAAACACCTGATGACCGACGGCCCCTACCGTCTCAGCCGCAACCCGATGCTGACCGGTATATTCGTCTATCTGATAGGCTGTTGCCTCTGGTTGTGGACCTGGCAGTCAGTGGTGGTGTTCCTAGTATTCGTGGCCATTATGCTCGTGCAAGTGCGTACGGAAGAAGAGCGTCTCCGCCGCGACTTTGGCGAGGAGTACGAGGAGTATTGCAAGAAAACGGGACGTTTTTGCCCGAAAATCCGAAAATAATCACCTATTATTCGTATTATTTGCTGATCACGCAGGGCACATTTTGTGTGAATCAGCAAAATCTGCGGGAGAATTATCAGAAAAAGTAGTACTTTTACGCCTGTATTAAAAGAATAATCGTATGAAAAGTTCCAAATAGATATGCTCCTCGCAGTCGTGACGCTGACCGCCGTCTCCTGCGGTTCCAAGAAAGAGACCCCGAAAGAGGAGGCTCCCAAGGTGCTGGTCCTCCACTACTCCCAGACCGGCAACACCAAGGCCGTGGCGGAGGAAATCGCCAACAAGCTCGGTGCCGACATCGAGGAAATCACGATGGTGGAGCCCTCCGACCCGGACCTCCAAGCAAGCATCGACCGTTGCAAGAAAGAGGGTCCTAAACGAGTATCTTGGCTGCAATGATTGGAAGTCGATTTTGCAGCCAACGAGGCTGGACTTCTGCCCGCCGATCTGATACGTGGCGTGCTCAGCGAGGATGACATTTGGAATCTGTTAGAAAATTGGCGGGCAATGAAAGAACGTATGTATGGTGGAGGTGAGTGAGAACAGAGAATATCCGTATAAAATTAACGAATAAATAATTCAACAAAAAATGTATTTTTGCGGGTTGAAATAAAGTTACAAACAATAATCCAAATCAATATGAAAGAAACCGTTTATAGAGCGAAACATGAGGCTTTAGGAGCCAAAATGGAAGAGTTTGCCGGCTTTTACATGCCGATTCAGTATGACAGCATCACCAACGAACACCTGCAGGTGCGTAACAAGGTGGGCGTGTTTGACGTGTCCCACATGGGTGAGTTTACCGTAAAGGGGCCTAAGGCGCTGGCATTGCTGCAGCACATCACCACAAACGACGTAGCCGCATTGTTCCCGGGCAAGGTGCAATACTCCTGCTTCCCGAACGGCAAAGGCGGTATCGTCGATGACCTGCTGGTCTATAACCTCCATGACGAGGATTACCTGTTGGTGGTGAACGCTGCCAACATTGACAAGGACTGGGCATGGGTGGTCGAGCAAAACAAGGCTTTCGGTGCCGAGATTGAGAATATCTCCGACAGCATTTCCCAATTGGCCGTTCAAGGTCCTCTGGCTCTCAAGGCCATGCAGAAGCTGACCAATGCCAACGTTGTTGACATGGAGTATTACACCAACCAGATTATCACCTTCGCCGGCATCGACAATATTCTCTTCTCCACGACTGGTTATACGGGCAGTGGCGGATGCGAGATCTATTTCCCGAACGAGGTGGCCATGAAGATTTGGGATGCCGTGTTCGAGGCTGGTGCCGAGTTTGACATCAAACCGATTGGTTTGGGCGCTCGCGACACTTTGCGTTTGGAGATGGGCTTCTGTCTGTACGGTCACGAGATTGACGACACGATTTCCCCGATTGAAGCCGGTCTGGGCTGGATTACGAAGTTCGTGGATGGCAAGGACTTCATCGACCGCAAGTACATGGAAGACCTGAAGGCCAACGGTGTGACCCGCAGAATCGCCGGTTTCGAGCTGATAGACCGCGGTATTCCGAGAAACGGCTATGAGGTGTGCGATGCCGAGGGTAATGTCATCGGCGAAGTGCGTTCCGGCACATTCGGACCGTCTGTGAACAAGGGTATCGGTACGGCGCTCATCAAGAAGGAGTTTGCAAAGGCTGGTACGGAGATCTTCATCAAGGTGAGAAACCGCCTGTTGAAAGCCGTGACGGTAAAAATGCCATTCTACAAGCCTGAATGATTGCGGAAATATTAGCGGAAAATGCGGAAAAGTGCGGAAACCTTTTGGGAATCCGCACTTTTCCGTTTAATGATTGGTGATTAAACCTTAAACCCACTATGTAGTAGGTATTACCCTAAAAAGTATTAGGTTTCAGGCTTTAAGTCTCATGTCTCACATCGGGTACTTCCTCCTCACGTTTTCGGCGAGGAACTGCGCTACCTGATCGGTGGTGAAGCCCGAGACGTTGAGGACCATGTCGTAGTTGCGGGCATCGTAGCGGGAGGTTCCGGCGAATGATTTCGTATAGTTTTCGCGGGCCTTGTCAGTACGTTCCATAATGTCGCGGGCGCCTTGCTCGTTTACCCCTTGCCGTTCCATCAGCCGTTTCACGCGGCATTCAGGGTTAGCGATGATAAGCAGGCGCATGGCGTTGGGGTTGTCTTTGAAAATGTGGAAACCTGTGCGGCCCACGATGATGCATGATTCCTGCGCGGCGAGCTCTTTCAGGATTTGCTCCTCCTCTTCGTAGAGTTGTTTTGAATCGACCTCAAAGGATTCGTATGCGATGGCGGCAGTGGTGCCGAACTGCTTGTAGAAGCGGCAAAAATCCGCCCACCAACCCGGTTTTGTTGCCTTGATTTTCTCGGCATCCTCATGGGTGAGGTTGTATTTTTCGAGAATGGAGGCGAGGATTTCCTTGCCATAGACTTTCACGCCGAGCAGCTTGCCCAGCTTGGTGGCAATTTCCTTGCCGCCAGAGCCGCTCTCGCGGTTAATGGTGATGACGAATTTCTGATTTTCCATAACGTTTTAATATAAGGGAAATGAATTAGCAAAAGTACATAAATAATGAACGTGTTTGAACAATGAGAAGCTTTTCTTTAGAAATGGATAAAAAAACGGTGAAATTGAATATTGTAATTTCACCGTTTTTCGTGGCGGGATCGAGAGTTGAACTCGAGACCTCCGGGTTATGAATCCGACGCTCTAACCATCTGAGCTACCCCGCCTTTTTTGAGGCTGCAAAAATACACATTTTTTTGTTTGTATGGCAAATGCAGATTATTTTTATATAACAATTTTATTATCAGACAAATAAACAATTTTTAAAATGAAAATTTCCGTACATTCTACATTTTTTCTGCATTTTTTCTGCAATGTTTCGCATAAAATCACCATCATACAAATCTATATTATCTTTGGGAAAACTCGCTCCTCTACCCTCTTAACATCTACCCTTTTGGCTTTAGTTCTGTATCCAAATGAAATAGGTTCAACATAAACTTTTTCAATATGCTAGTAATACAGTCCCAATTGTTCGGTGGTATTCCAATCAATGATCAGATATTCCTTATAGCCGCTGGCGGGGTGAGGGTTACGGAGTATCGCGTCTGTGGCGTCGATATCCCAAAGTGTTCCGTCGTCCGAATAGGCAACGAGCATATCCTCATTTCCATTGCGCAAGAACAGCCACCCGTCGCCTTTTTTCTTAAAGAGATCGGGCCGGCACCAACCATAAACGGTTGCCATGTCAAGAAAACATATCAGATTGTCCATCAGTTCATAAAAAGGCTTTCGGGAGATACCGCAGGGAAACGTGACGGCATAGCGGTTCTCTCCAACCTTCCACAACAGGGGCAGGTCGTCACACAGTGTGTTGCATTCCACCTCCACATAATCGAAAAGGATTGCTTCCAAATCCTCAAGATTTGTAACATTTTCCATGACAATGAGCGTTTCCGTATCAATCGGGTTCTTCAGCCGTTCTTCCCGTAGCGCAGCCTCTTCGTTTGGTTTCTCCGCTTTCGGGTCGTAGGTCATTTTTGCGACGGTTTCCCAGCCTTTTTTCTTGGCAAGGCGGTGCAAATCTGATTTGAAAGCGAAATAAGTCCACCAAATGAGGAACAGGAAAAAGAAGACTGCCCTGCCGCTGTTGTGGTCTTTGAACAGCGAAAACGACATAGCAACGACAACCGCGACCGCGATGACGGCGTAAAAAACATAATCGAGACGCCGTTGTGCCTTTTCCTGCGTCTCGAACGGCTGCTTCATCAGTCGCCGGCGTTGGTCGTAATGCTTTTTCCTGTGGAGGGGCATTGGGATTGATTTTGGACGGCAAAGATAAGAATTTTCCGCATCTTTCCGCATTTCCGCAAATGTTTCCGCAAGACAATCACCGTCTCCCCCAATTATCCCTATCCAGATTCCGGAAATTGATGGCCTCGCTCAGATGCCCGATTTCGATGTTCGGGCTGCCGCGAACCGTCCAACGACAATTCGCCCACGATGTAGTAGTCCTCCAGCTCCGACGCTCCCACAATCTGTTCGGAAGCGGCCAAGATGCCGATGGCCAGGGTCAAATCGTACGCTGAACCCTCCTTGCGGATGTCGGTCGGTAAAGATACTTTGATAGTACCATTTTTCTTCCGGAAGAAATATTCCAAATTTTTACCGACATATTCAGCTTACTGCTATCTTTTCGTCCATCAGGAACTGAAACAACCCTGTAAAGTAAATACCTTTTTCGTCACGATATGGCATAATATCGTCTTTGACAATGACAATTTTCTGGAAAGAATCATCAATTCGTTTCAGGGGTGT
>JAEEGL012118805.1_pt1 | contig 10445 bp, 11 predicted proteins | sample 9134231 | NCBI WGS metagenome assembly JAEEGL01 (sample SAMN16246548, study PRJNA631951) | gut metagenome | biome: gut microbiome; feature: rumen; material: fiber-attached | host: Bos | place: Iran: Karaj | collected 2018-10 | reverse complement strand
GCCTCTATCTCCTCTGCGTTTGAGGCTTTCAGCTGGTTTACTTCTTGCAGAAGTTTTTCTATTTTCTCAAGTAGCATAGTTCTCTTTGTTTCTCTTGCTTTGACGATGTGCACGATTGTCTTCGGGACGGTCATGACACATCCTTTGATTGGGTGCAAAGGTAGGCATTTTTTCCGACATTGAATCCATTCACTATAAAAGTTTTCGTATATCTGGTCAAAAAGCGCACTGATGGCGTGGTTTTTCCGATGAAAACGCATGCAAGTTCTTTTTTTACGCTATTTTGTGAGACATATTAAAATAATTCATTATTTTTGCACGCAAATACAGTGGCTTTCAGATTAGAAGCCGCACATTGAGCTGACTGTTTCATGTGAAGGGCAAGGTAGCCGCTGCCGAGTTTCTTAAGAGACTGTCGTTTCCCGATTGTACTGTTATGATGAAAAGAAATACAGTTTGGCTTGCAGTTATTGCGATGGCCATGACATTTGTCTGGGGCTGTAAGGACAAACCGTCTGAGGGAGTGGAAAAGAACGAGTCGGCCGATTCGCTCATTGTCGATACTATGGCGGTGCAGGATACGGTGCCTATGGATGCCATGGACAGCCTTATTGCTGCCACACCCATGCCCAAGGCGGCCGACGGGCTTTTCGATGATTTTCTCTTCAATTTCACTGCAAACAAAGAATTGCAGTATGAGCGTGTACGTTTCCCACTCAAGGTGGTGCTCGACGAGAAGGAGACTTTTCTTGAGAAGAAAAAATGGCAGATGGAGAAATTCTTCATGAAACAGGGTTTCTATACGCTTATCTTCGACAGCGAGGAACAGATGGAGATTGTGAAGGATACCATGGTGGAGAAGGTGATCGTAGAGAAAATCCATCTTGAAAACAAACAGGTGGAGCAGTTCTACTTTGAGCGCGACAGTGGACAGTGGATGCTCACCGAGATTCATCGCGACGCTATTTACCAGAACCGTAATGAATCGTTCCTCTCTTTCTACCATCATTTCGCCAGCGACTCTGTCTTCCAGATAGAAAGTCTTGATGAACCGGTGCTTACACTCATGCCCGATCCGGAGGATGATTTCACTATGATCGAAGGTGAGTTCTATCCGGAACAATGGGATGAATTCCGGCCGCCTGTCTTGCCTAATGAAATGATTTACAATATCATCTACGGACAGACTTATGATGAGAGCACCCAGAAGGTGTTTGTAATAAGGGGCATCTCCAATGGATTGGAAACGGAGATGACTTTCAGGTACAAGGATGGCAAATGGAAACTGGTTAAGATTGTCAATTAGCCGCACTTTTTCCCTTCTATTCTCACAATTATGAAAGATATATTCAATTACAACCTGAAAGCGCACAACACCTTCGGTATTGACGCCTTGTGCCGTAGGTTTGTACAGTTCGACACGGCCGAAGAGGCCGTGGCTTTGCTGCCGGAGCTTTATGCTGAGGGCGGCAAACTGCTCATTCTGGGAGGTGGCAGCAATCTGCTGCTCACAGGCGATTTTCCCGGAACGGTGGTTCATTCGGCACTGAAAGGCTTCTCGTCAAAACCCTGCGAGGGGGGCGTCTTGTTGCGTTGTGGCTCGGGTGAGGTGTTCGATGATGTGGTGGCGCTATGCGTGGAGAATGGATGGTATGGAGCGGAGAATCTCTCCCTCATCCCCGGCGAAGTGGGCGCTTCGGCAGTACAGAACATCGGTGCCTATGGAGCGGAAGTGAAAGATATAGTACACGAGATAGAGGCAGTCGAAGTTGCTACAGGAAGCATTGTGTCCATCAAGGGCTCGGAATGTGCGTACGGCTACCGCGACAGCCGCTTCAAACATGAATGGAAGAACCGCTTTTTCATCACTGCGGTTACTTACAAGCTCTCTGACGAATTCCATCCACGATTGGGCTATGGTAATGTGAGGGAGGTACTGGAAGCCAAGGGCATCACTGCACCCACGGCAAGCCAGTTGAGACAGGTGATAATCGACATAAGAAGGGACAAATTGCCCGACCCAGCGGTAGAAGGAAATGCGGGAAGTTTCTTTGTTAATCCTGTGGTCCCCCGCGAGGTGTTTTTGCGTATACAGAGGGAATATTGTCAGGTGCCGCATTATGAGGTGGACAATGACCTTGTGAAGATTCCGGCGGGATGGCTCATCGAACAGTGTGGATGGAAAGGGCGAACATTGGGGCCTGCAGGAGTACACCACAGGCAAGCACTCGTACTTGTGAACAAAGGGGGGGCTACCGGAATGGACATAGTTCGCCTCTGCGATACCATCAAGGCTGATGTGAAGAGCCGTTTTGGAATTGATATTTACTCTGAGGTCAATATTATTTAGAAACCATGAAGATGCAGCTCACTTTTCTTGGTACAGGCACCTCGGGCGGTGTGCCAAGTATCGGATGCCATTGTCCGGTATGTACCAGTAGTGACCCACGTGACAGACGGCTGCGCTCTTCAGCTTTGATAGAGTCGGCCAACACTCGTATCCTCATCGATTGCGGGCCTGATTTCCGACAGCAGATACTGCCGTTCGATTTCAAGCCTTTCGACGGGGTGCTGCTCACACATATCCACTATGACCATGTGGCGGGAATCGATGACATGAGACCTTTCTGTGTGTTCGGACCTGTGCATCTTTATGCCAATCAGGCCACAGTGAAGGCGCTGCATGCAACCATGCCCTATTGTTTTGCTGAACATCTTTATCCTGGGGTGCCCAAACTGCAACTCCATGAGATAGCTCCTCATGAACCTTTTTCTATTGGTGATTTCAAGGTGACACCGATACAGGTGATGCATGGCAAAATGCCTATACTTGGCTTTCTCTTCGATGGCCTGGCATACATCACCGACATGAAGACAATCGATGATGAGGATGCTGCTTTGCTCATGGGGGTGGATACATTGGTGGTGAATGCTTTGCGGCAGAATAAAGAACACTATTCTCATCAATTACTCAACGACGCGGTGAACCTAGCCCGTAGGGTAGGGGCAAGAAGGACTTTCATTATCCATGCCTGCCACGATATCGGACTTCATAAAGAGGTAGACGATATGCTGCCACCCGACATTCGGATGGCATACGATGGCATGGTAATAAAATGGGAGTGATTAATCGTTATCGGAAAAAGAGTGAGAGCAGTGAACTGCGCTTGCTCCTTTTTTTTGTGTTTATTTGGCGCTTGCCACCCGACAACCGATTGTATAGCTTGTATGCGAAAAGAAGTCCGTCGAATAATGTCACGCCTGTCGAAACAAATTGCGTCAGACGACGAGCCGGCAATTGCTTGTCGTCGGGCTTTACAAAAAGACCGTTCCAGTGGGTGCGCATTTGCTTGCCGTCGCGGTTCAGCTCGGCACGCAACGCCTTTTTCCTGGCGCGGATGTCGTCAAGCGAACGATATACAAAAGGGTCGGTCGGGTTTGCCATGACTTATTCGTTTAATAGAAGGTCTGCCAAAAATTTCACCAAGGGCCTCTCAATCCAACGGCGGCGGTTCACAATAAGCAGCACCAATATCAGAAAATAAAAAATACCGATGATGAGATAAGACCATCCAAGACCAATGAGCGATGACAAAGCTTGGGCGGCGGCAAGAGAGACAAAAATCACCACAGGCATCAGAATGACAAGAACAGCAAGAACCATTGCCCCAACAGTGGTGAGACGAACCACCTTTTCTATTATGTCGAGCTTCACATATTCTTTCTGAAGCTCGGCATAATGTTTCAGTTGGTCCACCAGTTGGGCAATGGTCTCAATATTCTTGTCGTTCGACAACATAGAAGGTTTTTTGTCGATTAGTCGATAACGTCGGCAGCAGCGTCCTTAATGTCGTCAACAAGGTCTTCAACCTCCTTGCGGCTGATGTTCAGGTTGTGCTTCTTGCAGAAGTCTTGTACAGTGTCGGAAATTTTTGTACGGGTGTCGGTTCCTTTCTCGGGAGCAAGCAGCAAGCCTAAGGCTGCACCTGCAATGGCGCCACCAATAAATGCGCCGATGTAACTCAGTTGTTTCATAATTTTAGAATTTAATACTTTCAGATAGCAAAAGTACGAAATCTTTTTAAAAACCGAATAAACATTACCCCGTTTTTTTATGAAAAAAATAGCTTTTGGGCTATTTAACAAACTTTATAGAGCTTTTTTCTCCAAGTTTGACCGAATTTGTGTAACTTCGCACGAAATTACGAAAATTCAAGTTTTTAATCTCATAAACTAATAAATTTTTTATCCTTATGAAGAAATACCTGTTTATCTGCGCAGGACTATGCGTGGCTTTGGCTTTCACCAGTTGCAAATCAAGCGAGAGCTATTACAAAAAAGCTTATGAGAAGGCTAAGGCCCAGGAAGCTAATGACAACTCTAACGATGAAGACGCTCCCGTGGTGACACCTTTGGTGGAGACTCCGACTAACAATGTGACTTCAGACAACTATGACAATACACCTGTAAGGACAGAGGATGTCACTGTAGTCAATGGCGCCGGATTGAAAAACTTTAGTGTCGTGGTGGGCTCCTTCAGTGTCAAGTCCAATGCAGAGGGACTCGTAGAGCGTCTTCGCTCACAGGGATACGATGCTCAGCTCGCTTACAACTCGGCTCGTGACATGTACCGTGTGGTGGCTACAACCTATGCCGACAAATCAAGTGCTGTTCAGAGCCGTAACCGTCTGAGAGCCAACTATCCCGATGCTTGGTTGCTCTACTACGGAAGATAAGAAAAAGTGGCAAGAATTTTGTCGATAGACTACGGTCGACGACGTACGGGAATAGCAGTCACCGATCCGCTGCAAATCATAGCTGGCGGGTTGGCGACTGTTTCTACGTCTCAACTTTTCAATTGGCTCAACGATTATGTGAATCGGGTGACAGTGGAACGCATTGTGGTGGGGAAGCCGCTACAGACAAACGGACAGCCAAGCGAAAACCTGCCAAGAGTACAGGCATTCGTGCAGCAATGGCAGAAGGCGCACCCGGAAATTCCTGTCACTTGGGTTGACGAACGTTTCACTTCGGTATTGGCGCATCAGGCCATGATCGACGGTGGATTAAAGAAAAAAGACCGGCAGAACAAGGCTCTTGTCGATGAAATCAGTGCTACCATTATCTTACAGAGTTTTTTAGAATCAAGAAGAATAAAATGATTTTACCTATTTATATTTATGGTAATCCTGTGCTCAGGAAAGTGGCTCAGGATATTCCTGCCGACTATCCTGAACTGGACAAATTAATCGCCGACCTCTATGACACTTTGGCTGAGTCGGAAGGTATCGGACTGGCTGCCCCGCAGGTGGGCAAATCAGTGCGTGTGGTGGTGATCGACCTTGATGTGCTGGCAGAGGATATGCCTCAATACAAAGGATTTCGCCATGCTATCATCAATCCGCATATCATCGAGTTCGATGATACCGAACGCGATGTCTCCGAAGAGGGCTGCCTCAGCCTGCCAGGTATACACGAGAAAGTGTCGCGACCTACCCGTATCCATGTGAAATATCTTGACGAGCAACTGCAACCTCATGACGAGTGGGTGGACGGTTATCTTGCACGTGTTATGCAGCATGAGTTCGATCACCTTGAGGGTAAGGTGTTCACCGACCGCATTTCACCCTTCCGTGCACAGCTCATCAAGAGCAAATTGAAGGCTTTGGTCTCGGGACGCTATTCATGCGGATACCGCACCAAGCCGGCGCCAAAGCGATAACATTACTTCAACCTAATGGCAAGAAGGCTCATACTCCTCCTGCTCATGCTCTCCGCCGCATGGGGAGCATCAGCACAGTTTAATGTGGACCGGCTCATTATGAATGGCCGGAGCGCATTGTACTATGAGGATTATGTGCTGGCAATACAGTATTTCAACAAAGCCATCTCTGCCAAACCTTACCTCCATGAACCTTGGTTCTTCCGGGGACTGGCGAAATTTTACCTTGACGACTATACCGGAGGGGAAACTGACTGTTCGGAGGCCATCAAGCTTAACCCTTATGTCACTTCACATTTCGAACTGAGGGGACTGTGCCGCATCCGACTCAAAAAATATGAGGATGCTGTGGCTGACTATACCACTGCCATACGGCAGGACCCAGCGGCGCAGAATTATTGGTTCAACCGCATGCTCTGCAGGGTGGAGATGAAAGACTATGACCATGCCCAGTGCGATCTTGACACCATCATACGCAAATGGAGCAAGTATGCAAGGGCTTATGCCGTGAAAGCTGAGGTGTTTCTGATGCAGAACGATACCGTAAGCGCGGCTCAATGGCTTGACAAAGCTCTTGATCTGGATCCTTACGATGGACAGTCGTGGATGACAAGGGCCAATATCAGTCTCTCACGGAGCGACTGGAAGGGTGCTGATGAGCAGCTTTCTAAGGCGATTCACTTGAAACCTAAAATGGTGAGTAATTATGTGAATCGTGCCTTGGCAAGACTTAATACCAATAACTTGAGAGGGGCAATGGCTGACTATGATACGGCTATTGATCTCGATCCCAACAATTTCCTGGCACACTACAACCGGGGATTGCTGCGCATCCAGGTGGGAGATGATAACCGCGCAATCGACGACTTCGATTATGTGCTTAAAATGGAGCCCGATAACCTTATGGCTACCTATAACCGCGCAACTTTGTTGCACCGAACGGGTGACCTTAGGGGAGCAATACGCGATTATACAAAGGTGATTGACCAATATCCTAACTTCTGGATTGGATTGCAGAACAGGGCTGACTGTTACCGCCGACTGGGTATGTCTAAACAGGCTGAACTTGACGAATTCCGTATTTTCAAGGCTCAGATGGATAAACATGTGGGCATACAGCCTCGATGGACCAAGAACCAGGCAAGGCTCACTAGAAAAAAGAGCGAGGTGGACATGAGCAAGTACAACCAGATTGTCGTGGCCGACGAGGAAACCGTGGAGCATGAGTATGAGAGCGCATACCGTGGCAAGGTACAGAACCGGCGGCTTGAGATTGATTATATGCCTATGTATGTGCTTTCCTACATGCCTTACCTCAATATCGTGAAGTCGTATCAGGTGTTTGACCATTCGCTCGATGCTTTCAATCAGATGGCGCGGCCGCGCCACACAGTCTACCTCACCTGCAATCCCAAGACGCTTGATGAAGGACAGGCTAATGTCGTGTTCAACCTCGCCGATTCGCTAAGTGCGGATATACAGGCCACCTCCGATTTGGAAAAAGCCAAAAACCTGTTGCTGCAACGGGCTGTGACTGCACTTATGACGCAAAACTTCTCTGGTGCCGCAGAAGATCTTACCACCTGTATTGGCATCGACGACAAAATGGTGTTGGCTTACTGGCAGAGGGCTGTGTGCGTGGCTATGGAAAACGAGTTCTCTGCCTCGCAGGGCATGGACTCTCAATTGAAAAACGCCGGTGCTATGGCCGACTTTGACAAGGCTTTGCAACTCGATCCTGAAAATTCATATATCCTTTACGATAGGGGTAACCTGCACATGGCACGTGGTGAGTATATGCTGGCCATCGATGACTACACACGCAGTATAGCCTTGAACAAGAGCCTGGCTGAAGCATGGTTCAATCGTGGCCTTGCTTTTATTCATAGCGGCAAAAAAGAGGAGGGATTAAGCGACCTCTCACATGCTGGCGAATTGGGACTTTTCGGCGCATACAGCATGATGAAGAAGTTCTCTAAGTGACCTTCTTTCTGATTGCTTGCCACTTTTGTCGCTTCTGGTTGCTACTTTCTCATAAAAAATGTGTAAGTTTGCACCGCAAAAGCTATCAGACCGATAAATTCTGAACTCACAAAATATTTATTATGGTAAAAATCACATTCCCAGACGGCTCTGTGCGTGAATACGCTGAGGGCGTGACTGGTTATCAAATTGCTGAGAGCATTTCACCGGCTCTCGCCCGTGACGTCGTGGCGTGCGGGGTGAACGGTGAGACAATGGAGCTTAACCGCCCCATTAACAGCGATGCTTCTATTGCGCTGTATAAATTTGACGACGAGGAAGGAAAGCATACTTTCTGGCACACTTCCGCTCACTTGCTGGCAGAGGCTCTTAAGGAACTCTATCCCGGCATCCAGTTTGGTTTCGGACCGGCTGTGGAAAACGGATTCTTCTATGATGTGATGCCCAAGGAGGGTGACGTCATCTCTGAGAAAGACTTTCCTGCTATCGAGGCCAAAATGCGTGAACTGGCAAAGAAAAATGAGCCCGTGGTGCGCCGTGAGGTTTCCAAAGCAGATGCCCTGGCTGAGTTTAAGGCCGACGGACAGGAGTACAAGTGCGAGCATATCGACCTAGACCTGGAGGACGGCACTATCTCTACTTACACTCAGGGTAATTTTACTGACCTCTGCCGGGGACCGCATCTCGTGTCAACGGGAGCCATTAAGGCTATCAAAATTACCAGTGCCGCAGGGGCTTTTTGGCGCGGTGACGCCAAGCGCGACCAGATGACGCGTATCTATGGTATAACTTTCCCCAAGAAAAAAATGCTCGATGAGTATCTCGTTATGCTTGAGGAGGCCAAGAAACGCGACCACCGCAAGATTGGCAAGGAGATGGAACTCTTCATGTTCTCCGACAGAGTGGGCAAGGGCTTGCCTATCTGGTTGCCAAAAGGAACTGACCTGCGCCTTCGCCTTCAGGACATGCTGCGGCGAATTCAGAAACGTTTCGGCTATCAGGAGGTCATCACACCGCATATCGGAAGCAAGAACCTTTATGTCACTTCCGGCCACTATGCCCACTATGGAAAAGACTCCTTCCAGCCCATCCATACTCCGGAGGAGGACGAGGAGTACATGTTGAAACCGATGAACTGTCCTCACCACTGCGAGATATTTGCATGGAAACCACGTTCTTATAAAGACCTTCCCATGCGTATCGCTGAGTTTGGCACTGTCTACCGATATGAGAAGAGCGGAGAACTGCACGGACTGACCCGAGTGCGTTCTTTCACACAGGACGATGCTCATATATTCTGCCGTCCAGACCAGGTGAAGGGTGAGTTCCTCCGCGTAATGGATATTATACAGGCTGTGTTCTCCATCTTCAAGTTTGATAACTACGAGGCTCAGATTTCGTTGCGCGACCCCAACGACCACGAGAAATACATCGGTAGTGATGAGGTATGGGCAGAGAGCGAGCAGGCCATCATCGACGCTTGCAAGGAGAAAGGACTCAATGCCAAGGTTGAGTATGGTGAGGCCGCTTTCTATGGGCCAAAACTTGATTTTATGGTGAAGGATGCATTGGGACGGCGTTGGCAGTTGGGCACCATCCAAGTTGACTATAACCTGCCGCAGCGATTCCAGTTGGAGTACACCGCCGAGGACAATACCAAAAAGGCACCGGTGATGGTGCACCGCGCTCCTTTCGGTTCAATGGAACGATTCACAGCTGTGCTTATTGAGCATACAGCAGGACATTTCCCGCTTTGGCTCGCTCCTGAGCAAGTGGCCATCCTGCCTATCTCTGAGCGTTTCAACGACTATGCCCGTGAGGTAGCTGCTTTCCTCGATGAAAAGGGTATCCGTGGCGTCGTAGATGATCGTAACGAGAAAATCGGACGCAAGATACGCGACAACGAACTCAAGCGTGTGCCGTATATGGTGATTGTCGGTGAGAAAGAGAGTGCAGACGGACTCGTTTCGATGCGAAAACAGGGTGGAGGAGAGCAGGCCACCATGACCAAGGAAGAGTTTGCCGGCCGTGTGAATTCTGAGGTCAATGCAATGCTTAAGGCCGCCGACGTGCGTCCTAACGACTGATACAATCTGTTTTATTATTACTGCCAGGGGAGCATGCATTTTTCGATGATGTTCCTCTGGCATTTTGATTTCTAAGAAATAATAGTTTTTTTGTTGCAAAAATGAAATCAAATAATAATGAAAATAGCCTATTTCGTGCAAAAAATACATATTCTTGTACATAAAATTGTGTAAAATTTGTTTCTTATTGTCTTATTTATTATCTTTGCCGTATAAATGATAACATAGTATTATCTTCTAAAATTATTAGCATAATAGAAACATCAATTAAAATGTAAAAGATATGAAAGACAACACTAATTCCAAGAAAGTGAATAAGAAAAAGGCTGCTGCCGGCCTTGGTGCTTTAGGCGTTGCCGCTGCCGCTGCTGCTGCCACAGCTGCTGAAATGATGGGTGATGCAGATGAGGCTCAGGATGTAGATGATCTTGACGATAATGCTAACGATTCGAATGATGCGGAAAACTCTGCCGAGGAGGCGGTTAGTCAGGCTGCTGATGAGCAGGTTATTGAACTTGACGAATTGGTCGTAGAAGGACATGCTTCAGCAGATGACGATTCCGTTTCAGAAGTGGATGATGCTGTGGAAGCTGATGCCGATGATATAGCTGTTGTCGAGGAGCAGGCTGCTGTTGTCGAGGAGCAGACTGCTG
>JAEEGL011517866.1_pt1 | contig 10445 bp, 9 predicted proteins | sample 9134231 | NCBI WGS metagenome assembly JAEEGL01 (sample SAMN16246548, study PRJNA631951) | gut metagenome | biome: gut microbiome; feature: rumen; material: fiber-attached | host: Bos | place: Iran: Karaj | collected 2018-10 | reverse complement strand
GAAGCAACAGAAGCACGACAAAACTAATGCCGATGCCAAGGCTAATCATCCAAAGTACCCAACGTTTCATGCAGCAAAATTACTGTTATGATTTAACAAAACAAAAGGAAAGGCAAAATATTTGCCCTTCCTTTTAACATTGTTAACAGATTTCTCTACTTAATGTAAAGAATCCGACATTACTACGATTCGGCTTCTTCTGCCTCGTGTTCCTTAATCAGCTTCTGCTGAACGTCGGTCGGAACAAGTTCATAGCTGGCAAAGTTCATAACGAAGCTTGCACGTCCACCAGTGAGACTGCTCAATGCTGTGCTATAAGAACTCATTTCCTTCAAAGGTACGCGAGCGGCCAGTTTCTCATAACCCGACTCACTGTTCATACCCATAATCATGGCACGACGACCTTGCAGGTCACTCATTACATCACCAAGCTTGTCGCTCGGAACAAGTACTTCCACGTCATAGATAGGCTCCAGAATCTTTGGACCAGCCTCACGGAAGGCTTGTGCAAAGGCCTGACGACCTGCAAGCATGAATGAAAGTTCGTTTGAGTCAACGGGGTGCATCTTACCATCATATACTATTACGCGCACGTCGCGTGCGTAGCAACCCGTCAGAGGACCTGATTCCATACGCTGCATAATACCTTTCAGGATAGCAGGCATAAAGCGAGCATCGATGGCACCACCTACAACTGAGTTGATGAATACCAACTTGCCACCCCACTCCAGGTCGATAACTTCCTCACTCTTGGCAGTAATACGGAATTCCTGACCACCAAAGCGATAAACCTCCTGAGTAGGAACGCCTTCTACATAAGGCTCAACGATGAGGTGAACTTCACCAAACTGACCGGCACCACCCGACTGCTTCTTATGACGATAGTCAGCACGTGCAGCCTTGGTAATGGTCTCACGATAGGGAACCTTAGGCTCGTCGAAGATAATCTGAATCTTCTCATTGTTCTCCATACGCCACTTCAATGTACGCAGGTGGAACTCACCCTGTCCGTGTACCAGAATCTGCTTCAGTTCCTTGCTCTGCTCAATCTGCCATGTGGGATCTTCCTCACGCATCTTCTGCAGGGCATTCATCATCTTCTCAGTGTCGCTTTCATTGACGGCACGGATGGCACGAGAATACTTGGTATTGGGGAACTTGATGAAATCGAAACGGTTCTCACAGTTCTTGTCGTTCAAGGTGTTACCCGTCTTCACATCCTTCAGCTTAACGCTGCAACCGATGTCACCGGCAACCAGTTCATCAACCTTGATTCGATTCTGACCCGCACAGCAGAAGAGCTGAGCAATACGCTCCTTAGAACCACGATCGGCATTGTTCAGGTCATCACCTTCGTGAACCTTACCGCTCATTACCTTGAAGTACTGAACTTCACCAATGTGGGGTTCCATGCTGGTCTTGAAGAAAAAGAGGCTTGTGGGAGCACTAGCATCGGGCTTAATGTCTTCGCCACGGCTATTCTTTACAGGAGGCATATCGTCAACGAAGGGAACAACATTGCCTAAGAATTCCATAAGGCGGCGAACACCCATGTCCTTACCAGCACAAACACAGAATACGGGGAACATGCCACGCATGGCCAATCCCTTGCGAATGCCTTCGCGCATCTCGTCTTCTGTAAGGCTGTCGCTCTCGAAGAACTTCTCCATCAGGCCTTCATCGTTCTCTGCTGCAGCCTCGATGAGAGCCTTGTTCAACTCAGTAGCTCTCTCCATTTGGTCGGCAGGAATTTCCTCAATGGTAGGAGCACCACCTTCAGGTCCCCAAGAATATTTCTTCATCAGCAGAACGTCGATGACTGCATTGAAGTCTGGACCAGTCTTTATGGGATACTGAATGGGCACAACCTTCGAACCATAGATGTCATGCAACTGCTCCAGTATGCGGTCGTAGTCGCAATTCTCATCATCGAGTTGGTTAACCAGGAAGATAACGGGCTTCTTCAGCTTTTCCGTGTAGCGGAAGTGGTTTTGTGTACCAACTTCAACGCCTGCAGAACCCTTCAGCAAAAGGATAGCAGTGTCAGTAACATTCAGGGCTGTGATGGCAGCACCAGCGAAGTCATCACTACCTGGGCAGTCGATGAAGTTCAGCTTCTTGCCGTTCCACTCGGTGTGGAATACAGTGCTGAACACGCTGTAGCCATATTCATGCTCTACAGGGAAATAGTCGCTGACGGTGGTATGCTGTGATACGCGGCCACGACGCTTGATGATGCCTGCTTCATAGAGCAGGCTTTCCGTGAGGGTGGTCTTACCCGCCCCGTCATTACCTAAGATGGCAATGTTCTTGATTTCATTGGTCTGATAAACCTTCATAGTTTTAGTATTTTAAGTATAATTTTAGATGTTTTCAGGGTGATTTTTCCACAATCGGTTCGCAATTTAGTGAAAAGGCGCGAGGTGACCAAATGTTTGCTTTGTTTTTTAAGTTATCAGCCACAAAAAAAGGCATAGACATTGCCGATAGTTTGTTTTTCCGTAACTTTGTCACTACGAACAAGTCGATATGCGCGTGCATATAACCTTATTATTGAGAAGAATATGAAAAAAGCGATATTCTGTGTCCTGATGACACTGCTCTTCTTTGCATGTGGCAAGGGACAAGGAGACAACACCCCAAAAGGAGTTGTTACCCAGTATGCCGAAGCCATCATTCATGGCAAGTATCTGGAAGCACTGAATCTGGTGTACTTTGAGGGCAGTGAAGAGGAAGTGCAAGAACTGCGAGAGAAATTTGCAAACCTGTGCGAGGAGGTTGCCGAAACTGGGATGAAGGATAGCGACCGACTGGTTAGCTATGAGATTGGCGAGGTTGAGGAGGATGAAGAGGAAGGAAAAGCCACAGTAGTCACCACCCTATCTTATGCCGACGGGCACAGCAAGACAGATACGCTCAAACTGCGCAAGGACGAGCAGGGACAATGGTTCATTGACGAAGAAGAATAAGTGGCAGGACTATATATCCATATCCCTTTCTGCAAGAGCCGCTGCATCTATTGCGATTTCTACTCCACCACATTGCCTAAGACGTGGCAGATGCCTTATGTGCATGCTGTAGTGGAGGAGTTGAAGATGAGAAAAGAGGAATGTGGCGAAGTGGAGACTTTGTACATAGGCGGAGGCACTCCTTCACAACTAACCCCAGAGGCTCTGCTTTATCTTTTCGATGGGATACAGGAGCATGTCACTTTACTTCCCACTGCCGAAATAACCCTTGAAGCCAATCCCGATGATGTAAATCCTGAATGGATAGAGACCCTGAAACAGACCCCTGTCAATAGGGTGAGCATGGGGGTGCAATCACTTGATGATGAGATACTTCACACGCTGCATCGCCGTCACACAGGGAAGCAAGCATTGGAAGCCATTTATCTGCTTAAGGATAATGGTTATCGGAACCTGAGCATCGACCTCATCTATGGGCTACCTCACCAGAGTCTGGAAGCGTTTTCCTCTGATGTTAAGACCATTCTATCCCTCGACATTCCTCACCTGTCGGCTTATGCCTTGCAGTTCGAGCAAGGGACCAAGCTCTATGACATGAGAGAACAGGGTGAAGTGAAAGAGGTTGACGAGGAACTGAGTCTTAGTTGTTATGAGCGACTAATAGACCTCACTGCAAAGGCTGGTTTGGAACATTACGAGATTTCTAACTTTGCCAAACCTGGGTATCGTTCCCGTCACAATTCATCGTATTGGACAAGGAAGCCTTATGTGGGATTGGGAGCAGGAGCACACAGCTATGACGGAGCAAGGAAGCGCAGTTGTAATTGCGAGGACTTGGCTAAATACATCCAATGCATCAAGGAAGGCAAACCTGCCTCTGAAGAAGAATATTTGGACGACGACACATTATACAACGAACTTGTGATGCTTGCCCTACGCACCCGTGAGGGATTATACTTACCCGAGGTGGAGGTTGTATATAGCAGGGAGCGGAGCTTGTATATATCCCGAGCTGCCGAAAGGGCAATCAAGGCAGGATGGTTGACAAAGAAGGCGGATGAACATCTCTGTCTCACCCGCCAAGGTTTGTTTGTTAGTGACGATGTTATTACCGACCTGATGGTCTAAGCCATCGAAGCAATCCTCAAAGAACTGAGAAACAAGGTCAGTCGCGTGCTTCCTGATAACTTATCTCATAGAAGCAGGGGAATACGGCATTCTTAGCCATCTCCGTGCCTTGCGTGTGAGGAACTATCATGCGCACGAGAGCAATGCCTTCGTCAGCTGTCTTTTGTCTTCCCACCTTAATGTATGACAAAGGCACAACCCAACCATTAGGTACGCTCTTAGCACTGGTGGACGAAGTTCCATAAATCTGATACATGGCCCCAGGAGGATAATTGTCAATGTTCCACGTTGCCGTGAAAGTACCTGAGTTACAGCTCACATCCATAACACCCGGACTCGTTGCCCAATAGGGAACCACATCGCTGCTCTGCAAGGTATCGGCAAGCATGTTAAACTCCCAATATCGGGTGATGATGCGCTTCGTCTCTCCACTCTTCATCTTCTCTCCAGCACCCTTGCGCACAATCTGCATATAGATACCAGAATTCTTGAAGAGAACGTATTCGTTCTTCGACACATCAGTCATCGAATCCTGAGCCTCGAATTGCTCCACACTGATGGGATTAATCTTACTTGTATTGAGCAGCGTATCGCCATCTTTACTCACCAGCAACAGGGGATCGCGCTGGAGGAAAGCATTAATGACTTTTCGTTCCTTCTCTTTCTGCTCAGCATACGACTCATCGTCCTTACAGCTGACTATGCTTGTTGCTATAACCATGATGCCAAGCATCAGCAAACATAATTTCTTCATATTTTGAACCTAATACTTATTTCTTTTAAACCTTAAGTCTTTCTTCATAAGCCCTAAGGGCTTCGCGCACAACCTCTATGGCTTCCTCTATGGTCATCTTCAGACTGCCTCCGGAAGCATTCTTGTGTCCGCCTCCGTTAAAGAAATCCTGGCACATCTCGTTGCAAGGGAAGTCGTCGACACTGCGAGTAGATACCCTTATCAGTCCCTTCTGTTCTGAATCTTCACGCAAGAAGATGGACAACTTGATGCCCTCCATCTCCAAAGGAAGATTGACAAAGCCCTCTGTTGCTCCATTCTTGGTCTTGAAGCGCAGACGCTCTTCATTGGTCATGGTAATGAGGGCAGTATGTATCTCAGGCATAACCTCCATCTTCTCATAGAGCAGATAGCCCAACAGGCGGAAACGGCCTTCAGTATGGGTGAAGAACACTCGGCGATAGATGATGTCCTTGTCGATGCCTGTAGTCAGGAGCAAACTGATGGCTTCGTAGATATCAGGGCGATTCGAGGCATAGGTAAATGCTCCCGTGTCTGTCATCATACCTGTATAAATAGCCGTTGCCTCGTCGGCAGTCATGTGCAGATGCCACCCCATGTCACACATGATGCGAAGTATGATTTCGCAGGTGCTGCACATCTCAGGGTGGGAAATGATGAGTTGGCAAGGTGCATCGGGATTGAGATGGTGGTCGATCATCATCTTCGGGGCCTCCGTTGCCATCACCTTTTGTTCCAACAGTTCGCCCATTCGACTGGGGGTGTTGAAGTCAAGCATCACTATCAAGTCTGCTCTCTGCAAAGCATTATCCACTTTCAAGTGTTGTCTGTCACCCAAAAGTATCTCGTCTGCAGTAGGTAGCCATCCCAGGAAGTCGGGTGCAGGATTGGGCATGATAGCCGTCACTCGCTTACCCATACCACGCAAGAGTAGCGTCATTGCAGCTGTGCTTCCTATGGCATCCCCGTCAGGATTCTTATGACACAGGACAACCACATTGCGGGCTTCACCCAGCAACTGGCGCAGCAGATTGGCTTCTTCTCGTGATAATATTCTTTGCATCTTCTAATTAGTCTTTCCCAGAATAATGTTCACCAAGGCCGTTACGTCGGCAATGGTTATACCTCCATCCTCGTTCACATCAGTAGCCTCGTGGTTGTATAGAGGTTCTGGCCCGTTGTCCTTACCCAAAATGATGTTCACCAAAGCAGTCACGTCGGCAATAGTTATATCATTGTCCTTATTTACATCGCCAAGCAGAAAGGTTGAAGGACGCACAAGACTTACAACATAGTTATTAGCAGCAAACTCGTTAGTGGTGCCATAAGTAGTGAGCTTTCCATATATCACAACCTCATCACCCACTTGTATTTGGTCATTAGAAGTGAAGCTTGCTTGATTGAGATATAAGCCATTATAGACATAGAACTGATTAGTGGTAGTACCATCATCAGATATATAATATTGTGCTCTTGTCCACTGAGACACATCCAAAGACTTTATATTCGAAATTATACCCCTAACATAAACATAAGTAGTGGGAACTTTATTTTCTGCATACAAGGCAAGTACTTCTGCCACAGAGTATGGGCTTTCGAGTGTTCCATTTCCTTCTGGTGAGCTGTTGTCTGTAACAGTGACATTGCAGGTTGCTGTATAGTTTGTTCCATTTACAGTTATCTTTGCAGTGATGGTTGCACTACCTACCGCTTTACTTGTGACAATACCATTAGATACTGTGGCAACGCTTGTATTACTGCTCAACCATGTTACTGATGCGCCATTAGCATTCTGTGTTGTAGCATAGAGGGTCTTTGTTTCTCCAACCGTTAGCGATACTGCAATCTCGCTCAAAGTGATGCTGGGGGTAACGGGTGTAGATTCCGTCTTCTTGTAGAGTTGAATAGCTGCTTGATTGGAGTAACTGGAAGCCTGATAATAACGGAACAGAGTTGAACTTACGTTATATCTCAGTACAGACGTATTGCAGGTAATAAGCACACAACCATTTGAAGAATCATAAGATATTGTGTTTGTATATGAGTCTGTAGAGCCAAAATTAAGAACATTGCTACCACTTTTTCCACCAATGTAATTCCCATCCTTACCCTGAATAGAATAGCCTCCCGCCTTGGAGACAATAGTGAATTCGTTAGCAGCAACATCTGTGTTATTAGCAATAGTGCCTGACGAAATTGTTACACTAACGCCATTATTGGAATTCGCAATAGCACTTCCCTTAAGTATTTGGCCTGCCGTAGTTGAACTTTCATACACTATCAGATAAGTACCACTCCAATCAACAGGTGCAGAGGTAACCTTCACATAATCGCCCTCAATGGTTGTCCCGCCTGAGGTTACAGTAACATTACATGAAGCCGAGTAAGTAATTTCACTGACCTCAATGCTTGCGGTGATTGTTGTCGTACCTACTGCAACACCAGTAACCACACCATTAGATACTGTGGCAATATTTGTATCAGTGCTCGACCATGAAACTTGGGCTGTACCTGCGTTTTGGGGATAAGCTGTGAGTCGGAGTGAACTGCCAACCTGCAGGGTTGCAGAAGTTTGATTGAGCGAAATGCTGGGTGTTGCAGGTATGGAACCACCATAATATCGGTTATCATCCGAAGCTGTGGTAATAGATGTGTAGGGATTAAAAGCCACATCTACACTATCTCCCCATATGTATTCAGCAAGGTAGGGATAATCGACAAAGAGGTTTCGGTTGTTCTGTATGTTGTAAACAGCATCGTTGCGAGTTACCTCCAGCTCACTTACCGGGTCGCTCTTTATCCATTGCAGATAGAGAGTGTAGGCCCATTCCCTTAAAGTAGGCCATGTATTATTCTCCAACTGCTGCAGACCTTGTGTACCCGACCAAGTAAGATTCTGATAACAAGTAGCCATATACATATAGACTCTGGAGAAATCACCTTTGTATTGATCTCCAGGTTCCCAACACCACTGGTTTGGTTCTCCATTAATCGTAGATTTGCCTATTATATCATAACCTTCCTCTCCAGACTTTTCTTCATCCACATCCGTTACTATATCCATAGGATAATTACTCTTGTAGGAATTGGCCTCTGAGTCAGACGGATAAAGATTAAAGAGATCCTTATAAGCAGAATTATTAGCACCTCCCCACCAACTCTTGGGAAAAGAGTGCTCGATGTTCATGCCCGAGATGGCCGTGTACTGGTTGGTTTCGAAGTAGAACTTCTTGGAACTATAGCGATTGATACACTCATTGGTTGATGCTATGCGGTCGGTCTGGTAGAAGCCCCACCAAGTATTCTTATAACCACCACCGTAAGTTAGTGTGGATGGGTCTTTAATGATATTGTAGACAGCCGTCTTCAGTTCGGACTTTTTCTTTCCATTCAGCGCACTTGCATACGACACTAGGTTGCTCCTTGTGATAGCGTATGAGACCGCAGAAAGGAGGAACAATACTATAAACAATACAGTTCTTTTCATCTTACCAAATATTTCTTGCCCTGACGAATGTAGAGTCCCTTCGGCAGTTTGGCGTTATTGGCTGGGGCATTGCTTACCTTACGTCCAACAAGGTCATACAACGCTGAACCCTGAACTTTGAACTTAGAATTGGCACTTAGGCCACCTATGCCATCAGAGGTGGTGCGACGGTAGAGTTGAACAGGTTGCTGACCAGACTTGTAATAACGGAAACGGTCGGCACTTGTGTTGAAACGCATATAGCTGCCTTGTGAGGAAAGGATGCTCACGCCGTCACCACCCAGGCTAAAGGTGTTGACGAGAACTGTCTCTGAGTTCTCGATGGTGTTCTTCGATGAACTTGTGCCAATGTACGAGCCCGATGTGCCCTGTATGGTGTAACCTCCTTCGGCAGGAGCTATGCGCACTTCAGCCTTCTCTGTGGATTCGTTTACGGTTATGGTTCCTTGTTTAATGTTTACTGAGACGTAGTTACCTGCAGCGTCAATGGACTTCAGGGAGCCATCCAGTGCCTTGCCCTCTGTTTCATATACGATGAGATACGTACCACTCCAGTCGCCGGGTGTGGTGGTTACCTTCTCATAAGTGGAACCGTCGCCTCCGGGTTGTTCTCCACTTCCCACCTTCACTTTGTAGCTTGCCACGGTGGCCTTGTACACTGCTGTTGCTGCAATGGTAGCAGTGATGATGGCGGTTCCTGCTGCTATGGCAGTTACCAGTCCCGACTTGCTGTCCACCTTAGCCACTCTGGGGTCTGAACTCTCATAGGTGACCTCTCCATTGCTGTTGGTCTGCACCTTTTGCGTATAGGTCTCCCCCACTTCCATTTGCTTTTCGCTTTCCTGGAACGATGCTGTGGGTGTTTCCAGTCCGCTGTCGTCAAAGGGATTTTGGTAGTTGGTGGGGTTAAAGGCAACAGCCTGATAATCGCCCCAGATGTATTGTTCCAGACCAGGATAGTCGATGAAAGGATTACGATTGCTCTGAATCTTATAAACTGCCTCGTTACGAGCTATTTCTATGGCATCGACAGGGTCATTCTTTGCCCATTCCAGATAGAGTTGATAGGCCCAAGGCTGCAGTTTGGGATAGGTGTTGTTCTGCATGGTGTTGGCACCTTCCTGTTGCACCAAGGCTTTACCTTCATAAGCCGTGACGATGTAGAAATAGATGCGTGCGAAGTCGCCCTTCCACTTATCGGCAGGTTCCCACATGTTGACGAGTCCGTTGTTGCCAGCATATCCTTTTCCCACCTTGATGCTCCCATTGGTCCATGATTGCTGGGTAACCACTCCCATGCCATAGTTGCTCTTCTTCGAGTTGGCTTCCGTGTCACTGGGCATAACGTGTTGCAAGTCGGCACCGATGCCTGTGGTACCACCACCCCACCACGATTGGGCAATACCATGTTCCTTGTTCATTCCGCTGAGTGCACTACCATTCTGCGAAGAGAAGTAGCGCACCTCATTGCTATAGCGGTCGATGCAGGATTTATCACTACGGCGGTCAGTATCATAGTACCAATACCACAGTTCCCCATAGTTTTTCGTCGTGGGGTTACCCATTATCTTGTAAAGGGCTGTCTTCAGTGCGGCCTGTTTCTTACCTGTGGCTTCCCTATAATATGAGGTGTCGAAAGCATGGGAGATGCTCAAGCAACACACTGCTACAATCAAAGCTAAACTTCTATATTTCATAATAAAAGACCCTTTCTGTCTCTCCCTCAAAGGGCGAGATAATAATTTTCATTATTCATTATTGAGACTTCGTCTCGAGGATGCTCTCGCTCGGAATTGCTCAAACGAGTTTGGCTTTTCTCTCGCTTAATCGCAGCCTTCATTTTTAATTCTTCATCCTTCATCTTAAGAAATAGTCCACCCCGAAATAGGTGATGAGAGCTGCCGTCCACCCCAGCAGAACCTTGAAGGAAATATGGCGGAAATACCACCACATGCTGGAGTCCTCGCTCTTCATCAAAGCATAGCCTGCCGTGCTTCCTATGGGCAGCAAGCAACCACCCACACAGGCCGAGATGATGCACAAGTGCCAGTACTGACCATTCTGCACGAAGAACTCCTCATAAGCAGTCTGTGCTCCCTGTGCCACG
>JAEEGL011136240.1_pt1 | contig 10445 bp, 9 predicted proteins | sample 9134231 | NCBI WGS metagenome assembly JAEEGL01 (sample SAMN16246548, study PRJNA631951) | gut metagenome | biome: gut microbiome; feature: rumen; material: fiber-attached | host: Bos | place: Iran: Karaj | collected 2018-10 | reverse complement strand
GTTTCCCTCGGAGCCTGTATCGTCGAAAAGCATTTCTGTATTACCCGGGAAGTGGAAACACCGGACTCGACCTTCTCCATGAATTATGAGGAATTTAAGGAGATGGTCGACAGGATCCGGGACGTTGAGAAGATCCTCGGCGCCGCGAAATTTCCCCAGACCCGGGAAGAAGCAAGGAAGCCCCGGCAGGGAAGATCCCTGTTTTCATCAGCAGAGATCAGGAAGGGTGAATGCTTTACCAGTGACAATGTCCGGAGCATCCGTCCGGGAATCGGCCTGGCGCCCAAATACTACCATGATTTACTGGGCAGAAGATCCGTCCGGGATATTCCGAGAGGCTACCCGCTGGAGATGAGTGACCTGGAAGGAGAAAAAGATGTTTGATGTCGCAATTGTCGCGGACGGCAATGCGGCCATCGGCATGGGACATATCATGCGGTCCGGCGCTGTTGCGGAGGCGCTGCGGGAGTCCGGGCTTTCTTTATGCTGGATCGCGTCAGACCGGTCCGCGGAAAGCCTTTTGCAGGCATGGGGATATCCGCTGTTTTGTCTGGATTCCGATTACCGGCAAATAACGGAGCAGGCGGGGAACATATTGGAAATTCTGAAAGGGCAGACAGTCAGGTTTGCCTTTTTTGACAGTTATTTTGCTTCCAACAGCCTGTTTGCAGAAGTGAGAAAATACTGTCCGGCCGGCTGCTTCGGCTACGGAAAAAACTATTCGGAAGGGATGGACCTGATCGTTCCGTACGGGATCAGCAGCGACAGGGAATGGTATCGGAACACGTTTGACGGCACGGAAACAGCCGTTCTTTTCGGCTCTTCTTATGTTCCGCTGAGAAAAGCTTTCTGGAACGCAGGAAAGAAAGACCTGTCCGGAGAACCGAAGCGGCTGATGATCACCTGCGGCGGTACGGATCCGCTGAACATTACCGGGAAGCTGGTAAAAGCCATTCGTGAAAACGGCATGGAGATCCGGCTGGACGTTATAGCGGGCCGCTTTTTTGATTCAGAGATGCTGGAAGAGTCATGCGCAGGCTGCAGTCAAGTGACCATTCACAAAGGACTGAATGATCTATCGGAGCTGATGCGCCATGCTGATCTGGCCGTGTCCGCCGGAGGAATGACCCTCTATGAGCTGATGGCCAGCTATGTTCCGACGGTTGCGTTTTCCATGGCGGACAATCAGGCCGGGAACCGCCTGCTGGACGGATCGGTCGTCTGGTGCGGCGATATCCGGGACGGGAAAGGATTGAACTGCCGGACAGTGGAGATAATCGTGGAAAACCTGAAGCGGCTGATCAGTTCGCCTGAAGACAGGGATGCGCTGGCAAGCAGAGGTTACAAACAATGTGACGGAAACGGGGCACGGAGGATCGCCCGGGCCGTCGGGGAGATCCTCTGCAGAAAGGTTATTCATTTTTGATTCTGAAAGATAAGATTTGATCTCATTCCGGTTTTTCCTTATGATCTGAAGAAACCCGCAGCAGACACAATCGCCTCAATAAGCAAGAAAGCGGTTCCGGGCAAAACGGGAGGAATTATTATGAAAAACTTATTAAAGAGCGTCGTTTTTCTTGTCCTGCTCTTCCTTGCTGTTTTTGCCGTGCAAAGGCATTTCAAAGTCGGGACCCGGCTCTGCTTTCAGTCTGAAGCCGGTTTCTATGAAGAAAAACGCGGTTCCCTGGACGGTGTTTATATAGGAGCGAGCAATGTTTATGCTTTCTGGCAGCCGCCCGTTGCCTGGAAAAATCATGGCATCGCGGTTCTTACGTATTCGGTTGACGCGCTTCCTTCAAGCGCTCTGAAGGCCATGATGATCGAAGCCAGAAAGACTCAGCCCGACGCATTATACATCATCAATCTGAACACTTTTAAAAAAACCGCTGCAACCAGTGAAGAAATGCACCGGGTCACAAATTATCTGAATCCGTCCTTCAATAAATATTCACTGATCTGGCAGCTGGCCGATATAGGCAACATACCGCCGGCGGACCGGCTTGAATATTATTTCCCGATCATCAGATTCCATTCAAGATGGTCGGAGCTGACCCGAAATGATTTTCTTCTGCAGACGAACGGGAGAAAAATGGGGTACGGAAGCAGTGACTATTACAAAAAGTCCGTGAATTTATCCAAAAATTACCTGATGACGGAGAGCCTGCCGGAAAAGGAACCTGAAGCAACGGAGGTCCTCCTTGATTTATTGGACTATATTGAAAAGAATTCGGTAAAAGCCCTGTTTGTGATCGTTCCGCAGGCATTAAAGGAAGAATATGCAACTGAACTGAATTCATTGAAAAAAACGGTTTCAGAGCACGGATACCCCTGTCTTGACCTGCTGAATCATTATGAAGATCCGGGAATACTGACAAAAACAGATTTCTTTGACAAGAATCATACAAATGTTCACGGATCCATGAAATTTACCGAGTATCTGTCACAGTATCTGATCGAACACTATCAATTTGAAGACAAATCCCGGCAGGAAGGCTGGGATGAGTGGGACAGTGCTGCGGAGAAATATACGGCCTTGATTTCCCCTTATGCTCTTCCCTTCGAAATAGAAGGAAAACCGAGAAAGTGTACGATGAATGCTTCCGGGTTATCCGTTACGAAAACCGAAAAGCAGTCGGCATCTGTGAAGTGGAAGGCAGCCAAAGGGGCTGACGGTTATCAGATTTATCAGAAAACGGGATCTGAAGCCTGGACATATCTGGACTCAGTTGATGCAGATACAACAGAATATGAAACGGCAGTCCTGGAGCAGGCAGGACAGTATGCTTATACTGTTGTCCCGGTTCTCAGCAAAAAAGGAACAATATACTACGGAAGCTATACCTATAACGGGAAATCAATAACGGTATCAAAGTAAAAGGGGAAAGCCATTTATGACATTTGCGTCTTTTGGTTTCATCTGTTTTGTGGTATTGGTTGTTCTTTTGTACTTTTTGACTCCCAGGAAGTATCGCTGGATCTCGCTGCTTGTTTCCAGCTATGCTTTTTTCTGGATGAACAGCAGGCTCCTCGTCCTGATACTGTTTGGAACAACTGTTATCACCTGGCTGACCGGATTGTGGATCTGGTCTTCAAACAAAAAAAACAGCGCGGCAGAAAAACAGCAGGCTGCTGAACTGACCAGAGAAGAACTGAAAACGCTGAAAGAGAAAAACAAAAAAAGAAAACGCAGAATCCTGATCCTTGGAATCATTCTGAACCTGGGCACCCTGGTGGTGTTGAAGTATACCAATTTTGTTTTTTCAGATATTGAACAGATAGCCGGCGCCTGGGGCGGGAATGTCAGCCTGCCGCGGATAAATCTTCTTTTGCCGATCGGTATTTCGTTTTACACGCTGCAGTCCATAGCGTATCTGGTTGATATCTACCGCAATAAAACCGAACCGGACCGCAACCCGGGAAAGTTTATGCTGTTTATGTCTTTTTTTCCACAGATCGTTCAGGGGCCGATCGCCAGACATCATCAGCTGGCACATCAGCTGTATGAGGGACATGATTTTGATTACCGCCGGCTGAAATTCGGCATACAGCTTATGCTCTGGGGATGGATCAAAAAGCTGGTGATTGCGGATCGCCTGGCGATTCCCGTAAATGAGATTTTCAATCATTACGGATCCTATTCCGGACTGCTGGTATTTCTCGGCGCCGCAATGTATGGGATACAGGTGTACGCGGATTTTTCCGGCGGTATGGATATCGCACGGGGAGTGGCCCACATTCTGGGCATAGAACTGGAACTGAATTTTAAACAGCCTTATTTTTCGGTATCCATAGAGGACTTCTGGCGCAGATGGCATATTACGCTCGGCGGATGGATGCGGGATTACATTTTCTACCCGCTGTCCCTGTCCAGGCCGTTTGCGTCGCTGAGCAGGAAAACGAGGAAAATCCTCGGGCCCTTTATCGGGAAGCGCCTTCCTTCGTTTTTAGCGATGTTTATCGTATATTTTCTTGTCGGACTCTGGCATGGCCCTGACTGGAAATACATTCTGTACGGCGTCTGGAACGGAATCTTTATTGTGTCGGGCATCGTTCTGGAAAAAGCATATGATACGGCCAGAAAAAAGAGCAGAGTTCCGGAAAACAGTATTACCTGGAAACTGTTCCAGATGGTCAGGACATTTATTCTGATCACCTTTGGCAGGTTTTTTTCCCGGGCGCTGGATTCGGGTGCGGCGATCGCCATGATCGGAGCTTCCTTTCACCATTGGTGGGATCTTTCTTTCCTTCTGGACGGCACCATGACAACACTTGGCCTGGATCAGGCCAACTGGAACGTGCTTCTGGCGGCAATACTGCTGGTTCTTTGCGTGGATTATCTTCATGAGAAGGGCGTCAGAATCCGGGAGGCGATTTCACGGCAATGGATCGTATTCCGGTGGCTGATTTATATCGCGGCGGTCCTTTTCATCCTGATCTTCGGCATCTATGGGCCGGAATACAATGCAGCCAGTTTTATATACCAGCAGTTCTGACAGACCTGATAATGATGTTTCATCTTTTCAGAAAGGGAATGAGACTTTATGAACATGATCGATTATCTGGAAAAAACCAGTATCCGCTATCCGGAAAAGACTGCATTTCAGGATTCTGAAAAAAGCATTACTTACGGTGAACTGTGGAAACAGGCGGAAGGGACAGCCGCAATGCTCATACGGACTTTCGGCAGGATCAATGAACCTGTAGCCGTGATCATCGACCGCAATGTGGAAAGTATCTGCGCGTTTATGGGCATTGCGATGAGCCGAAATTTTTATGTGCCGATCGACGGGGATCAGCCTGCGGCGCGGATCCATACCATTCTGGAACAGATGCAGCCGTTTGCGGTCATTACCGCGAAGCCTCTTCCGGATGGCGTTCAGGTGCCGGACGGCATTTCGGTCATACCATACGGGGCTCTTTATGCGGATGAGGCAGGGAAAGAGCTGATTGAAACCGTCCGGAAAACGGCTATGGATACGGACCCGCTGTATGCCATCTGTACATCCGGATCAACAGGAACACCCAAAGGAGTATTGATTTCTCACCGCTCAGTGATGGATTTCATCCCCGTTTTTGTAAAAACCTTTGATCTCAGTGAGAATGAAATCTTCGGGAATCAGGCGCCGTTTGACTTCGATGTTTCCGTAAAGGATATTTATTCGACCCTGTATTGCGGAGCAACCATGTATATAATACCGAAGGTCTGCTTCTCCATGCCCAAAAAGCTGATGGACGTATTGGACGATCAAAAAATCACGACGATTATCTGGGCAGTCTCCGCATTATGTATCGTTGCCGGAGTAAATGCATTCAAGTATAAAATTCCGCTGATGCTGCGGAAAATCATGTTTTCGGGGGAAGTCATGCCTGTAAAGATGCTGAATATATGGCGCGCATACTTACCCGAAGCGGTTTATGTTAACCTGTACGGGCCAACAGAAATCACCTGCAACTGCATGTATTATATTGTTGACCGGGAGTTTGAGGTTACGGAAAAGCTGCCTTTGGGTATTCCGTTCGAAAATGAAGGAGTCTGCTTTCTGAACGAAGACAACCGCCCGATCAAAAAAGGCGAAACCGGAGAAATCTGTGTTACCGGCACATGCCTGGCTTTGGGCTATTACAGAAATCCGGAAACGACCCGGTCCGTTTTTGTTCAAAACCCGCTGAATCAGCGCTATCCGGAAAAAATGTACCGCACGGGTGATCTGGCGACACTCAGTGAGAACGGGGAATACTATTTTGCTGCCCGAAAGGATTTTCAGATCAAGCATATGGGACATCGAATTGAACTGGAAGAAATAGAAAAACATATCAATGCGATTTCCGGCGTTATCAGATGCGTGTGCATATTTGATTCCGAAAGGAACAAAATTATCGCTTTCTATACAGGAGATACGGACAAGACTGAAATCATATCCGGCTTAAAGAAATATTTGCCCAAATACATGATTCCCAATGTTTATCAGAAAATGGAAAGCCTTCCCATCACAAAGAACGGGAAAATAGACAGGCAGGCATTGAAAAAGCAATGCTCTGAAATGGGGTGAACGCTGATGAAGCCCGTTCAAAGCCTGGAGCAGTTCAGGGAGCTGATTCATGAAAAGAAAGAACAGGTCAAAATCCTGAAAAAGAACTCGGTTCTTTTGCCTGCCACGGTGGAAAAGTATATCAGTGAAAACAGGATGTACTTTGAAAACTATGATTGCGGGATCGCCTTTTTTGTGGATGAAGGGAAATACTATCTTTTATTCTACTATTGGGATCAGGAGGCCCGTTTCGCGGATTTCAGCAGGGAGAAACCGATCCTGGCCGAAGAACTGCTGATCAATGCGGAACAAAGTGCCCCGGAACTGCAGGAGGACGGTTTTTTAACAGACGCCGGTTTCCGGTTATACAGAAGGAATCTTCAGGTGGAAATCGATTTGAGGAAGCAGGAATTTGAACCGGAAGAGTACTGGGAAAACCGGCTGAAAAGCCACAATCTGCGCCTGAACTTTGACTGCGCGCCGGAGACATTTGAACGGGCTGTAAAGCTATGGGACAGGCATCTGAAAATGACGGACATTCCTCTGGATCACCGTTCCTTCCATGAGGGGGATCATTTATTATCCGTTCAAAGCGAGTCCGGGGAAACGGCAGCCGTTCATTGGTGGAGAAACAGCCAGCGTGCCAGTGAAGGCAGGCATACCGTTACTGATCCGGCGTATTACCGGCAAGGTCTTGCATTTACAATGTTGAATATATGGTGTATCCTTGTCAGGAAACAGGGAATCGCCAGAGGGTTCACATGGATCAGCGATGAAAATGAAAAATCTCTGGCGCTGTACCGCAAGACGGGTTTTTTTACAAACGGGAGAGTCAGTATCCAGTATATCAAGTAAAAGGGGGATGGGAACAGTGGAAGAAATTCTGAAAATATTACAGGAGATCCGGCCGGATGTTGATTTTGTGAACGAGAAGAAGCTGATCGACGGAGAAGTACTTGATTCTTTCGATATTATAACGATCGTTGCGGAATTCAATGACGCGTTTAATATTGATATTGATGTGGAAGATCTGGAGCCTGAAAACTTCAATTCCATCGAAGCGATGGAGGAACTCATCAAAAAGCTTCAGAAGGAATAAAAAAACGAATGCACACATATTGTTCTGCGAATTGACATTATAACGAAATCATTATATATTTTATTATCTGCTTCGGATGATATTCCGGAAAGGGCACAAAAAAGCTAAAGGAGGAACCTTATGCCAATTGAGTTTCTTTATCTGGCAGCTGTTTTTGTAGTGGCCATTATCGGCTTTACACTGCTGAAACGCCCTCTGTATGAATGCATGCTGGCGGCATTCATCGTTCTGGTAGCGGTTACCGGGACATGGGCCAGCACAGGTACTTTCCTGTGGGATGCCATCTCGGAGTCCAGCCTGTATGTGATCATCGTATTTATTATTTCAGCGTCTCTGCTGGCGAAAACCAAGGTCATTGACGATTTTATCGCCATTATCCTTTCGATTTTCGGCCGTTTCCGCGGCGGCGCCGGCTTTGTAGCCATTATCGGCTCCACCTATATGGGATCCCTGTCCGGTTCCGGCCCCGGAAACGTGGCGACCACCGGTGTGTTTACGATCCCGGCTATGAAGCGTTCCGGCTTCCCGGCACATCTGGCTGCCAACGTGGAGGCGCATTCCAGCACGATGGGCAACATGATCCCGCCCGCCGGAATGATCGCCACCGCCTTCGCGATTCTGGACAAAATGTATCCGGAAAAATACACGATTTCCCAGTACTGGCTGCTGCTGTGGGGCGTAGCCATCTGGTTTATCATTCAGAGGATCCTGACCCTTTACTTCATGTGCAGATACTATAAGGTAGATCCCATGAAGAAGGAGGATATCCCCGGCTTCAAAGAATCCGTGAAGCATGGCTGGAAAGCTATTTTCCTGCCGATCATCGTTTTCCTGCCCTTCATGCTGACGTCTCAGTTTGAAGCTTTCTTTAAGGCTCAGCTGGGCAAGGGCTCCGGAAACTTTACCAGCAGCATCCTGCTCTTTATTCCTGCCCTGATCGTACTGGCCGCGATCGCGCTGTCCGACCGGGAAACAAAGAAGCGCATGACGCTGAAGCACATGTACGGAGAGATCCGGGACGGTATGCTGAAGGTTGTTCCCACAGCCGCACTGGTCCTTTTTGCCTACTGTGTGAGCAATGTTCTGGAGACGCTGGGAATTGAGCAGGCGATAGGGGAATATATCGCTTCCCTGAACATGAGCATGTTTGCGCTTTGCCTGATCCTGCCGATCTTTACGGCAATTCTCGGCATGCTGATTCCGGGCTCCACCCAGGTGAAGATTTTCGGCGGAATCATTATAACGATCGTGACGGCCGCCGGCGGGAACCCGATGCTCGTGTGCGCGATGCTGCCGTGTATCTGCGGCGCCATGCACGGCGTTACGCCTCCCTACTGCGCATGCGTTTATACCGGGATGGGTATCGCGGAAGCGGAGCTGAAGCCGACGCTGAAAAACTGCGCGGTCTGGATCGCTCTGCATTATGTGCTTTCCGTTATCACCATGATGGGCTGGCTTCCGCTCATCGGCCTGATTTCTTAAGGAGGTGTCATCATGAGAGAAAAGATTTATGCCGTGCTGCAGAAAATTTACGGAATCACGATGACGGTTGCCTTCTTCGGCGGTGTTCTGCCCCTGATTCCTTTTATCATCGCCATTATCATCGGAGGTACAACCGGTGAGTCTATCGCGGTTTTCCTGTATAAGCAGTATTATCCCTGGGTGATCGCCCTGGCATCCATTGCCGTCCTGATCGGGCTGATTGCCATGTATGTCGGCAAGAAGGAAGCGCTTTCGTCCAAATCCTTTAAAACAGGGAACGCAAAATAAAAGAAAACAGAAGGACTGTACGGTGTGCAGTCCTTCTGTTTTCCGGGAAATATAAGCTTTTTGTTATGAAACATATAACGGAGATGAGAAAACAATGGGTGTTTCTTCGGTTCTGGCCCGGGAACTGTCAGAGATCGGTCCCCTGACGGAAAAGGACCGTGAACAGCTGCGGACACTGATGATCGATTTTTTTGCCGCGGCTTATGCCGGATACCGGCAGAACAGGAGCTTCAATCTGGCCGTGGAGAAAGTCGTATATGCTTCCGGAGGAGCGGAAGAGAGCAGCGTTTTTCTGCAGGGACGGAAATATCCGGCAGGAAAAGCGGCTTTCATGAATGCCGTGTACGGCCACGGAGCCGAACTGGATGACGGAAACAAGAAAGCGGCAGGGCATGCGGGAGTTCATCTGATACCGGCGGTTTTTGCGCTGGCAGAAAAGCTGGGGTCATCGCAGGAAGAAGTACTTACGGCACTGGCGACAGGCTATGAAGCCTATATCCGGATCTCTGCCGCCGCTCAGCCGGGACTGGTCCGGCGCGGCTTCCATTCCACAGGCATGGCCGGAACGCTTGCCTGCGCGGCGGCCTGCGCAAGGCTGTATCATCTGGATGCACAGGGGATCGAGGATGCTGTTGCGCTCGCGACAACGCTGAGCGGAGGGCTTCTTTCCTACGGGGACTCCCGGCCTGCAATCAAACCGCTGAATCCCGGCAAAGCGGCAGAGAACGGCGTGTTTGCGGCAATGCTTGCCGCAGGGGGAGTGCAGGGGCCGACGGAGGCGCTGGAGGGACCGAACGGATGGTTTCACGCGGTCACGGATGAGGTCCATGAAGCGTTTCTGAAGCCTTCCGACCACCTGCTGCTGCACGACTGCTACTTCAAGCTGTATCCGTCCTGCCGACATACACACTGCGGTATGGAGGCGGCTGTTCTGCTGCACCGCAGGGTGAAGGCGGAGGAGGTTGAACGTGTCCTGGTGCGTATCTATCCGAACGCGATCAAACTGGCGGGACAGATCCGGTTTCCGAAGGATCAGGATGAAACGAAGTTTTCCATTCATTACACGCTGGCCTGCGCTCTGCTTCATGGCAGTTACGGGATCGCGGACATGGACCCTCCGGATCTTTCGGATACCGTCAGGGCAATGATCGACCGGATCGAACTGATTCCGGACGAGACAATGGAAAACCGGGAGAAGGGCATCCGCGGCGCCCGGGTGGAGCTGATCCTGAAGAACGGGGAAAGGGACGGAGAAACGGTCCTTGTTCCCCGGGGAGATCCGGAAAACCCGCTGACCAGAGCCGATATCATCCATAAACTGAAGACATGCGCTTCCGGTATAGCATCAGAGGAGACCCTGAACGCGCTGGTGAAAAAGCTGTGCGCAGTCGGCGGGGACGGTCCTTTTGAAAATCCCATGGCAGGACTCAGGTGTATTGCTGAATAGACTCCGGAACTTCAGCGAAACAAAAAGAAAAGGGGGAAGAAATTATGAATATCAAAAGAATCTGGCAGACAGTCCGGCTGCATATGATCAAAAGCAGTTC
>JAEEGL010951121.1_pt1 | contig 10445 bp, 9 predicted proteins | sample 9134231 | NCBI WGS metagenome assembly JAEEGL01 (sample SAMN16246548, study PRJNA631951) | gut metagenome | biome: gut microbiome; feature: rumen; material: fiber-attached | host: Bos | place: Iran: Karaj | collected 2018-10 | reverse complement strand
TTCGGCGAAGCATACGATCTGAAAATTCCGAAAAATTTCGGGAAATATCCAGTTGTCAGCATTGCTGATGACGCATTTACCATGTCAGAAACATTACAGTCAGTTATTATTCCTGACAGTATTACGAAGATCGGCGCGTATGCGTTCAGCCGCTGCACAGAGTTGAAGTCCGTTTCTATTCCGGAAAGTGTTCAGGAAATCGGTGAATACGCTTTTTCCGGATGCATTGCTTTGCAGTCTGTAGCGATTCCGGACGGTGTGAAAGCAATCCGGGATGGAACTTTTGCTTCCTGTCTGAAACTTGCAGACGTCTCTCTTCCTGAATCTCTGGAATCCGTGGGAGAGGATGCTTTTATGATGTGCAGAGAACTTAAAAATATCGAGATCCCCGGGAACACCAAAGTGGATGAATCTGCTTTCCGCTTCTCCGGTTTGGAAAAATAAAGATAATTAAAATAAATAAGGAGAAATAACATGAAAACCAATCCGTATGCCGGTACACAAACTGAAAAGAATCTTGAAGCTGCATTTGCCGGGGAATCCCAGGCAAGAAACAAATATACCTACTTTGCTTCCAAAGCAAAGAAAGATGGTTATGAGCAGATTGCCGCACTTTTTCTGAAGACTGCTGACAATGAAAAAGAACATGCCAAACTCTGGTTTAAGGAACTGAACGGCATCGGCAGCACAGCGGAGAATCTTGGCGCTGCTGCTGACGGGGAGAATTTTGAATGGACAGACATGTATGAGAGCTTTGCCAAAACAGCCGAAGAAGAGGGATTCCCTGAATTGGCGGAAAAATTCCGTGGAGTAGCTGCTATTGAGAAGCATCACGAGGAACGCTACCGCGCCTTGCTGAAGAATGTTGAAATGCAGGAAGTATTTGCGAAATCCGAAGTAAAGGTTTGGGAATGCCGGAACTGCGGTCATATCGTAGTTGGAGAAAAGGCTCCTGAAATCTGTCCGGTCTGCGCACATCCTCAGGCTTACTTCGAAGTGAATGCGGAGAATTACTGAGAAGTGAAGTTTTCTACAACGAGGGGAAAACTCGAATCTGCTGAACTTTCGGATGATTATGAAAAGGCTGAGGTTTTTGAAAAGACACATATAGGAAATCTCGGAGTTTTTTATTCAAGCGGTTTCAGTATTAAATTTATTTCTTTTGAAGAACTTGATCAGGCATTTATCAGAATTCATGAGGTTGACGGAAAACTCTGCTGCGGAAAAGCTACTTTTTATTATTACCGCCTAGTGCTGGTAGTAAATGGCAAAGAGATCACCGATATCATGAGTGAGAATGAAGCCATTATGGATCAGGCGCTTGCAGCGGTTGCCAGAAAAGCACCGGATGTGAAAATAGGAAAATAATCATTCATTACCCGCCTTTAAAAAAAGGCGGGTTTTATAAAAAAATTATTCGCATTCTTCAGAGAATTGTAGTATAATATATAAGATTTTGTTTAAACATCAGGAGAATTGAATGTCATCACTTCAGGAAGAGATCAGAAGAAGGCGTACTTTTGCCATTATCTCTCACCCGGACGCAGGTAAAACAACACTCACGGAAAAACTGCTTCTGTATGGCGGGGCAATCCAGACGGCAGGGTCTGTTAAAGGAAAGGCTACAAGCCGCCATGCAGTTTCTGACTGGATGGATCTTGAAAAGCAGCGCGGAATCTCTATTACAAGCTCTGTATTACAGTTTGAATATGAGGGTTACTGCATCAATATTCTCGATACACCCGGTCACCAGGACTTTTCAGAGGATACTTACCGGACACTTATGGCAGCGGATTCTGCAGTGATGGTGCTGGATGCAGCTAAAGGTATAGAACCGCAGACAAGAAAACTGTTTAAAGTCTGTGCCATGCGGCATATTCCTATTTTCACATTTATCAATAAGATGGACCGTGAAGCAAGAGATCCTTACGAGCTGATGGAAGAGCTGGAAAAGGAATTCGGCATAGGAACTTATCCGATTAACTGGCCTATCGGCTGCGGCAAAGATTTCAAGGGCGTGTATGACAGAGAAACAGGAAGAATTTTTGCCTTTACGGATACACACCGCGGTCAGAGCCGTATCCGCGCGACGGAGATACTGACAGATGATGTTGAAAAAGTTGACGAGGCTATAGGTACAAGACTCAGAAAAACATTGTTTGACGATATTGAACTGATAGATGGTGCCGGTTATGAGTTTGATCTGGACGAGGTGCACCGCGGACATCTTAGCCCTGTGTTTTTCGGATCTGCGCTGAATAATTTCGGGGTGGAAGAGTTCCTGGAACATTTCCTAAAAATGACGCTCTCACCGCTTCCGCGTATGGCGGAAGATACAGAGATTAATCCGTTTGATCCCGGCTTTTCAGCATTTGTGTTTAAAATTCAGGCAAATATGAACAAAGCTCACCGGGACAGAATTGCTTTTATGCGTATCTGTTCGGGTAAGTTTATCCGTGATAAGGAGTATTTCCACGTTCAGGGTGGGAAATCGCTTCGTCTTGCACAGCCGCAGCAGCTGATGGCTTCAGACAGAGCTATTATCGACGAAGCATACGCAGGAGACATTATTGGTGTTTTCGACCCGGGAATCTTTTCTATAGGCGACAGCATCTGCGAAAAGGGAAGCCTGATTACTTTTGCCGGGATCCCCACATTCGCTCCGGAACATTTTGCAGCTGTTGAGCGTATCGATACCATGAAACGCAAACAGTTTGAAAAAGGTATTGAACAGATTGCGCAGGAAGGGGCTATACAGATTTTCCACCAGCCTAATACAGGCTTTGAGGAAATCATTGTCGGCGTTGTAGGCATGCTGCAGTTTGAGGTTCTGGAATACCGCCTGAAGACAGAATATTCTGTAGATGTCCGCAGAAGAGATCTTCCTTTTGAAGTAATTCGTTGGATAGAAAATGAAGATTTAAATCCTTCCCTGCTAAATCTAACAAGCGACACCAGATGGGTACAGGATTTCAAAGGAAACAATCTTCTCCTGTTTACTTCTCCATGGTGTGTAACCTGGGCTTTGGATAAAAATCCGCAGCTGAGACTGAGAGAGTTTTCAGAAAACTGAAAACCATGTTTTCAGATATAATGACACGTCTTATATTCTATATTTACAGGGAAGAATAAGATATCTGAAAGGAAATGGTTAACGTATGGAAGAAGCAATACAAAAGCTGAAAAAACTGATAGATGAAAGCGACAATATCGTATTTTTCGGTGGTGCCGGTGTCAGCACGGAAAGCGGCATTCCCGACTTCCGCAGTGTTGACGGCCTGTATAATCAGAAGTGGAAATATCCTCCTGAAACTATCCTGAGTCACTCTTTTTTCGAAAAGCATCCGGATGAATACTATCGTTTTCACAGAGAAAAGCTGGTTATTGAAGGTGTACAGCCTAATACTGCACACAAAAGGCTTGCAGAATTAGAAAAAGAAGGAAAGCTCAGAGCCGTTATCACACAGAATATTGACGGGCTGCATCAGGCTGCCGGGAGTAAAAAAGTTCTGGAGCTTCACGGAAGTATCCTGAGAGCTTATTGCTCGCGTTGCGGCAAACCTTACAGCGCAGATGCCATGAACCACGGATCCGGCATTCCACACTGTGACTGCGGAGGAGTTATACGGCCGGATATTGTACTGTATGAAGAACCGCTGGATCAGGATATCATGTCAGAGGCAATTTCGTATATCCGCCATGCGGACGTTCTGATTATAGGCGGAACCAGCCTGAATGTTTATCCGGCTGCCGGGCTGATCAATTATTATCGTGGAGACAAGCTTGTACTGATCAATCTCAGCGCAACACCCTACGACAGTTATGCTGATCTGAACATACATGATAAAATCGGCAAAGTATTTTCACAGATTTGAGGGATTGGTTATCTTGGGAAAACTGATTGTTCTGGAAGGCATAGACGGAAGCGGAAAGAGTTCTCAGTATGCTCGGATCTGCCGTAGACTTGAAGAGGACGGCATTTCATATCATCACATTGTCTTCCCACGCTATAATAAGGAAAGCAGCGCGCTTGTAAGGCTGTATTTGAATGGCAATTTCGGTGCAGATCCTGATGCTGTCAATGCCTATACCGCATCCACTTTTTTTGCGGTAGACCGGTTTGCCTCTTACAGAGACGACTGGGGAGACGAATATAAAAAGGGAAGACTTATTCTTTCTGACAGATATACAACTTCCAATGCTGTACATCAGGGATCAAAGCTTCCTGCTGAACAGCTTCCTGAATATTTCAGCTGGCTGAGTGACCTCGAATATAACCGCATGTTACTTCCAAAGCCAGATCTGGTAATATATCTGGAGACTACTCTTGAAATATCCGTTAAACGGATGAGACGTCGTGAGTCTGCAACCGGAACACATGCCGACATCCATGAACAAAATATAAGCTACCTGGAGAAATGCCTGAAAACGGCGGAACTCGCCTGTGATTTCTTCGGTTGGAAGCGAATTTCCTGTCTTGATGAATACGGGAGAGAACGCCGTCTCGGAGAGAAAAATGATGAAATATTTGCAGAGATACGTAAGTTTCTCGGACAGTAAGAAGAGTATTTATGCCTGGAAATGAAATAAAAGTAAAATCTGCATTCAGAAAAAACAAGCAGAAGGAACCGAAACCTGTTTACGCCTCTATTCCAAAAGAGAAAAAAGATCTGAAGAAGCCGCAGGTTTCAGGGAGAAGACTTCGTCGCCGCGAACAGCGTTCCGGCTGTCTTGGCGGGTTGATGTATTTCCTGTTTATCCTTTGTCTGTCGGTTGCTCTTGCTTTTTTTGCCTGGATGGCAGCCAGCGATGTTATGGCGCTGAATAAGCGGAGCTTTTCAACGACAGTTACTATTCCGACAACTGCCTTTACCTATGAGGAGATTGAGGTAACAGCTGATGACGGCACTGTAAGCACAAAAACTATTACGCATGCGGATATTGATTCAATAAGTGATATCCTTTATAAGGCGGGTCTTATTCAGTATAAGTGGCTTTTCGGTATGTTTTGTCGTATTTCCAACGCAGATACGCGTTTTGATCCCGGAGAGTATGAACTGAAATCTTCCTACGATTACCGTGCACTTGTTCAAAATATGAGAGAAGGCGCAGGAGGTATTATAACAGTTGATGTTACAATCCCGGAAGGTTTCACAATGCTTGATATCTTTGCAAGACTAGAGGAAAACAAAGTTGCCACAGTAGATGATTTTATGTCAGCTGCAACAAATTACAGCTTCCGCTATGATTTCCTGGATGAAAGCAGTTATGCCGGCGCTACCAGACTGGAAGGCTATCTTTATCCGGATACATATCAGTTTTATGTTGGTATGGAAGCATCTTCAGCTATTAACAAACTGCTGAATAACTTCTACTATAAATTTAATGCTGACATGAGATCGCAGACAGAGAAAATGGGTTACTCCATAAAGGATATTATTACTGTTGCTTCCATCATTGAGAAGGAAGCAAAACTGAATGATGACCGCGCTTATGTCGCATCTGTTATCTATAACCGCCTGGCAGCAAATATGACGCTGGGTATGGATACCACTATTCTGTATTTGTATCAGGATCATGAAGGCGAGCCGACAGCTGAAATGCTTTCAGATCCATCTCCCTATAACACGCATATCAATTATGGTCTGCCTCCGACACCTATCTGCAATCCGGGCATGGCCTCCATTACTGCAGCTTTAAATCCTGCAGAAAGCAATTATTATTACTTTTATGCCGATATGGAAACAGGTAAGCTGAATTTCTTTACCAATTATAATGATTTTGCCTACTATGCAAGTGAACACCCGAATTCCTGAACTTCTCTCACCAGCAGGTGATTTTGAAAAACTGACGATGGCGGTTCGCTACGGAGCCGATGCTGTATATCTGTCGGGTAAGGAATTCGGCATGCGCGCAGCTGCTGCAAGTTTTGATGATGAGCAGCTTTTGAAAGGAATCCGTTTTGCGCATGACAGAGGTGTAAAAGTATATATTACCTGCAATACTCTGCCGAGAGAAAAAGAAATTGAAAGGCTTCCTGACTTTCTGTCTTTTCTGCAGAATGCCGGTGCAGATGCACTCATAATAGCCGATTTGGGAATTCTTGCCCTTGCCAAGAAATATGCACCTTCGGTTCAATGCCATGTCAGTACACAGTTCGGGGTAGTTAACAGCGCAGCGGCGAACTATCTCTTTAATTTGGGGGCTGACACTGTTGTGCTTGCGCGTGAATTGCCGCTGGAGGAAATACGCAGTATCCGAGAGCATACAGCGGAGAAGCTGAGGCTGGAGGCATTTGTTCACGGAGCTATGTGCGTTTCGTTCTCAGGGAGGTGCCTTCTTTCAAACTATCTGACAGAACGTGACGCGAACCGAGGACAATGTGCACAGCCATGCAGATGGAAATACCATCTTATGGAAGAAACCAGACCAGGCGAGTTGTTTGAAATCACGGAAGATGGCGGAACCTTTATCCTGAACTCTAATGATCTGCGCATGATAGAGTATCTCAGAGATTTATATGATGCCGGAATTGACAGTTTCAAAATAGAAGGCCGTATGAAAAGTGCTTACTATACGGCTGTAGTTACAAATGCATACCGCCATGCAATTGATGCTTTAGAGGCAGGCATTCCCCTGGACAATGTCTGGATTGAAGAGACGGAAAAAGTCAGCCACCGGCCGTATTGTACAGGGTTTTATTACGGTGATCCCGGGCAGCATTACGGCAGTTCTTCTTATACGCAGACAGCTGATGTAGTAGCAGTTGTAGAAAGCTGTGACGAACAGGGAAATGCTGTTCTTACACAGCGCAACAGGTTTTTCAGAGGGGATATCCTTGAGCTGATGAACCCAAAGACAATACCTGTTCTGTTTACTGCAGAAAGAATCACAGATTCCGACGGTAATGAAATTATAGATACCCGACACCCCATGATGCGATTTTGTATGAAACTTCCGGTTTCTGTTCCGCAATTTACTATTGTTCGGAAACCGCGAAGTATATCATAAAAGCAAATCTTTGTATTATTTTTCATAATTCCTAACGGAGGTAACATATGCATCCTTATCACGGTCTTAATGAACTTCGGGAGATGTTCCTGAGCTTTTTCGAAACGAAAGGTCATCTTCGTCTGCCAAGCTTTTCTCTCGTGCCACAGAATGATGCGAGTGTTCTGTTGATCAATGCCGGTATGACGCCGATGAAACCATATTTTAAAGGGGAAGAGGAGCCTCCCTGCCACAGGGTGTGCACTTGTCAGAAGTGTATCCGCACGGGTGATATTGATAATGTAGGAAAAACTGCGCGGCATGGTACCTACTTCGAAATGCTCGGAAATTTTTCTTTCGGGGATTATTTCAAACATGAGGCAATAGCCTGGAGCTGGGAATTTCTGACTTCTCCCAAATGGGTTGGACTGGAGCCTGACAGACTTTATCCGTCTGTTTATGTTGATGATGATGAGGCTTTTGACATCTGGAATAAAGAAATCGGAATAGAACCTGAGCGCATTTTCCGTTTTGGCAAGGAAGACAATTTCTGGGAACACGGATCAGGTCCGTGCGGACCCTGCAGCGAGATTTATTATGACCGCGGAGAAGAATACGGATGCGGTAAACCTACCTGCACAGTAGGCTGTGACTGCGACAGATACATCGAAGTCTGGAATAATGTTTTCTCACAGTTTGACAATGACGGGCACAATAATTATACGGAGCTGAAGCAGAAAAACATCGATACCGGAATGGGACTCGAAAGACTTGCATGCGTTTGTCAGAATGTTGATTCACTGTTTGATGTCGACACAGTAATGAATATTACGAATAAAGTCAGTGAGCTTACCGGTGCTTATTACGGCAGGGATCACAAGAGTGATGTCTCGCTTCGCGTCATTACCGATCATATACGTGCTTCAGTCTTTATGATTTCCGATGGTATCCTCCCGTCAAATGAAGGACGCGGATATGTGCTTCGCCGTTTAATGCGCCGGGCAGCCCGACACGGAAAGCTTTTAAATGTTAAAGACGCTTTTCTTTGGAAGATTGTTGATACTGTCGTACATGAAAATGAATTTCAGTATCCGGAACTGCGTGAAAAAGAGAGTTATATTGTTTCGGTTATCCGTAATGAAGAGGAAAATTTCGACAGAACCATTGATTCCGGTATGGCCATTTTCCGTGAGTTGATGGAAGCTCACAAGGCGAAAGGGGAAACGGTATTTTCCGGCTCGGACGCGTTCAGACTTTATGATACCTTTGGTTTTCCGCTTGATCTTACAATTGAAATGTCAGCCGATGAGGGTATGACTGTTGATGAAGACGGGTTCAAAGCGCTGATGGAAGAACAGCGTATCAGAGCAAGAGAAGCACGTAAGGCTTTGGGAGATCTTGGCTGGGCAGGTGTGGAGTTCGGGAAAGACATTCCCGATACAGTGTTTGTCGGCTATGAAGCTGAAAAAGCTGAAGGGAATGTCCTGGCTATCGTTTCTGACGGAGAACAGGTTTCCGAACTGCATGAGGGACAGGAAGGCATTCTGGTTCTTGATAAGACTGTACTTTATGCTGAAATGGGCGGACAGGAAGCTGATCACGGTGTGATCAGCAAAGGAGATGCTGTTTTTGCAGTATCCAATGTAGCAAAGAATAACGGCGGCAAATTCATGCATTACGGACGCATCAAGAATGGCAGCCTTAGAATTGGCGATACAGTTGTTTCGGAGGCTGATCATAAGCGCAGGCAGGCAATCCGCCGGGCGCACAGTGCAACGCACATGCTTCAAAGTGCACTTCGTTCGGTTCTTGGTGAACATGTTCATCAGGCTGGTTCACTGGTACAGGAAGATTTCCTTCGTTTTGACTTTACCAATATGACAGCTGTATCCAAAGAAGAATTGAAACGGATAGAGGTGCTTGTTAACAGCTATATTCTGAACGGAACTGAAGTCACTACTGATATCATGTCACTTGACGAAGCAAAGAAATCCGGTGCAACCGCTCTCTTCGGAGAAAAATACGGAGCTACTGTTCGTGTGGTAAAAATGGGAGAATTCAGCTCAGAACTCTGCGGAGGGACTCATCTGAAGAATACATCTATGGCAGGGTCTTTCAGAATCCTGTCTGAAGCTTCTGTTGCTTCCGGTGTACGCAGAATTGAAGCTGTTACTGGAATAAAAGCTGTTAAGGCTGCAGATGAAAATGCGGACATTCTTTCATCTGTATCTTCCATGTTCAAAGCAGCACCGGCAGAACTGACCGGACGTATAGAAGCGCAGTTTGCCGAAATTCGCGAACTGAAGCGCATCATTGAGCAGTACAAGGCAAAAGAGTCCAGCGGAAATGCCGGATCGATCCTGGAGAAAGCTAAGGATATTAATGGTCTGCATATTGTTTCAGCAAAACTGAACGGTGTTGATGCAGGAGCTCTGAGAACTATGGGAGATGTGCTTCGTGATAAGGATAAAGCGGTTGTTGCACTTCTGGCGTCGGTAAACGGAGAAAAAATATCCTATCTCTGTGTCTGCGGAAGTGAAGCTGTTGACAGAGGAATTAAAGCCGGGGAAGTAATCCGTTTTGTTACAGCCATCACCGGAGGCAAAGGCGGTGGAAAAGCGGATTCTGCTATGGGAGGCGGAAATGATCTTTCAAAGCTTGATGAATCACTCTCTGCAATTGATTCATTTGTGAAAGAAAGGATTTGATACAATGGATAACTGCCTTTTTTGCAAAATCATTGAGGGAGAAATCCCAAGTGCCAAAGTATATGAGGATGAGCATGTTTATGCTTTCCGTGATATTAATCCCCAGGCACCTGTCCATATTCTGGTCGTTCCTAAAGAACATATAGCCAGTGCAGATGACATCAATAAAGACAATTCTTTTCTGATAGCAAAGATTTTCGAGGCGATTCCGAAAATTGCCGCCGCAGAAGGGCTAACTAACGGATATCGTATTATCAACTGCTGTGGCGAAGATGGCGGGCAGACTGTTTTCCATCTTCACTTCCATATCCTCGGGGGAAAGAAGCTCAGCGAGAGCTTTTAAAACCCGCTCTGAATGAGAACGCTCGCGGTTTTTTCACTGTCATTTTCAGCTGCTGTATTATGTGCTCGCTTCTGCGGCAGTACAGCAGCTGTTCTGGCGCTGTCCGCGGCGTTCTTTTTACTGTTTATTATTCTCTGTTTGCTGAGAGAAATGATTCCTTTGCCTATTCTGATTGCGTCTGTTGGTGCAGCAGCCGGATTCGGATGGTTTTTTCTCTTCTCGTCTTCAACACTTCAACAGGCAAAGGAGATTTCCGGAGACAGAAAAACAATTGCTGTCCTGACAACCGATTATCCTGTATCAGCCTCTTTCGGCAGTTCTGTTCACGGTATCCTTGCAACTGAAGATCTGCCGGCACTTGGAATAATCCTTTACGACGGCTCGTTTTCCGCTGCAGACAGTGA
>JAEEGL016711407.1_pt1 | contig 10446 bp, 5 predicted proteins | sample 9134231 | NCBI WGS metagenome assembly JAEEGL01 (sample SAMN16246548, study PRJNA631951) | gut metagenome | biome: gut microbiome; feature: rumen; material: fiber-attached | host: Bos | place: Iran: Karaj | collected 2018-10 | reverse complement strand
TTCGGAAGGATCCGGAAAGCCTGAAGCCGAAAGGACACCGAGAGACTCGGCAAAAGCGGCAGAGCCCGCCGAAACAGTTTGCCCTTCCCGGACAGCCTGCAGTCCGTTTCCGGGCAGGATACGAAAATCGGTAACCGGAGCAGCCGTCATACCGCGTTTTTCCGCTTCGGCTACCACGGCGCGGGCCAGAGGATGCTCGCTCTTCTGCTCAAGGTCGTACGCCAGAGCCAGCAGTTCACCTTCACTTACGCCCTCGACAGGCAGAATATCGGTGACGCGCGGTTCGCCTGCTGTGATGGTTCCGGTCTTGTCCAGCGCGATAATCTGAACTTTCCCGGCAGTTTCAAGCGCTTCCCCGGTCTTAAAAAGAATACCGTTCTTTGCGCCCAGACCGTTGCCGACCATGATGGCAACAGGGGTTGCGAGGCCGAGTGCGCAGGGGCAGGAAATGACCAACACGGAGATCCCGCGTGCAAGCGCGAAGCTGAGTGTCTGTCCGGCCAGCAGCCAGCCGGCAACAACGACAGCGGCAATGCCTATAACAGACGGAACAAAAACTGCCGATACACGGTCCGCGATACGGGCAATCGGGGCCTTGGTGGCCGCCGCATCCGAAACCATGCGGACGATCTGACTGAGTGTGGTATCTTCGCCGACTCTGGTCGCCCGGCAGCGCAGATAGCCGGAGCGGTTGATGGTCGCCGCGCTGACACGGTCACCCTCGGCTTTATCGACCGGAATCGATTCACCGGTCAAGGCTGATTCATCAACTGCGGCACTTCCTTCAAGCACGACTCCGTCTACCGGAATGCTCTCACCGGGACGGACGATAAAGATATCGCCGATGGACACCGCGTCAATTTCAGTTTCTACTTCGATGCCGTCGCGCAGCAGCACCGCGGTCTGCGGGGCAAGCTTCATCAGGCTTTTCAGCGCATCGGTGGTCCGCCCCTTCGACATGGCTTCCAGCATTTTGCCGACCGTAATCAGCGCAGGGATCATAGCGGCAGATTCAAAATAGAGCTGGCTGTGATACATTTCCATCAGCGACATGTTGTCCGCTCCACCGGTGATCATACCGCACATCTCAAAGAAGACGAATACACTCCAGCAGAAGCTGACCCCTGAGCCGAGGGCAACAAGCGTATCCATATTCGGTGAGCCGTGCAGCAGAGATGAAAATCCGCTCGTGAAGAATTTGTGGTTAATGAGCATGACAGTCAGTGCCAGCAGCATCTGAATCAGCGTCAGGCCCAGATGATTGTGCTGAAAGTATGCAGGAAGCGGCCATGACCACATATTGTGGCCCATAGTGATGTACATCAGAATCAGCAGGAAGCCCAGAGAAAGCATGAGCCGGCGCTTCAGGACAGGAGTTTCACGGTCCCGCAGCGCATCTTCATCGGCAGCAAAGCCCCCTCCGGATTTCGACTGTCCGGCATCGTCCCTGGAAGAGGCGCCGTAACCCGCTTTCTCGACCGCCGCTATGACCGCTTCCGGATCAGCCGTTCCCGTGACACCCATGGAATTGGTCAGGAGGCTTACACTGCAGCTTTCAACGCCGGGGACGGAGGAAACGGCTTTCTCGACACGCGCCTGGCAGGCAGCGCAGCTCATGCCGGTGACGGTATATTGTTTCAGATCTTTCATGCTGTGATCCTCTGAATACTGTCGTTAATATAATCTAACCCTGAGATGTAAAACAGGGGACGCGCCGGGCATCCCCTGTACACGATCGATTATCCGACTTTTTCAACGGCATAGCCGATGTGTCCGCCGTACATACCGTAGAAATCGGTCAGCGGATTCTCTCGGCTGTCGTTATAGACCCATTTGCCGTTATGCCGCCAGAGCAGGACATAGTCCTCTGCCGCCCCGTCGCCGCTGTCGGTGTAGGACGGTTCACCGTCATCCCAGGGATAGAAGGTCACGTTTTCGCCGCTTTCCCAGATAAGATTGCCGTCTTCGCGGTGTGCTCCGACCCAGACACGGTCGATACCGGCCTGCTCAGCCAGCCCGATGATCTGGTTCAGTTCTTCTTCATTGTTGATGACAGCGAGGGTGCCTCCGCGCTCCTGCGCGGCCAGTTGCGCCTCAAGCCAGCCGACGTCCGCCTTGATGACCTCGTAGGTATGCGGCGCATTGGGATCTATGGCAGGGGAATCCGCAGGCTGAATTTCTGCCTGTGCCTGCTGGGCTTCCTGCTCGGCCTGCTGCTCCTGCTGGGCAGCCTGTTCAGCCTGCTTCTGAATCTGTTGTTCCGAAAGAATTGCGGAAATATCTACCTGCGTATCGGCTGCGGGATCGACAGTCGGAACCACAATGGTCACGTTTGACGCACCAATGTCATCCTGCCGCACCGAAAAGGCGTTGATCAGGATATTCGCAACTACCGCAGCAATCAGCAGAACTGCCAGAAGCAGAAAGACAACAAGGAAAGGACGCTTTTTCGGTTCCGTCGGTTCTTCCTCTCTTGGTGCTTTCACGGCTTTAACCGGTGCCTTTGCGCCGCCTTTACTGCTGACGGTAATGGGTGCAAGCTCGGGATCCTGCTCTTCCGTCAGAATCGGGATGCCTTTTTTGCCGCTTCCTGGTTCGTACACGCGTATCTCCTCCTCCATTTCGAGCTCGTCCGGATCCATCGGATCGGGTTCGTCCAATCCAAAAAACTCGGCCAGGCTGTTGTCTTCCTGCTCCGGCTTCCGGGGTTTCTCCGGTCGAACAAGGCCTGCCTGAGAGAACATTTCATCTTCTGACTGCACGCCCTCGCCTCCTTCACCGCGCACGGATGCGACAATCGCATCCAGATAGTCGTCTTCATCCGCTTCCTTTTCGGCGGCAAGTTCGGCATCCGCCTCGCCTGCTATGATTTTGAGCATAATCTGCTCAATATCACTGAGTTCATTCTCCGGCTTCCGGAAAATGGCCTCAGCGCCGGACTTCTCATGCAGAAGACGGCTGTCCTCGCAGTAGTCCAGCATCACAGCCATCTCTTCCGGGCTTCGATAGCGCTCACCTTCTTTAAAACGGAGCGCCTTTTCGATGATATCGCCCAGGTGTTTTCCTGCTGCTGCCGGGGCATAGATTGTCTTTCCGCTCATCCGCATCAGCTGGGCATTTCCGCTTTCTCCCTCGAACGGGAGCTTACCGGCACTGGCGCCGTAATAGAGAATCAGTCCAAGCGCGTATACATCCGACTGCGGCGAAGTCTTGTTATTCCAGTAGATCTCAGGTGCGATATAGGCAAGCTCCTGCGGACTCCAGTCACTTTTCTTAGCAGGTCCGATAGCAATGACCCCGTCCGGATTACGGCTGATGTTCTCCGGATAGATTCCTCCGCGGAAGGCTTTATTGCCAACTTCCGCCTTGACCTGTCTGGCGATCTCGGCAACCAGTTCACAAAGTTCCTTCCTGCTCAGCTCGATCAGGGTATTGCTGATGGCATATTTTGGTTCAAAAACAGGCTTTTCTATTGTCCGCACCTCCTGTGCAGTCTTCTTTATATGGTATCACAGGGGGCCCGATTTCGTCAAGTGGTTCAGACCACTACCGTTCCATTTTTGCAATCAGTCTGCGGATCGACTCGGTATAGCTGCGCAGTTCTTTATTCGCATGGCCTTCCAGAGTGCCGGCAGTCTTCAGCAGCTGTTCGGCAGCGGCGATCAATTCGTTGAATGCCGGGCTCGTCTTACGCTGACGGACACTCGCTGTCCCGTGATCGATCGGTTCACCCTCGGGAAAGGCTGTCCAGCGGCCGGCAAGAACATCAAACTCGGCACCGCTGTAGGGTGCGAAGGCCCGATAACCGAGTTCGCGGTTCAGGCAGTCGGTAAAGGCTTCGGCAGCCTCCGGGTCACCATGGTTGACAATGACGATTTCGGGTTTCTTTTCAAACCCGCTCAGCCATTCGATCAGGCCGTTCTTGTCTGCATGACCGCTGACGCCGGGAAGAGTGTCGATCTCTGCCTCGACATGAATGGTCTCATTGAACAGTTTGACGCTTTTGGCGCCGTCCGCCAATATCCGCCCAAGGGTTCCCACCGATTGGTATCCTACAAACAGGACCATACATTCAGGACGCCACAGGTTGTGCTTCAGGTGGTGCCGGATCCGTCCGGCATCACACATACCGCTGGCGGAGATGATGACCTTGGGCGTCTTATCCTCGTTGATGGCGACGGATTCCTCCTGGCTGACAGCCAGCGTGAGTCCGGGAAAGACCAGCGGGTTAATGCCGGAGCGAATCTCATCCCGCATTTTTTCATCCAGGTAATCGGTATCGCACTGCAGGAAGATACTGGTGGCCTCAATGGCAAGCGGGCTGTCCATATACACGGGAAAATCGCCGTGTCCGGTGACCAGCCCCTGCTCTTTAATCTGACGGATAAAGTACAGTATTTCCTGGGTGCGGCCGACCGCGAAGGACGGAATAACCATGTTGCCGCCCCGGTCGAGCACACGCTGAATGCGCATTGCAAACTCGCGTACATAGTCAACCCGTTCTGTCGAGTGCAGGCGATCTCCATAGGTCGATTCAATCACCAGATACTCCGCCTCTGCGACATGCTGGGGATCTTTCAGGATCGGCTGGTCATGATTGCCGATATCTCCGCTGAAGCAGATCTTTTTTGTCACACCGTCCTCATGGAGCCACACCTCGATAGCGGACGAACCGAGCAGGTGGCCCACATCCGTCAGACGAATGGTGACCGCCTCATTTACCTGGATCACCTCGCCGTAAGAGCAGGGCCGAAACTGTTTCAGAACAGCCTCGGCATCTTCGGTGGTGTAAAGAGGCTCGATTTGTCCGTTGCCGCTGCGTTTGGCCTTTCGGTTTTTCCACTCAGCTTCTGTCTCCTGGATACTGGCGGCATCACGGAGCATAATCTCGCAGAGGGCGTATGTGGCGGCGCTGGCATACACAGGTCCCCGGAAACCTTCTTTATACAAAAGCGGCAGGAGGCCCGAATGGTCAATGTGTGCATGTGTAAGCAGGACAAAATCCAGTTCGGATGCCGGGACGGGAAGCGGCCGGTTGACAAAAAGGTTTTTCCCCTGTTCCATGCCGTAATCCACAACACCCTTTTTATCACCTGCCTCGATCAGCGTGGCGCTGCCGGTAACTTCGTGTGCCGCGCCGTAAAAACCAAGCTTCATGAAAAACACTCCTTTATGAAAGGATTATGCGGATATCACTTCGGTGTCATCCGCAAACAATTTGATATCTGCCGCAGAACAGCTTCACTGGCATGCTGAAACAGGATGACAAAAGGTGTTTCCAGAAGGATCTGCCACAGCAGTATGAGTACGGAATACCTTGGAAAATAGATTATAAACTGAAGCTCCACTGTATTTAAGAAGAAAAAGCCGCTGAGGAGCCAGAAGTAGAGTGAGTTGTTTCCGAGAAACGGAAGCACCCGCGGATGCTGAACACGGGAAAGACGGATCAGGGCCAAAAAAGCCGCCACAAGCAGCAGCGCCTGCAGCCATGCCAGTATCTGATAACGCTGCAGCACCTGCCTATAACGTCCCAGAAGAATGAGCCAGACTGTGCCGACGGAAATTGCAGCCAGCAGCAGCGGGTGAATCTTCTTCAGAAAGTTCCAGAGCTTCTCCAGCAGCCGATACTTTGCCGCCAGCATGCCGATGAGAAACAGCGGAAGCCATTCACAGACTTCAGCAAGGGCATAAACCAGCAGGAAAACGATGCGATGATTCTCCAGATTGAAGACGTAATCCCAGATCAGGCTGCTGACGATGCCGGGAATAATCAGATAAAGGGGCGCTTCCAGCCAGGGTTTTCTGCCCAGTTTCCGGTCCAGCAGACGAAGAAGAGGCAGGACCGCAATGATTTCCAGATAGATCTTGATAAACCAGGAGAAGCTGACATAGAGTCTCTCATCATCTCGAACAGCGGCGAACAGGTTCATCGGAAGGTACTCCGGATGGAAATTTCCGCGGGCTGCAAGATAAACGATTGTCGCTGCCATGATCAGCCAATACGGAATCAGAATCCGGATAAAGCGCATCAGCCAGTCCTTCAAGCCCGTCCTGCGGGAATAGAATGAAAAATACAGCCCAAATCCCGAGCAGAACAAAAACATAAACAAACAGGCCGAGTCTTCCCCCGCAATGGTCAGAACCAGACGTTCACTGATGACAGGGAGCCAGTTGTTCTCCGGCAACGTAAGATAAGAACCGCCGCCGAAAAGGTGATGCCAGAACATTAAGATCAGGGCAATTCCTTTCACTTGTGCGTATTCCGTTTTGGTCATTTCCGTTCTCCCTTTTCACACCGCTTGTTACCAGCTGTATTGTACACGATTCTCATGGATTTGGCAATCACTTCAATCAGCATTCCCTTTCCGGTTTTTTTGTGCTACAATAATCTCATAGAATAAAATAAAAGACAGCAACTGCTGTCCGTGGAGGTTGAAACAATGAGTATTCATGAAGAAATTCTGCTGCAGGACTGCCCTTACTGCGGTGGTGCCGGTCTGTTGGAGGAGGAACGCGGCTGGTGCTGGTATGCCATCTGCATGGACTGCGGCGCTCAGACCGCGGCGCTGGATTATCACCGGCCGGAAGACCGCGAGCAGACTGCCCGTCAGGCTGCCAATCTGTGGAACATCGGCAAAATTCTGCGGGGCGGTGTCGGCGACTGACGAAAATGCCTGAAAATGGCTTTTGCCGGAGCGGCCGCGTCTCATTAAATACAGTACGGAAAAATAATTGATACGGTCATCATGGAAAACCATGATGACCGTATCAGTATATTTATGAGGAAGATACGTTACATGGGGACGATTTTGCCCATGACAACATAACGGGCATCTTCATATTCGTAGGTACAGGTTGACAGAGTCATGATATGGTCCTTGCCGTTAACCTCGACATCCGTGTCAGAATTAGAACGCGAGCGCCAGCTTTCGAGATAGTTCTCGAACTCTTCAGGACTTGTAAAGTTGAAAGTATAGACATCCGAATCGGGGCCTGTAATAAAGCAGGCAAATACTTCCAGCATATAGATCTGATCAGGCGTGTAATAATAAAGAACCGGATGATCTTCCAGATATCCTTCTTTCTTATAGTCGGCAAGGCTGGCAAACATGGAACCGTTGTTCATATGATGGCCGTAAAGGATGGTATTGCTCTGGGACAGATCCGCATTGCAGGCAGTATCCATAAAGATGCTTCCGCTTACATTCTCGGTGGTGTCGAAGGTGTGGCTGAGATAGAAGTCATTATCCGATCCCTTCACAACCGGATAACTGATCACAGTGTCCGGACTGTAAATCCATCCGACGACGTCATCATTCTGTGCCCGAAGGGCATCAAAATCAACCTGAATCGGTCCGGAAACCACCCGCGGCGTCTCTTCGGGAACTTCAGTTGCCGGAGGGGCAGTAGTTTCGACCTCCGCAGCCGTGCTGACATACTGTGCATTCAGATTTTCGTATTCCTTTTCAGCCTGGTGATACCCGTAAAAGGTGGTATAGAGCTGGTAGGCAGCAAATATAAATACACCAAGAAACACTCCGCAAAGCACAACCAGAAGGCCGCGCCACAGGACACGAAGAAATTGTTTCATATTTTTGTCTCCATTCGTCATTTAATTGTAACTTTTAGAACATTATACACCATTCTTCGGAATTGTAAAGAGTTTTTTGACGGAAGACAGTTTTCAGAATTCTTAAGTTGTCTTGCCGGATAATGGGGTGTATGATGATAATAGGTATAGAAGACTACAAGAACACTGAGGTGATTCTTATGAAAAAAGCAGCCAAGTTTCTGAGTCTGATGCTCAGCTTTCTCGTATTTATTTCGCTGACGGCTGTCAATGCTTCGGCCGCTGGCGGGATGATCGAGGCCAGTGACTCGTTGTCGTTCCAGATCAAATTCACACCTGAGAGCGATGATCCGAATGCGAGTCCGGGCGGCGAGGAGACAGAGAATCCTGCGCCTCCCTGCAGCATTTACCTGGTAGACAACACAGTAGATCCGGAGAAACCAGAACAGCTTGATTCTGCTGTCCTGTTTGAGCGCCTGTTGGAAGAGGATATGGAACTGCGTCTGGTCCCTGAGTCCGGCTGGTATATATCGGGGCTGCGCCTGACAGACGGAATAGGTACAGTAGCCAATCTATCCGAGCTGTCTTTAATGAATGAGATTGACTCCGCCATACAGGCAGATCCGGAAAACACGGAAGTGTCCCTTTACTTCTCGAAGCTGACGGATCCTGACCGGCCCGATGTTCTGGACAGAGAGCATTTCTTCGGGTCATCGCCTGAGAATCAATATACATTGGAAATCGACTGCATAAAGTCCGCTGACAGGACACTGCTTGTCAATTTTACCTCCTTGATCGATGTCTCAGTCGATCCCCTCACGGACCAGGGCAACCTCGTTCCGCTGACTTTGAACGCGGATGAAACGGTCGTTAGATACGAAATTCCCTCCATCTCGCCAGATGTCATAACGGCAGCTGCTACTTATGGGCTGATCTCCGACGGCATTCTCATGGTCCGTCAGAACGGCGCGTCGGAAATCTGTAAACCCGGTGACCCCGTTTCTCTTTATGACAACACCTATATGATACTGCTTTGGGATACACTCAGTGAGCAGTCCGGTCAGCCGACTGAACCTCAGGGCAACCCGCCGATCACGCCGACTGAACCGCAGAACACCCAGCCGACCACACCGACTGAACCTCAGGGCAACCCGCCGGGCTTGCTTTTTGGAAACCCGCCGAGCAATCAGCAGGGCGGACAGTCGGGGACAAACACGAATTCAGGTATTGAAATCCCGTCTTTTACGATCACAGCCAATGATGATACCAAACCATACGACGGCACCCCGCTGACAAACAGCGGCTATACGTCCACTCTTCCGGAGGACAGCGCTTTTCATCTGGAAGATGTTGTAATCGTCGGCAGCGTTATCAACCCTGATATTCCGACACAGAATGTTGTAGAATCGTTCAAGCTGATCGGTCCGGATGGTGTTGTCGCTGAGGATAAACTGGCGAACAAGGTTACTAAGGTGCCCGGCACCCTGCTCGTAACGAAACGTCACCTCACCGTTACAGCCATTTCAGGTGCGAAAACCACCGAAGGCGAAACCGTTACGGCATCACAGCTGAGTTTTCCCGAACGTGGATTTACGAACGGGTGGAAGGCTGAAGGTCTGCTGAATGAACACACCCTGAGCGGTGATTTTGTCACCGGCAGCGGCACTGAAAGCTTCAACACCGGCATCAATACACAGAATATCCGTGTGGTGACAAAACAGGGAAGCTGGAACGTGTCGGACTATTATGATATGGAAAATATCACAACGGTCGGCGGACGCATCGAGATCACCAATACCGCGCCGGCAGTCACCCCTACGCCTACGCCCACCCCTACGCCTACCCCTACGCCTACACCCACTCCTACACCTACGCCCACTCCGTCGTTCTATAATCTGAACATTACAACAAAATCACAGACCTGGACTTACGACGGGCAGCCTCACAGCAACTTTGACTATACGAGCAGCGGGCTGATGGACGGCGACAGAATTGTCCGCGCGACCTTTGATCCGAGCTCGGTAATCACAAATGTCGGCACTGCTTTCAACAAGATTTCAGTGGTGGATATTGTCAATGCAGCCGGCGGAGATGTTCCGGAAAGCAAATATCATGTGGTCCAGACACCGGGTGTCCTGACAGTTGTCAAACGCGATCTGAAGGTTACCGCTATCTCCGGCTCACTGACCACACAGGGGAACGAGATCGTGGCTTCGACACTGAAATCACCTGACGGGGTCTTCTCTTCAGGGTACCGGGTCGAGGGTTTGGTTGCCGGCCACATTCTGTCGGGTACCTTTGTGGAAGGTTCAGGAACAACCAGCTTCGAAACAAGGATAAACCCCGCAAATCTGGCTGTTATCGACTCGCAGGGCCGGGATGTAACGGCAAACTATAACATTATTCCCGTAAACGGTTATATCACCATCACCGTCAGCATTCCATCGAAGAGCAATGTCAGTCTGACGGTAACCGCGAAGGACGGGACCTGGACCTATGACGGGCAGGAGCACAGCGTTCACGAATACACGGCTGTCGGTCTTGCGGATGGTGATCAGATTGAAAAGGTTACTTTCAAGCCGACTTCCGTCATCACAGACGCGGGTACCCAGGTCAACGAGATTCAGTCGGTTGTTATCAAGTCGTCAACCGGCGCCGCCGTTGATACCAGCAAATACAGCATCAAGTACGTTCCCGGAAAACTGACTGTAACAAAGTTCCCGCTGACGCTGACTGCCGTTTCGGACGAGAAGGTTTATGACGGCCAGGCACTGAACAACAAAAACGTCAAATCCTCGGCGCTGGCAAACAGCAGTCATAAGCTGAGTGCAGACTATGATGTCTTCGACAAGAACGGCAACAGTATCAAAAACGGA
>JAEEGL015828304.1_pt1 | contig 10446 bp, 7 predicted proteins | sample 9134231 | NCBI WGS metagenome assembly JAEEGL01 (sample SAMN16246548, study PRJNA631951) | gut metagenome | biome: gut microbiome; feature: rumen; material: fiber-attached | host: Bos | place: Iran: Karaj | collected 2018-10 | reverse complement strand
TGGAATACTTTGGCGACCAGGCTCGTACAAAAGCTGTTATGCATGACGGTTACTATCACACCAGTGACAATGCCTGGCGCGATGAAGACGGCTATTTCTGGTTTACAGGCCGCAACGATGATGTAATCAAATGTTCCGGTTACCGAATTGGTACTTTTGAAGTAGAATCTGTTCTTATGCAGCATCCTGCCGTTGTAGAATGTGCAGTTACTGCAGCTCCGGACCCTGTACGAGGCCAGGTTGTAAAGGCAACCATCGTTCTTGCAAAGGGCTATTCTCCAAGTGACGAGCTTGTAAAAGATATTCAGAACTTTGTAAAGAAAACTACTGCACCATATAAATACCCGAGAATTGTAGACTTCAAAGACAGTCTGCCTAAGACAATTTCGGGTAAAATTATGCGTAAAGACATCAAGTAAGGCTATAATCGAAGAGCCGTTAAAACGCAAGCTGCGACAGCGGGTTGCGTTAGGCTCAACGAAAGAACGCCTCAAGCGGCGAGACTACGCGAGCCGCCTACAATAAGCTTGCGATGTCTTTTACAGATTCTGACGATGTAGAAACACTGGTAATACTCTGAGAGAAGCTTTCAATTCCTTTAGCAATATCCTGCAGGGCAATGAAAATCTGCTCACTGGCACCGGTGAGCTGTTCTACATTACTCAGAATCTGGCGCGAGCTGTCTGCAGTTGTTTTCGAAGACTGCATGATGCTTTCAAATTCATTTTCAAGAGAGCGGGCACTTTCACAGCCGTTTTCTATCTGAAGAGTTCCCTTTTCACTATCCTGAATAAGTGTATCTGAAGCATTTTGAATTTCTGTAATAATCTCTTTAATCTCTTTGATACTATCAATGATATTATCAGAAAGACGGCGGATTTCAGTAGCAACTACATGGAAGTTCTTTCCTGCTTCGCCGCTGTTTGAAGCTTCAAGCTCAGCATTAAAGGCAATGATCTTTGTTTTATCGGCAACATTATTAATGATACCGATGATATCCCATATACCATTAATCTTTTTATTGAGCTCTTTAATACCATCAATTGTCTGCATATTTGTATTTTTGATATTCAAAAGTTCATTTACATTATTCTGCAAAGCCTGGTTTCCAGAAACTACCGCATCACGAGACTGTTCTGCAAGACTTGTAACTTCCTTAATCTTTTCGCCAATGCTGTTTGCCAGCTCTGTAGAATCATGCATAGTTGCAACAATTTCTTTTACAGCGGCACTCTGATTATGGCTGGTTGCAGCACTCTGTTTGGTAGCTTCGGCGAGGGTAGTAGATTCAGACAGAAGATTTTCGCTTACAACTTTTTGAGTTTTCTGGATACGCTTTGTAATTACTTTGAAAACAATAAAGAACTCAACAAGACTTACAAACCAGCCAATCAGACAATAAACAATAAATGAATTAAATGCATACATTCTGGAATTCAAAATTGTTCCATAAGGTACTGTCATCATATTTATAATTGCAGTATCTAGTGAAGCCCACATTGCAACATTCTGAACACGCTGAAGATTTTCACTTAGCTTTAGTCCAACAGATCTCATTTCATTTGCCATATATATTCTTTTTACAAGAACATAATTGATTGTATAACACATAAAACCTGTTGCAACAGACTGCATTTCAATCAAAGTAAAAGTAATACCATTAAATGGATCAAGTCCCTTTACAGATGAAATAATTGCAGTAGAACCTGCACCAAGGAGGAAACCGACAGCATTTGCAATAATTATGATAATGTCATACTTACGATAGGCATGCATTAATTGAGCAATGTCTTTTTTTGTGAGACTGTCTTTATTCTTTTTACCTTTCTCAATTATTCTGTCAAAATTATTTAACAATGGCCATTGAAAAATCGAAAAGAAAACTATAAGGAAAAAAGTAATAATTACAGTAGGAACACAACCCGTAATAATCTGTATTGGTTTTTCATAAATGAATCCATAATGAAAGATTCTCAAGAAAAACACTCCAGAATAGGTTGTTGCACAAATTGTCGTAAAATATTTTTTGAAAGATTTCATATTTCCTCCTTCGAAATCCCGTTATTTAGTCATAAAGGCAATCGCGCCATCCCAGTTTTCAGGCGGATTCTTTATAAATTCTTCGCAGCGTTCAAGCATAAGCTTTGCAGCCTTATCCTCATTCACTACGTCCAGTGCTTTTACAAAATAATCTTTTGCAAGATTCCAGATTCCCTGTGTATATAATTCCATTCCTTTGATATAAGAATCTTTATATAGGGCAGGGAACTCTTCTTCGTTTCGGTCTACTGCATAAATTGGAACTGCATTTTTCTTTCCCTTTACACGTACATCATCAAGATGGCGGAAGCAGAAAGAATTTTCACCAGAAGAAGCAATTACATCATCACGTACACTCTCGCTTACAAGAATCTGAATACCATAGGTTTTTGTTAGTCCTTCCAAACGAGAGGCAAGGTTTACGTTATCACCGATTACAGAATAGTCTGTTTTGTCTTTAGAACCGATTGAACCAACAATTACATCTCCATAGTGAATACCAATTCCAATATTGAATTTCATTCCATCAGGCATTACAAGGTCGCCCATTTCTACTGTATCGAGCGCATCACGCATTTCATAGGCAGCCATAACGGCACGACGGCAGTTGTCTTCATAACTTACAGGAGTTCCAAATTCTGCCATAATTGCATCGCCAATAAATTTATCAATTGTTCCACCATGCTTTTTGATTATTTCTACCATCGTTGAAAAATATCTGTTCAAAAATGCTACGAGTACATCGGCACGGTTTTTCTCACTGATATTTGTAAAAGAACGTATATCACTGAATAAAATGGCAACAGCTCGGGTTTCGCCGACACCAATTTTTTCATCAGTATTATCTGACTGCATTACAAGGTTATCTATAATCTGTTCAGGTACAAAGCGGCTGAAGGCACGGCGGATTCTTTTTTCAAAGAACATTTTCTTTTCAACAATCAAAGCCTTATCAAAAATTTCGCCTGCAGTTTCTACACAATAATCAAAAATATTCTGATTTTCGCTGATAATATTTCCTTCTGAAACTATATGTACTGTACCCAGAACTTTTGCTTTTTCATTTTCACCAGCCTTATTTTTTAATACCTTACATATATAACTTGAAAGCTGTGTCTGATTGTTATAGAACCTGTCTAATTTTTCTTCTGTATCAATTTTCTTTGCATCAATTTTTGAAACATTACAATCAGGATGATTTTTCTCAAAATCAGAAATGCAAACATTCAGAAAATCAGTAATCTCTTTTTCTTCAATCTGCTGAGAACAGACATAATATCCTTGAGGTCCTGCATTTTCCATAATGTATAGAGCAGCGAGAGGAACTTCGCATACTTCTGCAATCATTAGAAGGTAAGGTTTTATCATGTCTTCCAGACTTTCAATATTATCAATCATGTTAATAATATTTGCCTGAATTGCATTTTTATAAGAAGAGGCCTTAAGTAGATTTGCAGCATTAATAAAAAGCATGGAATCGTCAAAAGGCTTTTTATCTTTTGAAGAAATTCTTTCGGGCTTTTTAGTCTCAATTTCTACCAGTTCTTCAATATTATCTTCAAGGCTTTCTGCATCCAGCCTTATAAAAGAATTAACGCCACTGTCCTTGGCCAGGCTCTCGTCAAGACTGGCAGGTATATTTGAATACATTCCAATTGTAATATTTTTTAGGGCAGTTATTGAACGTATAAGTTTTACAATTTCATAACTTCCCGGTTCTTCTATATTACAATTAAGAAGAAATAAATCAGGCTTATAATCTAAGAGAAGATTAAAAACATCTTTGCCGTTCTTGATAAATTTTATTGTGAATTTTTCACTATCAAGAGTTTTAGTAAAGACCTTTTGCATTGTAAGAGAATTTTCAAGTATAAGAATTTTCTTTGCCATTATTCTTCTCCTAAAAGTTCTTTAATTACAGTGATAAGTTTTCCACGCTTAAATTCACCTTTTGAAATAATTGCACCGGCTTTAAGACGCTGGAATTCTTCTATGGTCTGACGGCTCTGATCTGCAGACACAACAACTACCGGAATATTTTTATATTGATCCAGACGTCTAAGGTTATCGAGAAGTACAAGACCTGTCATACGCGGCATTTCGTTATCTGCAAGAATAAGGTCATATTGTTTTGCCTTAGCTTTTTCAAGACCATCAAGTCCATCAAAAGCATCATCAACAACATAGCCGGCACCTTCAATAATGGAACGCTCAATTTCTCTTGTAGTAGCAGAATCATCAACAATAAGAATGCGGATTGTTTTTTTCTGAGTTGCCGCTTCATATTTTTTGATGTCATAACCTCTAAGGGCCTTAAAGCGTTTTAAGATATCTGGTACATAAAGAATAGGCACAATATCATAATGCTCATCAAAAACAATTCCCTGTAAAATTGAACAGTTACGAAGTCCCTTAGGCATTGGTTTTACAACAAGAGAAACATACTGTTCAACCTGTTCAACAATAATACCTATTCGCTGTTCCATATATTCTGCAATAAGGATTGGCTCTTCATCCTGGGCCAGACATGTTTTTCTGTCTTCAAACAAAGAAGAAAGTGGCAGACAAGGAACAAGCTGTCCTTCAAATCTTATATAATTTTGATTCTGCAGAGTTATATAATCTTCTTTTTTGCGGTAAAGAATATCTACAATATGCTGGGCCGGCACAAGATATTTTTCCTTGTTGGAAAAAATAAAAAGTCCCTGTAAGGTAGAAAGTGAAAGCGGGAAGTGCAGTATAAAAGATGTACCCTGTCCTGGAGTACTTTCAATTTTAATACGGCCTTTGATTTTTTCAACATTCGACCATACAACATCAAGTCCAACTCCACGGCCAGAAAGCTCTGTAACTTCTTCTTTTGTAGAAAAGCCCGACTGGAAGAGAAACTGAGAAAGCTCTCTGTCCTGCATATTTTTAATTTCGTCTGAACGCTCGGGGAAAAGTTTAATTGCCTTATCCCTTATTTTTTCGTAATTTAAGCCCCGGCCATCATCACTTACTTTAAGCTCTATATATTTTGATTCCCGGGTTACGGTAATGCTTACAGTACCTTCTTCATTCTTGCCAGCTTTTTTTCTTTCCTCCGGAGCTTCAATTCCATGGTCTAAGGCATTACGGATAAGGTGCATAAGAATATCACCGAGTTCTTCAAGAATCACCTTATCAATTGCAATATCTGTTTCCGGAATATCTGCTTTTACCTTCTTTTTAAGATTCATGGCTTCCATTAGAATTGTGTTTTCCAGAGGCTTAAGTACAATGTTTATTGGAAGCATTCTTAAATCAAAGGCTTTTTCCTGAACACTAAAAATGGAAGTTTCAAGAGCATAAATATCATTTTCAAACTGCTTACGGATTTTTGAGAGTTCATGGCTGCCAATTTTTTCTTCAAATTTCTGAAGCTCATCCAGCTGTGATTTTAAATGAAACTCTCGGGTAATCATGGTATCAAAAGCAGAAATAATTTCATTAACCCTTGAAAGCTTAATTCGTATAGACTGAATATCTCCAAGATTTTCTGAATAATCTTCATCATCATCTTCTGCAATGACAAGTCCCAGTTTTTTATTGATTTCCGAAATAAAAGCATCTATGTCTATAAGCTCACCTGCAGCAAGCTTGTCACTGTATTGCAGAAAAAGTTCGATATCATGAAAGTCTGTACCTTTCTTTGCAACTGAATTAACACAGGCTTCGATTTCATCAAAAACTGTCCATACAAATTTTACAAGTCTTTCTGTATTTTTTATTTTTGAATCTTTTACACTCTTGTATATATCTTCAATTGCATGAGAAAGCTTTTCGATAGTAGGGTAACCCAGCATTCTTGAATTGCCCTTAATTGTATGAAGGTTTCTTAAAAGAGAACTAAGGCTTTCGGAATCGTCTTCATTTGCTTTAAGAGAAAGAATATTTTTTCTAGAAGTTTCCAGAAGTTCTTTTACTTCAGAAACATAGCTCTCGGTAATATCATTTGAGACTTTTGCCATCAGCTATACCACCAGTTTTTACAGTTTTCTTATGAAAATAAAATATATTTCCATTAACAATTTTTTCAAGAGAAGATGGAACTATAGATGAATCAAGCTGGGCTATTTCATTCATGGAAACAAATAAATATCCGTCATCAGCAAGGCATTGTTCTGCAATTATTTTCAGAATCTTTTTTCGTAGCTCTAATGAAAAATAAATAAAAACGTTTCTGATAAAAATTACATCCTGTTCTTTAGGTAAAAGGAAAAGATTCTGTGGTGAATCAATTTCAGATAAATTCAAAATACTGGTAGATATACAGTCTTTAATTCTATCTGGGAAAGCGACACGACCATCTTCACGTCTATATTGTGTTATAAGATTCTGATAAAGTTTTCCGTCAACAGAACGCAGGGAAGTTCCCAGGAAAACACCGCTTTTACAGTGTTCCAGAACTTCTGAATTTATGTCGCTTGCAAAAACTACAGGCTTAAGGCCACAGGTTAATGCTATAACTGCAAGGGAATAAGCTTCTTCACCATAAGAGCAGGCAGCACTCCACATTTTAATTTCTTTCCCGGAAGCCTTACCAGTAGCTCCGAAGCGCCATTTTGGGAAAATTACTTCTTTTAAAATTGAAAACTGTTTCTCTTCGCGGAAGAAATAAGTTTCATTTACGGTACTCTGGTTAACAAATTCTGTAAAAGCATCGGAGTCTGTACTTAAAAGCGAAAGATATTCTTTTGCCGATATATGACTTGTGGAAAGCTTTTTTATTATATAATTTCTAATTCCTTCCCGATGGCTAGCACGCGGAATTATTCCTGTATATGCCGTGAGCATGGAAATAAATGAATCGAGGATTTCTTCTGTAATTTCACTTTTGTCTGCGTATAAATCGTTCATTATTTCCCCGTTAGTTCCAGTATTCTTTTTGCAATCTCAGGACGAGGCAGTACTTCTTTTGCTCCCCCGTATTCAATTGCAGCAGCAGGCATTCCAAAAACTGCACAGGTAGATTTATCTTCTACAATAGTCCAGCCGCCAGCGTCGCAAATCTGTCTGCAGCCGTTTGCTCCATCTGCACCCATTCCAGTAAGAAGGATTGCCAGTGTATTTCCCTTATAAGTTTCTGAAGCACTCTTAAAAAGCTTATTAACTGCCGGTCGTAAAAATCTTTCAGGCGCTTCATCAGAAAGCTTTAATATAGGCTTTTGATCATTGTCTATATAATCAATTACAAGATGGTAATCTGCCGGTGCCATATATACAGTTCCCGGCATTGCTCTTTCTCCATCTTCTGCAAGCTTTATTTTTAAGTTTTTGCATACACCGTTAAGCCAGTCTGTAAGGTCTTTATCTTTTCCAATTTCAATATGCTGGGCATATAAAACAGGCAATGGGAAGTTTTTTCCAAGTCCGCTTAAAACTTCTGCAACAGCGGTTGGACCTCCTGTGGAAGCACCAATACAGAGTATGTTATAGGTTTTACTGTCATTTTGATTTTTATCTGAAGTATTTTGCCCGTTCGTAAGTTTATTGACTATTTCCTGCAGACTTTCAAAAAAAGCAGGGGTGTATTCCTTCAAGTTAGGCTTGTTAATGTATTCAGTCTGCTTTGAAAAGAATTGTACTTTGGCAGTTTCCTCTGTCTTTAAAATTATTAGCGGGAGCTGCATTTCCTGAGATAAGATTTTTAAAGCAGAAACTTCTTCGTCATCAGATAAATCATTTCCACAAATTATTATATCGGGCAATTGTGATTTTACCTGGCTCAAAAGTTTATGGCAGGAAGAAACAGAAGCAATGATATTATAATCTTTTATATTTCGGAAATTCTGTGTAAAAATTGCTCTTACAATAGCTGAAGTATCTGCAAGCATTATTTTCATTATTTACCTCCTATCAGTTTCAAAAGGAGGTTATCACAGGAAATAAGAATCTGTTTGCGTTCAAGCCTGGAATTATTTAAATCATTCTGAAAGCCTATAGCACAAATTCCGTTTTTCTTTTGTCTTGGTCTTATTCCTTCTGGAAGTGGTTTTAGTTTATCTATATCAAATATTTGACTTGTTACAGCAGAATTAACTGATATGGCAAGATTGCCGCTTGCCGGAAATTTTGTTTCAGTGTAAGAAACGATAAGCTTTTGAACGTTCAAAGCAAAATCAGCTTTATTCATTACAAGCATTACACTGCAGTCCTGAATAGATTTGCAATTAAATTGACTTTCTAAAAAGTTTCCTATCCTTATATGAGGGAGAGTTTCGTTTTCAAAGAAAATGTGTTTATCATCGTTATCCTGAGCAAGATAAATTCCAAAAAGCACATATTTGCTTGGTATGAGAAAATCTACAGAATCGTATGATATGCAGGTAAAATGATTAGACGTTTCCACAATCCTTCCTTACAAGAAGCTCAAAGGCCTTTGGATTTAATATTGCAATTTCTTCTGTATTATAGGAAACAGTTCCAAGTACAAAACTTTCTTCACCAGCATCTGGAATCAGATTCATCTGACTGTCATCAATTTCTGTAAATAAAAGAATGTCTGAAATATGAAGTGAGAGCTGATCATCTTCTGTTTTGAAAATCATAAATAATGATTTTTCAGGTGGTTGAAGATTTGAATTATCGCTGAAAAGAGGATTAGGATTTATTACAGTAAAAGGATCTCCACGGCGATTTAAAAGCCCTTCAATATAGTTAGGCATAAAGGGGAGTTTATAAACAGAAAGATCACTTATAATTTCCAGAACATCACTTGATTTTACTGCATACTTTTTTTCTGAAATAGAGAAGAGCAGCCAGGTAGTCATGTGTTTAACTTCTGTTTCTGTTACACTTTCCTGAGTTTTGGATTCAATATCATCAATGATTTCTTCGTTCATATTATTATTCTCCGCTATTTTAGTCTTGTGTTTCCGAAGCTGCGATATCTTCCTCATCCTCGTCATCATCATCAGAGTTTGTACTGTCGCTTAGTTCATTTGCAATTACTTTAAGCTTTTCTGAAGATTCCGAAATATAATCTGTTGCCATACTGAAATTCTGAACACCTGCAGAAATCTGTTTTAAGGTAATAAGAATCTGTTCACTGGCCATAGCCTGCTGCTGAATAATGCTTGTAATGTTTTCGGCACTCTCCGCAGTAATTTCGGAAGCATTCTTGATACTTGAAAAACGAGATTCAAGATTCTTTGCATTTTCTACACCAGAGAGAATTTTTTCTGTACCGTTTTCACTGGCAAGAATAAGGTCATCTGATGATTCCTGAATCTCAGTAATGCGCCCCTTAATCTCTTTAGTGCTTTCAATAATTCCATCAGCAAGTCTTCTGATCTCAGTTGCAACAATATGGAAGTTCTTTCCAGAACCACTGGAAGAGTTGGCTTCCAGTTCAGCATTAAAGGCAATAATTTTTGCCTGGTCGGCTACGGAATTAATAAGCGAAACAATATCCCAGATGTTTTCGATTTTTTCACCAAGTGCTTTAATACCATTAATTGTGCTGAGATTGGTTTCTTCAATTTCCTGAAGCTGCTTCATATTTGCTTCAATAAATTCAACACCTTCTGCAACCGTTTCATTTGTTTTTACAGCTACGCCGGAAACATCTTTTATCTTTTGTGAAATATTTTCGCTGAGAGCAGTGTTGTCTTCCATTGTGGCTACAATTTCTTTTACGGCAGCACTCTGGTCCTGGGCAGTTGCAGCGGTCTCCTTGGCAGAAACAACAAGAGACTGAGCTTCTTCAAAAAGATTTGCAGCAAGAAGCTGTTCATCCTTTCGCATTTTTCTAATTGTATTGATATTAAAGATGGAAATAACAATACTGAAAATTATCATTAAAATTTCAAAGATAATAATGACATTTGAAAGAGTACTCTTGAAATCCATAACAGGGCCTTCTATAACAATAAACCAGGGTGTAGTTCCAATTTTACAGATTGCATAAAAGTATTTATTATTTAAAAGTATTTTCTGCTCTCCATCCATCCATTGATCAAAATCACCTTTGAAAGAAGTTTCATCCTTCCATTTTTTCTGCATTATGTATTCAGGATTTTTATTCGTAAGATAAAAACCATCTGATGTAATTAAATTGATTCTTGCATTTTTAGAAATATTTATATCTTCAATTACAGATACAAGCTTGCTTAAGAGAATATCGCAGCCGATAACTCCATTTAATTCACCATTTGATTTATATACTGCCTGAGAAACAGATACACATAATTCTCCGGTATTTACATCTACATAAGGGGTAGAATAAGTAGTTTTACCCTTGTTTGCTACAGCTTCTGTAAACCAAAGTCTTTGAGTCCAGTCTATATCATCCGGGCCAACCCAATCTATATTATTAAGTAATTTTGCATGACGCTGAGAAGGTTTTGCTGGAGCGTAATATAGCATTGATGCGTATTCATC